>ENA-ORXI01002837-ORXI01002837.1-sediment-metagenome-genome-assembly--contig:-NODE-2837-length-12131-cov-3.014435_pt1 | contig 12131 bp, 7 predicted proteins | sample MGYA00237861_ERZ511468 | MGnify/ENA primary metagenome ERZ511468 (study PRJEB26299, sample SAMN06266213) | sediment metagenome | isolation source: Hudson Canyon methane seep mesocosm | place: USA:Hudson... | reverse complement strand
TTCTTTAGGTAAAAGTGAAGGTAGGTGATCAATAGCAATAAGATCGAGTATCTTAGTATTATCAATACGTAAACAAGGGGTTTTAAAGGTAGTACATTGCTGATAAATAGGTAAAGGATTGTAACTACCGTAGGGATCACAACTGACATCAACAATAACAGATAACTTTCTATCTTTTTCTCCAAGCAATTCGTTAGTAATAAAAGGAGGTAAATCTCGGTTGATTAAAACACAATTAACAAAGATATCTGCTTGGTTGATTTCAGCAAAAGGGCCTCCTTTTTGAGTTTCGGCTATATCCCACTCAAGCACGTCAAGTGAAAGAGCCTTTGCTAGATCCACCGCGCCACTACCACTTCGCCCTTTAGCACCAATGACTAATATTTTAGGCTTAGTTGTAAGCCTTTTTATTGCTTGTTCAATATCGGTAAGCAATTGTTGCTTGTCTTGATAAGATGAAACATCCGCTAATGGCGGATTGATATTGTCTTGTTGATTTGCCCACGTCAAGACCGATAATGCAGCGCCAGCAAAGCCGGCCCAATACCCAAAAGCAGCTACTCTTCTTTGCTGAGCGTCCACTAGATATTCTAGGTCAAACAGCTCACCGCCGCCCTTCTTAAAGCGTGATAACAAAGCTTGCCACCCTGCCTGCTCTTTGTATGCATGGGCAAAATAAATATGTTGATGAACAAGGGGAAAGTTATCTTCAGGTAACTCTTTTAACCCCAAGATAATTGCATCAGCAGGCGCATTAACCCAACTGCCTTGAGAAACTAATTCAGCATTAACTTGTTGATATAAGTCTTGATGAAAAATGTTTTGAGATGAACATTCAACCGTCACTTTAAAGCCAGCATCAATTAATGCTTTTGCCCCTGTTGGAGAAAGTGCTGTGCGTTGTTCGTGAGGTTTTGTTTCTGCTCTAAGCCAAATATGTGCCTTGCTCATAATTTAATTTTCTATTAAGTTGCGGAAAAAAGGACGTTAAGAAATCTAACTTACTTAACGTCCAAAGGAAATAGCAAATGAATTTGCTTAGTTAAAATGAACCACGAATACCTACTGCATAACGGGCGCCCGTTTCAGTAATACTCAGGATATGATTAGAAAACAAACCACGTTTATTAGTAATTTCGTTAGTTACATTAATACCTTCGAAAAATACCGTGAAGTTTTCATTAATATCGTAACTACCACTAACATCAATTTGGGCGTAGTCATCTACATATACAGGGTGGCCGTAACCATCGTCAGTTACTTGCATAAATTCATTACGATTGTTGTAAGCAATTCTAAATTGAATTGCGTCTTTTTCATAATAAATAACGGCGTTTTGAGAATCACCTAAACCTGGTAAAGGTAATGGGTTTTCTGCGCTGTTAGCACTTGACTCACTGTCTACCACAGTCATATTAGCTTGAAAACCTAAACCGTCAAATGGCGCAGGCAAGTAAGTCATACGGTGTTGAACAGCAAGTTCAAAACCATCAATATCAGCAGAATTAAGGTTCTGTGGACGACTCATTTTATAGTTAAATGTGCCACTAGGAACAGTAACCGTTTCATCAAAGTGACCGCCATCAATAAAGTTATCTATTTCTTTGGTAAAGTAGGCAATAGACGCATAGCTAGACTCATCAAAATACCACTCTAAGCTTAAATCAAAATTATCTGACTCGTAAGGTTTCAGTTTCGGGTTACCACCCCAACCACTTAGTTGACCGTTGGGATCTAATTTACCACCACTATAACCCGTTTCAGGTGACATTTCTGTTAATGTCGGGCGGGTAATACTTTGTGAGTAAGCAAAACGGGCAATAACGTCTTCAACAACTTCTATGTTGGCATTAATACTAGGTAATAGATGATCATAACTATGCGACACATTAACTGGTTCGTAGTCGTCAGACTCTTGAACAACATATGTACCTGTATCACTTGGGTCAGTTATATCAAGTAACTCAACCGAAGCCCCAATAGATTTAGTTTTCGTTTCTACATAGCGTAAACCTGCAACAACTCCCCATGACATATCATTTATTTCACCTTCAAAATGAAAGTCAGTATAAAGTGAAGTTACTTTTTCATTAACTTCATAAGAATACGGCTTACGTAAAGCGGTATAGCCATAATTGGCCATCGCTGCACCGACAGCTGCTGGGTCACTTGAGTTACTTATTGCTTCATCACTTTGTAAAAAGTTAAACATCTCATAAGAATCAAATCGCAACCAAGAACTTGTGGTATCGGCGTTTGCACCAGATAAGAAGCCGTCAGCATCATATAATTCAAACAAGCTGTCTGGAATATCAACCGCAGCAGGGTAACCGCAATAAGCACAGTTAACAGAACTGTGAGTATAATAGCGTGTTCTAGCCAAAGTACGGTCAGAGCTCATAATACCGAAATTTATTTTGGACAAAATACCTTGATCTAATACGTAGGTAGCATCAGCTTTTACTTCGGTTATTTCATCTTCAACATCCCAACCAAATGCACTCATCCAGTTGGCTTTTACACGAGACGGTGATAAATCTTCTGAAAATGACAAACTAGGTACTTCTGAGCCTGTAGTGGTATCCCATGCGTAGGTATTTTTAAAACCTGCGACGGTATCAGTTGTTTTACCACCATTTAATGATTCTGCTTTAGAATGTGATAAATCAAGATTAACTGAGAAGTTATCATTAATAGTCCAGTCAGCATTAATACCATAGGCTTCAGTTGTAGTTGGTTTTTCAGACATACGGTTTAGGTAATCGGTGGCGCTATCACGCCCCATTTCCAAAGCTACTACCGTACGACGGTCATCAAGTTCAGCCGCTACTATATTGCTACCTTCAAACCAATGTGCCAAAATATCTTCACGGTAATTTACATCATACTCTGAATACAAAGCGTCAGCAGTAATGGTTAAACTGTCGTTTGGTGCATATTGTAAAATAAGGTTGCCTGATTTTCTTTCTCTGGTTTCAGTTTTTACAATTTGATCCCAGTTTTGAGGGACATAAACCCCTTCTAAAGTAGAGCCATCTCCCAATGATAATGTTTGGTCTGCGTAATAACCAAAATTCATACCTTGATCGTAACGGCTATCACGTTCGGTAATGGCGATTGAGGCTAAGACACCAAATTTTCCATCGTCAAATACATTACTAATTAAACCTGAAAATGTTGGATTATTCTCACCTGACATATCATCGTTTGTTATTTTAGCACTACCGACAGCTTTGAATTCACCTATAGCTAATGGTGTATGAGTAGTAATATTAACAGTTGCGCCAATACTACCTTCTTGTAATTTGCCCGATTGGGTTTTATGTACTTCTGCGCCACTAATAAGTTCAGAGGCAAGGGTATCAAAGCTAAATGCACGGCCACCACTAATAGTTGCCATGGTGCGACCGTTAACTAATACTGAGTTAAATTCTGGGCCTAGGCCACGTACACTGATTAATTGCCCTTCACCACCTTCACGGTCAATTGCTACACCGGTAATACGTTGTAGTGATTCTGCAACGTTTTGGTCTGGAAATTTACCTATATCTTCAGCAACTATTGCATCAACAACGCCATCTGATGATTTTTTAATATCCATGGATTTAACCATACTGGCATGGATACCCGTTACGGTAATTACTTCAATGTTTTCATCATCATTGGTTTTATTATCTTCTGCAGCATTTACTGCACCTGCTATGCCTAGGTTTAACATAACTAGCATAGATAAATAACTAAGCTTTGGCTTTTTAATATTCATTTTACAATACCCTCTGGCAAATTCGCCATTCATGTTTCAAGTTTCATATTGAATTATTCGTATTTTCAGCCGTTTTTTTAATCGGCTCAATTAATACTATAATCATAGAAAACCAATTGCAACATTTATCATACAAATAATATTAGTGTTAAATATAAAACAAATACTATATTATTAAAATTATAGAATAATTCCCCTACTTGAAAACGCATATCGTTGATGTTTATATATCAGCCTAAATCTAATAGCAGATTGAAAATAATGAGAATAAAATGCAATCATTTAAAATAGTCATAATATTTACTTTATTCATATCGATAGCTCAGTCTGCGATGTCATCGCCATTAAATAGTGGTCATAGTTCTTTAGTAACTTCGACCACTATTAAAAATGCTATTGATCGCACCGGAACACCAAAAAAACATAAAGACTACGATAAATACCAAAATCAAAGATATAACCCTTTCTTTGATTTTGGTGCCTGGCATGGTTTTTTATTACCTGAGAATAAAAAACATTATGCAGCCTTTACTGGCCCTATGGTTATTACTCAGGAATACAGTTTATTTATTGCTGATGCCTTAGAGCAACTAACAATTATCGATACTAAAACAAATGAGCAACTCAATTTTGAACAAGCGGTGTTCCAAAGCTACTCACAGCCAGGAGCGCTTATTCAGCAATACCAATTCAAACAACTGTCTATAGAGTTAGCATTACGCTTTATTAATAATAGAACCGCTTTAGTTGAAACTAAAATCACTAACCTTGGTAATCAAGAACAAACACTTGAACTAAAGTGGCAAGGAAAACTTCTTTCCCAGTGGGATGATAAACAAAGTGTTAAAGAGTCCTTGCCTGCATGGGAGAGAGAAATAAAGGCCAATGAAAATAGTGTGATTTATCATTTTGGTGAAATTCGTTCTACTTGGAATATTTTGACCAGTAAAAGCTCTACCTACCAAATTACTCGCTCTACCCCAGCCACAACAACAATTAATCAAGGAGCATTAAGTTACCAGAGCTCTTCTACAATTAACGTTTTAGCAAACAGTTCAACGACAATTTATACAACTCAAAGTTATTTTCATGACCAAATAGAAGCTAAAAAAGAACAAGACACCATTAAAAGTGCCCTTGCAAATCCAGAGCAATATATACAAGCCACGATATCTCGATGGAAGCAGTACCTATCCAAGAGCATTAATGTGGTTAACAGAAACCAGCAACAAAGGTTAGTCGCGACCAAAGCCGTAGAAACCCTAATTGGCAACTGGCGCAGCGCTGCTGGAAACTTATTACATGATAGTGTTACTCCATCCGTTACTGCTCGGTGGTTCAATGGCACATGGGCTTGGGACAGTTGGAAACACGCCTATGCTATGGCACATTTTTCTCCTGAGATAGCAAAAGCAAATATTCGGGCCATGTTTGACTATCAGGTTAAGGCAAATGATGACATCAGGCCACAAGATAAAGGCATGGTGATTGATGCCATTTTTTATAATAAAGATAAGGTTCGTGGTGGTGATGGTGGTAACTGGAATGAAAGAAATACTAAGCCACCATTAGCGAGTTGGGCTGTTTGGCAAGTTTACCAAGAAACAAGTGACATCAATTTTATTAGAGAGATGTTTCCAAAATTACAGCAATACCATCAATGGTGGTATGCCAATAGAGACCATAATAAAAACGGATTAATAGAATACGGAGCAACCAAACACCGTTTTCACAACGATACAGATGGCAATATCAGCTTTAGTGTTCAATACGACACAACACCTAAAGATGATGAGCTTGATTTAACAAGCTGTAAAACAGACAAAAAAAACTGGTACCACTGCTCTGGCATAAATTTATATCAACAGATCATTGATAGCGCTGATTATAATGATATAGATATCGGTGCCCAGCATGGTGCCGCTTGGGAATCTGGTATGGATAATGCCGCACGGTTCGGTTTCATCAGCCATGAGCAATTGGTTAACTATGCCAAAGAAGAATATCAAGGCAATATTGAGCAAGCACGCAAAGACTGGCAAGTAATGTTTTATGAAAATAGGAACCACGCTGGCGAGCTATTAGGTTTTTCTATTAATCAAGAATCTGTTGAGTTGAATACTTACTTAGCCCATGAAAAAACACTCTTAGCCAACATGGCACAGTTACTTTCGCAGCAGGAGTTAAGTTTAAAATATAAACAGTCAGCCGAAGCATTGTCGATGCGCATTAACCAATGTTTTTTTGATGACAACTCCGGATTTTTCTACGACAGAGCATTTTTAACAACTGACACGGTAGATTCAAAAGGATGTACAGGAAACTTGTTAACTAAACGCGGTAGAGGCCCTGAAGGTTGGAGCCCATTATGGGCTAACATTGCTGATGAAGAAAAAGCAGCGAGAGTAAAAGATGTAATGATGAATAACTCTGAATTTAATAGCAAAGTCCCTTTAGGTACAGCTGCATTATCAAACCCAGCATATGATGCCAATATTTACTGGCGTGGTCGTGTATGGCTAGATCAGGTTTACTTTGGACTGATAGCGTTAGACAACTATGGCTACAAAAGTGAAGCGAAACAACTTGCCATGAAGTTATTCAATAATGCACAAGGCTTAAGTGAAAATGGCGCTATTAGAGAAAATTACAACCCTGAAACAGGAGTTGTACAAGGCGCAAATAATTTCAGCTGGAGTGCCGCACACCTACTGATGTTATACAGCGAGTTTTTATCAGATAAATAACACAATCATTTTCAACGTGCTGAAACTGCATCTTGAGCTGGCTTAGGTATAAACAATACAAAAATAAATCTTATGTTATCACTTAACTTGATGCAAAATGGAGTAGACGTACTAAGCGTTGTCTACAAACATTTTGAATAGGTTAAGAGACATCATATGCAAAACAATGCCAATTTAATTCCAAATACTTTAATTGATTGGCATTTTCAGTCGTTTCCTAAGTCCAATAAAAAAACATCCCTTCTCTATGAAACTTTCAATTTAACACCGGTATTGCTTCAACAAAAAGGCGCTATTTTAAAAGCGAGTCAATATGCTAACTTAGTCAAAAAAAGTATCCAACTCTTTGATGATGAATCATTTACTTCATTAAAGACTCCTTTGAAAGAAGGGACGTTTCAAATGATGACTCATGCTTGCATAACATCAACAACGTTAGAGCATGCGTTAAAACGTATGACTCAATACTATAAAATTGTTTCTAATGAATTAACTTGGACTTTTGAAGCAGATGACAAAAATATTCATGTCTATTTTGATTTATGTGATCATTCAAATAAAAAAGCCGATTACTTTAGCGCTTTTATGATGAGCAGTATTTGGCGATGGTTATGCTGGATGATTGCAAAACCTATCTTCTTAGAAAAAGTCGAATTTTGTTTTACTTGCCCTTCTATTAGTAAAGAATTAAGTCAAGTATTCAATAGTCCGATAACATTTAATCAAAAACAAAATAAAATAAGTTTTAGTCGAGTGTATTTAGATCAACCGATAAAGCAATCCCCTTCAACGTTAATGAAATTTCTAAAACAGATACCTGAAAATCTTTTCAGTCATTACAAAACAAACCTTAGTGTTAAAAATCAAGTAAAAGAACATTTAGAGGCACAAAGCGCCATACAAAAGTCAACGTTAAACAGTGTGGCAAAAACTTTCTTTTGTAGTGAACAAACGTTAATGCGTAAATTAAAGAAAGAAGGAACATCTTTCAAAGAAATTAAAAATAAAATTTGTCGAAATCAGGCATGCAGATATTTAACACAAACAAACAAAACAATTGAACAAATCGCATTTATCCTAGGATTTGTCGATACCTCTACTTTTTATAAAAACTTCAAACGTTGGAGTCAACATACTCCTACTCAGTACCGACAACTAGCGCAAAGCAAATAAAAACGTTAACAAATCTAGTCAGGTATTGTCACTCAAAACCATAAAAATGATAGTTTTTACCATACTTACGTTAATTTTTATGGACTATACTGGTGAAAAAGCTTTTATGAGATAACAAACATGACCGAAGCCTATATATTCGATGCAATCCGCACTCCTCGTGGCAGAGGTAAAGCTGGCGGTGCTTTACACCAAGTCAAACCGATCACCCTACTCGCTAATTTGTTAACTGAACTTCAAAAAAGAAATCAACTAGACACTAAAACAGTTGACGATATTGTTATGGGCTGTGTAACACCTATTGATGATCAGGGTGCAGATATTGCCAAAACAGCTGCTATTTTGGCTAATTGGGAAGATGACGTTGCCGGTGTTACTTTAAATCGCTTTTGTGCCTCAGGCTTAGAAGCGGTTAACTTAGCGGCGCAAAAAGTACGTTCTGGCTGGGAACATTTAGTGGTTGCTGGTGGTGTTGAGTCTATGTCACGTTGTCCTATGGGCAGTGACGGCGGTGCTTGGGCAAACGATCCGCAAACTAATATGGCAACAGATTTCATGCCGCAAGGCATTGGCGCTGACTTAATTGCTACGCTTGACGGCTATACTCGTGAAGACGTTGACCAATTCGCCGCTAATTCTCATGCTAAAGCTGAAGCCGCTTGGCAACGCAATGCTTTCGCTAAATCAGTTGTTCCTGTAAAAGATCAACATGGCAATATTCTACTCACCAAAGATGAAATTATCCGTCCGGGCAGTTCAGTTGAAAGCTTAGCCAAACTCAAGCCTTCATTTTTAAAAATGGGAGAGATGGGCTTTGATAACGTCGCTAAAGAAAAATACCATTGGGTAGAAAAAATCAATCATATTCATACACCTGCTAATTCATCAGGCATGGTTGATGGCGCCGCTGCAATACTTATTGGTAGTGAACAAGCTGCCAAGCAATATAACTTAACACCAAGAGCTAAAATTGTCGCAACCGCTGTGGTTGGTAGCGATCCAACTATCATGCTAGCTGGCCCTGCTCCTGCCACGATAAAAGCATTAAAAGTGGCTGGTTTAACGATAGATGATATCGACTTATTTGAAGTCAATGAAGCGTTTGCTTCTATCGTGATGCGTTTTCAAAAAGTTCTTAATGTGCCCGATGAAAAAGTTAATGTAAATGGTGGCGCGATTGCAATGGGTCATCCTTTAGGTGCAACGGGTGCAATGATTTTAGGCACCCTACTAGATGAATTAGAAGCACGTGATTTAAAGCGCGGCTTAGTCACTTTATGTGTTGGCGGCGGTATGGGTATCGCCACTATCATTGAACGAGTAGAAAAGGTGTAAGCAATGACCACGATTAAGTACCTAAAAGACGAAAACAATATTGTACATTTGATTCTTGATAAACCTGATTCATCAGCAAACTTGATGGATTTAGCATTTACTGACGATTTAAATTCAGTGACCACACAACTTTTACAAGACGATTTTGACGGCGTTATTATTCGCTCAAACAAAGCGACATTTTTTGCTGGTGGCGACATCAATATGCTAGCGCAAACAAATGAAGAGAATGCTCATAAACTCTTTCAAATGGTTGAATCATTAAAAGCATCAATGCGTCGACTTGAAACCACGGGAAAGCCAGTTGTCGGTTGCATTAATGGCGCTGCGCTTGGTGGTGGATTTGAAATAGCATTAGCCTGTCATCACCGAATAGCCGTAAACCATAAAAAAGTAAAACTTGGCTTGCCAGAGGTTACCCTAGGTTTATTACCGGGCGCTGGTGGTGTAACCCGTATGGTTCGTTTATTAGGCCTTAAAACGGCGATGCCTTTATTAACACAAGGAAAGTTATTTAATGTTGATAAAGGTCTGCAGTTAGGTTTGATCCATCAAGTGGTTAATAATGAAAGTGAGTTAATTAATAGCGCTACTACATGGATTAAATCGCAAACTGAAGCCGTGTACCAACCTTGGGATGTTAAAGGCTATAAAATTCCAGGTGGCACTCCAAAAGATATAAAAGTAAGCCAAACATTGCCTATCACTCCTGCAATGCTAAATATCCCTTCCAAAGGTACATTACCTGCGCCTACGACCATCTTAGCGACTATGGTTGAAGGTAGCCAAGTGGATTTTGATAGCGCTGGTAAAATTGAGTCTCGCTACTTTGTTGAACTAGCGAAAGGAAAAGTCAGTACTAATATTATTAATACCTTTTGGACACAATTAAACGAAATTAAAAGCGGCAAAAATCGCCCAAGTGAAATAGAAAAATATACTTTCACAAAAATTGCTGTGTTAGGCGCAGGCATGATGGGCGCAGGTATCGCTTATGCTTGTGCAATTAAAGGTATCAAAGTTGTATTAAAAGATACTAGTATCGAAAATGCTGAAAAAGGTAAAGATTACAGTCGTAAGCTCTTAAACAAACAGCTAGATCGTGGCCGTACTAACCAAGAGAACGTCAATAAAACATTGGCATCAATCATTCCAAGTGATGATATTAATGATTTAAAAGATTGTGAAATGGTTATTGAAGCTGTTTTTGAAAATACAGATCTTAAAGCCAAAGTTACCCAAGAATGTGAAGCGGTAATGCAGAAAAATACTATTTTTGCTTCAAATACTTCTACTTTACCTATTTCTTAACTAGCGAAAGCATCACAGCGTCCAGAGAACTATATCGGCTTACACTTTTTCTCACCTGTAGATAAAATGCAACTCATTGAAATTATATGCGGCAACAGAACTTGCCCTCGTGCCCTAGCCCTTTGTTACGACATTAGCTTGCAACTAGGTAAAACCCCCATTGTAGTGAATGATAGTCGCGGTTTTTATACTTCAAGAGTATTTTCTACCTATATCAAGGAAGGCGCCTCGTTATTAAAAGATGCTGCTGGAGCATCTATAGAAAATGCTGCTTACCTAAATGGTTTCCCTGTTGGTCCATTAGCGGTAACCGATGAAGTGACACTGACATTATTTGAAAAAATTAATGCCGAAACTAAAGCCGATTGTGAAAAACAAGGCACTGAATATATCACTCATCCTGGTGATGAAATTTTATATGAAATGATTGCCAAACAGCGTACAGGTAAATCAGCTGGACAGGGATTTTATCAATATCCTGTTGATGATAAAAAGTCGCTTTGGGATGGCTTGAATCAATATAGATCTGCTGATACTTCGATTTCATTGCAAGATATCAAAGATAGATTACTTTTTATCATGGCCATTGAAACCGTTCGTTGTGTTGAAGAAGGAATACTAAGCTCAACTGGTGATGCCAATATTGGCGCTACTTACGGCATCGGCTACCCACAATGGACAGGTGGAACTTTGCAATTTATTAATCAATATGGTTTAAATGAATTCATCGTTCGAGCCAATGAATTATCTCAACACTACGGCGAACGTTTCACTGTACCAACCTTGCTTATCAACATGGCTAACGAAAACAAATTATTTTAGGGATACTATGTCAGCTTTAACACTTTACCATTGTCGAGATTCTCGTTCTTTACGGCCTTTATGGGCGCTTGAAGAAATGAAACTTGATTATGAATTGGTCAACATGGAATTTCCACCTCGGTTTAAATTTGAAGGATATTTGGAAATAAACCCATTAGGTACAGTGCCTACATTAATTGATGGTTCATTATCTTTAACGGAATCAACTGCCATTTGCCAGTACCTTGTCGACAAATATAAAGACACAAATATTGGCTTATCATGTGATCATCCTGAATATGGAAATTACCTTAATTGGCTACACAGAAGTGATACAACTTTTACTTTTCCTCAAGCCTTAGTACTTCGATATGGTCGTTATGAGTTGGCCAACAGACTACAACCACAAGTTGTTGAAGATTACCAAAAGTGGTTTAACAGCCGTATTAGGTGCATTGAAACTGCATTAGAGAATAAGGAATACTTGTGTGCCAATAAATTTACCATCGCAGATATTTGCGTTGGCTATGCCCTTTTTCTTGCAAAAGAAATTAACATTGATGAAAAGTTTGGTCCTAATACTCAAGCTTATTTAACTCGTTTAATGGCAAGAGAAGGCTTTAAAGCGGCCAATGCTAAGCAATCACATTTAGCAAAAATATTTTAATTAAGGCCATTAAATAATTTACTATAGTTAGGGTCTGTTGACCTTATTATCTACGAGGAAAAAACAATGAGATCAGAGTTACAAGAAGAGTTAACTATATTTAGAGAAACCGTAGTACGTTTTATCGAAAATGAAATAGCCCCTCATTATGAGCAATGGGAAAAAGATAAACTAGTGCCCAAATCAGTCTGGCATAAAATGGGCGAAGAAGGTCTTTTATGTTGTGATTTACCAGAAGAATATGGTGGTTTTGGGGTAAGTGTTGATTTCAATTTTTTGGTTACCGAAGAGCTAGCAAGAGCGGGTTTTTTCTCTTTAGCCTGTAATGTACTAG
>ENA-ORXI01002833-ORXI01002833.1-sediment-metagenome-genome-assembly--contig:-NODE-2833-length-12137-cov-7.158458_pt1 | contig 12137 bp, 10 predicted proteins | sample MGYA00237861_ERZ511468 | MGnify/ENA primary metagenome ERZ511468 (study PRJEB26299, sample SAMN06266213) | sediment metagenome | isolation source: Hudson Canyon methane seep mesocosm | place... | reverse complement strand
CCATAACAGACCACAATCTTATCGCGCAATAAAGCCTCAAATCCTGCCAATGAAGTCATCACATGCACTTCATCAACTTGCATCAGTAATTCACCCATATCAATACTTATCAATTGCTCATCACAATATAATAAAGCCTCACTTTCACCCACGCCTTTAGACCTAAGGCCAGCGATTACATCTGGATGAGGTTTATAAATTATATAAGCACTAGGATTAGCTAAGCGCACTGCTTGCAACAAGCCCATATTAGTGCAAATACCAGGCGCTCCATACGCTAAAGAAGCATCGCTTTCAACCTGCCCTGGTACTAAAATGACTTTTTCTAGCTGAGCAGGCCGTTGCCAACCATTAATACCGACATTATATTTGGTAACACCTTCCACAACGAGTCGCGCGCGCAATAAATCCGCCCGCTTTAACAAGTCAGTAGAAAATGTTTTGTTGCTCAATAAATATTCAAGATCAGATGGCCGAGTGGCATCGTAATATATACCGCGTCCATCTACCACCCAAGACATAGGCCTAATAAGATCAGCCCCCAAACCAACAGAGCGCAAAAAGCCATCCTCAAGACGAATAATTTTCACATCAGCGGCCAATTCGCCAAGTACAAGCTTTAACCCCCAAACAGCCAACACGCCAGCCACAGGAACATCAGCAGCATGAGCTATAAACACTACTTTGGAATCAGGAAAGCACTGACGCACCACCGAACGCTTCCATGAGGAAAAACCCAAAGCATAGACGCAGGTTTCTACACAATATAGATCAGCTTCATTTCGAGAGATATCACACATTTCCCTTTGCACCCCCATCCATTCAACTACTCGCTCTACCTCACATCGTATATATGTTTCTGGGTCTATATAACGTGGATAGTCAATTAACGCTGCGTATACCAAGCTTTCCAAAGAGGATAAATTACGTCGTTCAAGCGCAGGCAAAGCATCAAAAGTAAGCCCCCAACCAGCATAAAATGGCATACCAAATGTATGTACCGGCTTGCCCCACAACAAACCTTCAAAACCGATTTGTGAAGTGACCGTATACAGTGCTTGTGCATGCTCAATTAATTTTACCGGATGTACATCCTCATCTAACAATTGTACTCGCGGATTTTGCATCACAGTACTAAGCTCGAAATGTCCTTGCTTATGCCCTAACATCACCTCAGGGTGTACTTTAAGTAGAATTGTACAACCAGGATATTCAAGCAAAGCGGAAGCTAGCATACATTGAAAACTTGAGGAGTCAGCTAAACCATAAGCAATAGAACTATCACCAAAGGTCTGATCAGCCACCAACACATAACGCTCAGGTAATGCCTGCTGATATTCTTGCGCATGGTTATATTTTGAAACTCGCTTAGCTCGCCATAAATCAATTAATTTACGAGCACGAAGTAACTGAGCATGACTATGCTTAGATGCAACAAAATACTCTAGGCGAGAAGGAGATGCTGCATCGTAGTAGATACCCAAGTCATCCATAACAATTGATAACGGCGGATCTTCACTTCCCAAGCCTACAGAACGAATAAACCCATCTTCCAAACGCAATAAACTCAGCCCATGCCGCTTTGCATACTTAAGCGCGACAACAGAACTTTCTTTACGCCCCCATGCAATCACCCCAGTAAACAAAGCTGGATTCCAAACTAGCCAACGATATTTCACTGAAGCACCGATTAACACCGCCAGATTAGGCAATTTTGTCATCGATCGAGAAGTCGAAATTAATCCAGTTGCAGATTTCCCTGTAAAACAATCTAGCTTTTGCAAAAATTTATCATCCGGAAGTTAAAGCAATTATTTTGACAAACAGCTAAGCGCTGGATAAAGAGAATAAATACACCTGGAAAGCCCCTATCACTCATCGATCAGCCACAAGTAACTCTGCCGCACTTCCCGTGCCAACACCCCAGATTTCAGCGTAGCATTATACTGTAATTTTTGACGTAAAGACTTATCTCTAGCTAACCCTAATATGGCCGACACCCAAACTTCTTGATCTAGCGGGATAATCAGCCCATCGATCTCATGACTAACTACCGCTGCACATTCGGAGTCAGGCGAATAAATACCTACAGCACCACATCGAGTAAAGTCGTAAAACTTAGTATATGAACGTGCTCGATTAAAAGGCAAGTCCAGTAACGGCGCCAAACCAATGTGTCGAACGCCTAAAGACAGAAAGTTTTGATAGGCTGGCCACTTCATTGGATGCACGACATTAACACGCGGCAAACCACGGTATAAACGATAAACATCACGCCCCCCCACAATTTCAAAAGTCACTTGCTCATCACAGCGCAAAACCTCTTCCATAACCGGATACAACCAGTTAATTTCAGCATTATGCGAAGCAGAGCCATGATAAAACACTCGACAAACATTCCCAGCCACACCAACTGGCGAAGGCAACACTAATCGAGGCTGCCATTGGGAGTATTTTTCCTGTAAATAGGGAGTAGAAACCCAAAGTTGTGTTTTCTGCTTGCGTAACCATGCAGCTTTCCAAGCAGCCAACCGAGCCAATTTAAAGCGATAACGCCAAGGCATACCCGTGGAAGCATGTAAATCAAGCACATCGTCATCCATAAAAAAAATCAAAGCATGCAACTGCACAGATTCAACTAACCGCATCCATGCCAAAGGCACATAACGCACAAAAACCACCACACTGCCCTTTAGATCCGTGGCTGCAGGCAAGCGAGAAAAACCACAGCGTACAACATGGTACCCAGCTGCAACAAGCGCAGGCATGACAAAAAAATCCGCCGAAGGATTAGCTTGCTCTTCGACTAAATATGCCACGGGCACAACAGTGACCTCATGTTTTGGCATAGCTGTATTTATAATTGCCACGGTTTTTTTACTAAAGGAAATCGACTCAATTCAAAATCCGGTCGCGAATAATTTAGATTGGGATTGTAAAATGGATCATCAGCAATAACATTTGGCCACCTATTACGCATATAATCAGCCTCTTTTTTTGCTCGAGCCATTTTTTCGGGGTTATCATCTTTACCTCGCGAAATAGACTCATAATGATATAGGCTTACATAAGGAGTGAAAACAACACGGAAACCTTCACTTCTCACCCTGAGACAGTAATCTACATCATTGAAAGCAACGGGTAGATTACTTTCATCTAAGCCATTTAGCCCTTCAAACACCTTACGTGTAGTCAATAAACAAGCGGCTGTTACTGCGGATAAATCTTGAGCTAAAATTGCACGTCCCATATACCCAGGTTCATCTGCATCAAGCCCAGAATGAAAATGATCGGCACAACCCCCTGGGCCTACAGCATCTCCAGCATGTTGTACCTTACCATTGTCAAACAACAGCTTTGTACCTACCACACCAACATTAGGTTGCTGTAACTGCCCCAACATAACATTAAGCCAAGTAGGAGAAATAACTTTTGTATCATTATTTAAAAGACATAGAACCTCACCTTTTGCAAAACGAGAGGCATAATTGTTTATAGCTGAATAATTAAACGGTTTGTTATACGAAATTATACGAACCTGATTATGTTGAGAGATTTCATCAAAATATTGTAATGTAGCAGCTTCAATACTTTGGTTATCAACAATCAAAATCTCATAATTTTGATATAGCGTGTCTTTTAATAAACAATCAACACAGATTTGTAAATGATACAGCGCATCTCGAGTAGGAATAATAATACTCACCAACGGCTTACTCGTGACGTTATAGACTAGCTTTATATATTTCTCATAAAATCCATCAACCTGAACACTAACGTGTTTATTAGCGAAGTAGCTCCTCAAGCTTTCTTGATTTTCCAAAATATATTGTCGTTCCACGATATCTTGTGAACCGGACACATGGAATAACAAGTTGGGGATGTGTATTACCTCAAGTCCCTGTAGAAAAAGCATCTGAGTTTTATCGATAAAACTCAACACAATTTCAAATATATTCCAGTAATTCAATTTAGAAAAGTCAATCAAATCAACTCTAATGGCAACCATTTTACCAATATAATTTGAGGCATAAAAAAGTTCAGGTGACCATTGAGGTTTAAATTGTGGCGAATAACGTTGACCATCCTCATCAATAAAATCATGATCGCTATAAATAAAAGCAGCATTAGGCTTATTCTTAATCTCATAAGCCAACCAAAATAAAGCATGTACCCTTAAAGTTAAGGTCGGTTCAACAAAAACAATCCATTTATGATTTAAATATTCCTTACACAATTCACCCTTATGAATTACATTATAATTTTGATACAACTGCGTCCGCTTCAATTCCATTTTAAATGTTATAAAATCAGAATTATTTTCACCTAAATATACCAATGTTAATTTAGGCAAACGATTCCAAATCCTAATTTTTTTAGTAATCTTTCCTTCATCATGATGATCAATTTCATCATACTGAGAAATCCATTTATCATAAGAAATTTTAGGGCTGTACCCCCTAAAGTTAGAAGTCATCTGATAGGCTTTATCTAACTGAAAAAAAGGCATATACCAACGTAAACCTACCTTATATAAAACTTCATCCGACTGAACTCTATAAGTATGATAGAGCCTTCTCAGCATTAAGTAGTTACGAACAACCCAACTAATTTTAATAAACTCAAAGTCATCAATTTGAAAACGACCGACCGAAGTCATTGGTTCAAAATGAATTTCCTTTATATTAGCAGGAAAATAAACCACTTGAAAAACTTTACCTTTCAAAGTCACTGGCAAATCAGTCTCTATCGTTTGACCAGAAGACAAAGTAAATATTAACCGCGATTCATACCCTGAACATTGGCGATTTAAATGCATCATTACAATTACCCAACCAGATGGCCAATTGTTCTTTGAATTTTCCAGAAAACAGCTTAAATAAGCAGGCAAAGCATTAACTTGCCATGATAAAGACTTGTCCTCCTCTATCACCGCATCAGAGATAGCTAAAATATTAACTTCCACTACTAATTAACCGTTCTAAATACAGTTAAAACCAACATCATGATTTTACATTCTTATATAAACGCTTAGCTTTATTTGCCAATTTATTTAATGAAGACTTACCCTTCACATTAACCAGCTTTATCTGCGCAAGTGATATTTTCTGGCCTTTTATAATGACACCAAATTCAAGCCCTTTTTCCAACGTGTCTGCTTCTAACTTAATAGTAAATCCATTATTATTTTTCGACCAAAAATCAATACCTTCTTGAGACAGCTCTTTTTTATAAGCATCAATAACATCATGACGTAGTTTATTAGGGGATAGTTGCTTCCTCCCGCCCATATATTCCAAAAAAATCTCATATTCAGTAGCCATAGAACCTATACCAATTAGCCACCCCGCAAAGTTTATCGGTCCCGATATGCTGAACCACTCCCCATTAACAGGTGAATCTATATGCCATTTGATATTTTTAGCGTCTCCTTCTAATGGTATCTTATTTATCTCAATAATTTTTTTAAAATCCGAAGATTGTTTTTTCAAAAAACGTTCATATTGAGAAACGCGTTTATTCGCGTCTACGGAAGAAGAGTAATCAGTCTGGTTACTCCATTGCATTTCAACAGGGAAAAAACCTTTATTTACAAGTAATGATTTGACTTCAGGAATAAACTCTTCTGGCAAATAGGCATCGATGGCAAAATCTTGATACCCCGATTGATTTATCCATAAATCAACAAGATCCTCAAGCAGACCACTTTCTCCAATTTCCTTGGTCACTCTATCAATAGTAGTTGTCGAGTACTTCTCAGCTATAATTTTTTGTAAACCAGTGCTGGCATTTAACTTTCCATCAGCGATAAGGGCATATAAATAATCACCACTAATTAATTTCGCTTTAGAGTTAGCAAAAAGTCTACGCCCAATTGTAGTTTTTCCAGTACCTGGATTCTGCACTAATAAGTACACATAAGGCTTTAACTTACGAATATGCAAAACATATCGCTTCAAAGGATCACCAGCTTGATCAACACTGTGCCCTATAACCTTCCAAGCATAATCCTTTAAAACAGAGTTTAACTTTACTCGTGTGGGAAAATAACGCTCATCAATTGCCCTTTTTACTTTAATCCAATCATCTTGATTCCCAGGAGAAATACTAATTTCTAAAACAAGTACCCCGCCTTCAGCTAGACAATTCATAAGATTGTGAATAACAAGTTCTTGATCATCTGCATAATGCAAAGCAGATAACATAATGATGACGTCAAATTTATCCTCAGGCAGAGCATCCCAGCTTTGATTTCGAAAATCAATATGCGTAAAACGCTGTTTTGCTTTTTGAATAGCTACTTTCGACTTATCTAAACCGATAACTTTAGATGCACCTTGAAAATCAGCATATCCACAAAAAAAACCTTCATTACAGCCAACATCTAAAAATACTTTGTCTTTTAATTCCGGCAACCTTAACGCACTTAATTTATCAAGCGACTGCGACCCACCTTTTACTCCAGGAAAGGATTGATATTGCATTTAAACTCCAATTTTCGAATATTTTTATTCATTTCTCCACATAGCCCCATAAAGATAACATTACATTAAAAAATATAAACAACTTAAAGTAATATCTTTTTGAACTCACTTTTTGCTTTTTCAAAGCTGTAATTAGTTGCTGCAAAAATAATACTAGATTGAGAAACTGCTCGCCATAAATCAGAATTTGAATATAAATTCACAATACTCTTAATCCAATCATCAATTGTAATGGCAACAAAAGCATCTTGCTCATGCACGATAGGAATACCTTCGACAGCAATTTCCGAAAGAACACAAGGCACTCCATGAGAAAAAGCACCAACTACCTTACCCTTTACCCCAGCACCACTTAATAAAGGTGCAATAAAAATACGCGATGAATTATACGCCTCACCAACATCTTCAATCCAGCCGAATACTTCCACACCCTCTGCTTGATAAACATCACCAGGTAAAAGATGCGTATGACTCCCATAAATCACAAATTTAACACCTGGAAGCTTCATTAATAAAGACGGCCATACCTGGGATATAAACCAAACCAAACCCTCTAAATTTGGGACATGCTCAAAATTCCCCAAAAAAGAAATATTAACCCTTCCATCAAAACCACTCAATGGTTCAGTAACCTCACTAACCCATGGGCATAAAAAAAGCTTTTCACTAGCGACACCTTCTTGCTTTAAGATATTCAACTCATAAGTGCTATAGGTTAATACCTTATCAGCTAGATTCACTTGCCTCAGCTCATCTTGCTTAATGAGCAATGAATTTTTAAACGCCGTTGTATCCCCTCCCGCTAACCTAGCCTCTCTTAAATAGTGTAAATCAGCTAAATTTAAATATATTTTAGCTTTAGGAGCCCACCATCGAATCATCTCAGAAATAGCTGCCAATACATGATAGCGAGTGACATAAATAATTTCATAAAACGCTGCATTTAATGCTACAAAGTGTTGTTGAGATTCTAAACAATCAAAATAAAAAAAACGAATACCTAGCTTCTCAAAGTTTACTTTTTGGGCACCTAATGGTGAGGTATTCTGTAACGCTAAAAACTCAACATCATAACCTAAAGCAATAAACAAGCGTATTTCTACTAAGGCAGCATAACTAGCGGCATCTTTTTCAGGAGAGGGAAATTGTGAATCAACAAATAAAACACGTTTTTTAGTAACAAAACCAGGGCATAATATGGGGAATTTCTCATAACCAATTGACCGATAATGCCCACCTAATTTAAATAGCATTACTTTTAAACCACGACGCTTAAACCGAGCAACAGATTTTTTATAAATCTCAACAAAAGAACCATTATGTTTAAATTCAAAAATAGCAATTAGAAAGCTAACCCAACTAAAAGCAATCACCACATATATTAATGAAATAATGCTTCTAAAAAGATGACAAATAATAGATAACAAAACTCAACTCCTTATAAATAAGCCATATAAGCACGAGTATTTTCGTGAACAAAAGGAGATGCTTTGATTTGCTCTTTTGCCCACCAACAAAATTCTGAATGCTGAGTTTCTGGGAGTTTAAAATCAAGACTGCCTATTATCAAATGAAATCCCAAAACCACATAATGAGTACTCACCTCATTATCAAATACACAATCATCATAAAGATGTTCAAACACATCAAGCAAACGCGCCTCTTTCTTTTTAAAAACTTTACCTAATTCACCTTGGGTTAACCGAACAAAAGCATCATCAAGTAACTCATTTTTTAGAATTCGCCCACCTGGCACAAACCAAAACCCTTGTGCAGGTCGATTATTACGCTTACCCAATAAAATCTCACCGTGTTCATTTTCAATAACCAGATCAATAGAAACCAAAGGCGTATTTTCAATAACATGGATAAAATCATTTTGATTTAAAAAACTCATAGATCACCAACAACTAGCAACAAAACCTTCAATACTCATGGGATAATACCAATCCCAATAAATATACACTGTTATTCTCGTCATTCCCGGAATCTTTAACCGAGAATCTAAGTAACCTAAATAGATTCCTGCTAGGAGCATACAGGAATGACCAGTTTTTTTAGCAATATGAGTTCAAGTATGAAATTATGGGGATTGGTATAAGTACGTAGAATGACAGAGCTAAATTTTGGATACTCCCCCCCCCCTTAAGTCCATGTAAAATACGTTAAGTTTCGTAAAAAGACGTTCTACCTGAAACCAAGCTTAACGAAAAATGTTAAGCATTATGCATCAGTACTTATAGCTAACTTATCGCCTAAAATCATCCTTATTCATCAAAAACCACTGATAAGTAGCACTTAAACCTTCCTCCAAACTGACCTTAGCCTTCCATCCCAATCGTTCTAAACGAGAGACATTCATCAACTTTCTTGGCGCACCATCAGGCTTACTAGCATCAAATACAATCTCACCAGAAAATCCCACTACCTTCGCCACGGTTTCTACTAACTCACGAATAGTACAGTCCACCCCCGATCCAACATTAATATGAGACAACATAGGTCGAGTTTCTTTTTGATAAATATCATCATCAAGATTCATTACAAAAACAGCCGCTTTTGCCATATCATCAACATGCAAAAACTCACGCATTGGTTTTCCTGAGCCCCAAGCACTCACCACAGCATCATTATTTAACTTGGCCTCATGAAACCGGCGTATTAAAGCAGGAATAACATGAGAGTTTTCAGCATGAAAATTATCATTCTCACCATACAAATTAGTCGGCATTACGCTCCGGTAATCACGACCATATTGCCGGTTATAACTTTCACATAACTTAATACCCGCAATCTTCGCTACCGCATAAGGCTCATTAGTAGGCTCCAATCCACCTGTTAATAATGCAGTTTCTTGCATCGGCTGCTCAGCCAACTTAGGATAAATACAAGACGACCCTAAAAATAAAAGTTGCTGAACATTATTCACATGCGCAGCATGGATAATATTCGCCTCAACCATCAAGTTTTCATAAATAAACTCAGCCGGATACTCATTATTAGCATGAATACCACCCACCTTAGCTGCAGCTAAATAAACCTGATCAATTTTATTATTAATAAAAAAAGCATTAACCGCTTGCTGATTAGTTAAGTCCAATTCCGAACGTGTTGCCGTAATAATTCTATTTTCAGGACAAGCAAGCAACTGACGAACGATAGCGGAACCCACCATTCCCCTGTGCCCCGCTACAAAAATATTTACTGTAGGTAAAGTGCTCATCATCTACTCCATCGCAACATGCACATCATGCCCATGTGCCTTCAGCAGCGCATGCCGCTTTGCAACATCTAAATCTGCTGCAACCATTTCCGCACACATCTCTTGAACCGTAATCTCAGGAACCCAACCGAGTTTTTGCTTCGCCTTACTAGGATCACCCAATAAAGTTTCAACTTCAGCAGGGCGAAAATATCTTGGATCAATTTGAATAATCACATCACCGACGTTTAATGCAGACGCATTATCTCCCTCAATGGCAGCAACAGTACCTACTTCATTAACACCCTCGCCCTTAAACTCAATTGTAATACCAAGCTCCTGGGCAGACCAAATAATAAACTGACGCACTGAATACTGCACACCCGTCGCAATAACAAAATCATCCGGAGTTTCTTGCTGCAACATCATCCACTGCATACGCACATAATCCTTAGCATGTCCCCAATCACGTAAGGCATCAATATTCCCCAAAAACAAACACCGCTCTAGCCCTTGAGAAATATTCGCCAATCCACGCGTTATTTTACGCGTAACAAAAGTTTCCCCACGACGCGGTGATTCATGATTGAACAAAATACCATTACACGCATACATACCATAAGATTCACGATAATTAACCGTAATCCAATACGCATACATTTTAGCAACAGCATAAGGAGAGCGAGGATAAAAAGGCGTGGTTTCTTTTTGAGGTGTCTCTTGAACCTCACCATATAATTCAGAAGTAGAAGCCTGATAAAATCGCGTTTTCTTTTCTAGCCCTAAAAGACGAATAGCCTCCAATAAACGTAAAGTCCCCATGCCATCAACATCAGCCGTATATTCAGGCGACTCAAATGAGACCGCAACATGAGACTGTGCGCCTAAGTTATACACCTCATCCGGCTGCACTTCTTGCAAAATACGCGTTAAATTTGACGAATCCGTTAAATCGCCATAATGCAAAATAAAATTCTTATTATCAACATGGGGATCTTGATAAATATGATCAACCCGCTGTGTATTAAAAGAAGAGGCTCGACGTTTAATACCGTGAACTTCATACCCTTTTTCCAATAAAAACTCAGCTAAATACGATCCATCTTGCCCAGTAACACCAGTTATTAATGCTTTTTTCAATTTAATACTTCCTATAAATTTGAAACCAAGGAAAAAGTCCGCGCCAGCATAATGCTGCTAAAATTCAACCCAAAAGAAGGAAAAGCTGGAGAGCAAGCTATTATAAAGAAATTTGAATCAATTCTGATACAAGCAAAAAATGGCGCCGACTTCGGTGCATTGGCTCAGCAACATTCCCAAGATAGTTTGGCAGCAAAGGGAGGGGATTTAGGATTTTTCACACAAAAACAAATGCTACCTGCTTTCAGCTCACGCGCTTTTAAAATGAAAGTTGGAGAAGTTAGCGAGATATTCCGAACAGGACATGGTTTTCACGTCATCAAAGTAACCGATAGAAAACCAGAAAGCCTCAGCTCTTTCACAACAGAAAAGGTAAAAATTGAAAAGTTTTTAGCTAACAAAAAAACCTCTCAGGCAACCCGAGATTACATTGAAAATCTCAAGAAAAAAGCTGAAATCAAGACCTATTTCTAACGTTTCTAATAAATACTTGTAAAAATAAAACCTGACACTAACGAACATAAGGGAGTCCTTTTCAGGAGTTTTCTATATACTCATTAGTCGTCCCCCCCGTAAGAATTTAAAAGATAGCTCTGCCGACTAAAACTCATAACCGCGTCGATGTATCTGGTTCCGTTCTTTGTCTAGCAGGCGGGCAAATCCTTACCGATGCTACTAGACGTAGTCTAGTTATTTTTTCTTCGGTTTTCCGCTGTCGACCTGACTGAATTTTCGTTTGACAGTTTTCTGTTTATCCTTATCGAAATCTACTTTCAGGTAAACAGTGTTGTCGAACAACTTGCTAACCGTACCTTCTTTTTTCTTTCCCGCAAAATCAAACTTAATTTTATCTCCAATTTTCATATTCCCCTCTCTTTGAGAAAAAAAATTACCCTACGTTTTCCACGGAGGAAATGAGGTTAGGGGAAAACAAATAAAGAGTCAAGTTTATTGACCCCATTTCTAGCTGAATAGCGCGTTAGTTTGGAATTCATAAGCGCTACTCTATTGCCCAAAAACTCCATGCCTAGTACAATCTGTAAAGCTTGGGAACTCTTTCCAAGTTATTCTTAATCTCTGGCAACAACTGTAACGTGAACCTTCCTTCAGACAAATCTTTTGCAGATGTAACCTTTAATCTGCCAATCAAAGAAGTTTTCACCTATAAAATTCCTCCTGAGTTTTTTGGTAAGGTTCAGGTTGGTATGCGGGTATTCGTGCCTTTTGGGAAACGTCGTATTACTGGTTATGTTGTCAATCTGGCCTCCAATTGGGACAAAAAATTTCAACTGAAATCCATCTGCGACTTG
>ENA-ORXI01002831-ORXI01002831.1-sediment-metagenome-genome-assembly--contig:-NODE-2831-length-12139-cov-4.277815_pt1 | contig 12139 bp, 14 predicted proteins | sample MGYA00237861_ERZ511468 | MGnify/ENA primary metagenome ERZ511468 (study PRJEB26299, sample SAMN06266213) | sediment metagenome | isolation source: Hudson Canyon methane seep mesocosm | place... | reverse complement strand
TAAGGTAACACAATGAATTTAAAGCCAGAACTTCAAAAGCTAAACAACAAACTAGATAAATGCCGTCGTAAGTTAGACGCAGCAGAGAAACGTTACGATGACGAAGTTGCAGCTCAGGCTAAACGAGAAATTGCAGCCATTTCTATACAAATCCAAAGCATAAAAGGCACACAAGCCCGAGAAGTAAGCAGCAAAGGGGCTCAAATACAGGCTATGGCCTTTAATCGTGCGCTCACTAAAGCAGAGCAAGCAGATATGGGTAAACTGAAAAAAACTGTTAGAGGTATAATTGTAGTACACCCGCTAACCGCCCTAGGGCGTGAATTAGAAGTAACAGAAGTAACAGGTTTTGCACGTAAGCCTTTTTAAGACTCAGGAAAAAGAGCAGTCCAAGATGCTTCAGAACCGGCTAACAGGCTCAACCCGCTTATAGTCGGTCTTGAACAAGGCCTTGCTCCTAGCTCTTTAGCCATAGAGGCTAAAGCCGGAGAGAAATACACATAAACCTCACAGTGCAAACGCCCTTCGGAGCTATTCCGAGTGAATACAGCCATATCTTCCGGGCAGTCGGCCTTCTCGAAAATAAGCGTTAAAGCATCTTCAATGCGGCCTAACGGCACGCAAGCCATCAATCCGTCACCCAAGTTTTTTGAAAACCACGTTTTCATAAAAATCCAAAAAAGATATTTATTGCACAGGGCTCTGATTAATTTGTTTTGTGCGTACAATTAAATAGAGCGCAAAACCTACAGCAACACCAGGAACTACCCCCAAAGCCAGGCAAACCCAACCGTGCTTTACAGATAAGACCTTAGCTTCATAAATAACCCAAACCAATAAGGTTGCCCAGCAAAAGAGCACATCACTAGAGTAGCCTGCGGCATAAGGGTTAACAAAACCTGCCGCAAAAGCACCTACAATATCGAAGTCGTTAATTAAAGCAGGCACGACCACTACGCAAAAGGTAACTGTAAATGCTGCTGCGATAGAAGCTAATGTAAACTTGAACGTTTTTTCATTCATTTTTATACCTGATGGTTAAAACACAAACCAAAGAGTCAATTACGTCATTAATATAGCAAGCAAGGGAGCCTTATCGCTATATTTTTAAGAAATACCAATGTGAAGCTGTTCACTATATTTATTCAAAAAAGCAGAATATTTGCGACCAAACCCTAATTTTTTAATACTCGCGCGATTCATGCTTTGCCTTCTTTTCAATCGACTGCTAACTTGGGGATATAACATACAATAAACAGCTCACCTCCCACAATTAAGCTTAAAGCTTACTATTTCTGATCGACCATTTCTTCGAAAATACTTCGTCTAGAAGTGTTACTTAAATCGGAGGCACTTATACTCATTGCCCAAAAGGAAGTGAATTTATGCTGTTGCGCTCATGTTTTATTTTTTTATTCAGTCTGACTCTTTTCGGTTGCGGAGGTGGAGGGTCTGGTCAGGAAGACAACGTTAATACAGAGTCTACTGCTAGCTCATCCGGCGGAAGCGTAAACCAGCTCAATATAGCAATAACCCGCACCACTGGAGAAGTACCTTTTCATATTTACGTTTCCTCGTCAGAGAGTACAAGTGCAGATATTGATCACCCTTACGATGAGATTGAGTACAGTTGGAATTTTGGTGCCCCTAGCCAGAACAACAGCTTTACACATCCGGTAACCCTATCCACAGTGAGTGCTAATAGCGATCAAACTGGGCCTGAAGCATCTTTCGTTTATCGTAATCCAGGAACATACACCATCACACTCACGGCACGAAAAAATATTGAAGGCGTTCTTACAGAAGAACAAACAACAATGATGGTTACCGCTTCTGCCTGGTCCGGCGAAACTCGTTATTTTGATCCAGACGGTGGGAATGACACATTTACCGGTGAAACGGAATCAGCGCCCAAGCAAACATGGGATGCTATCGTAACTTGGTTAACAGGAGGAGATCATCGCAGAGCATTGATACAACGAGGCTCGGTGATGCCTGTTAATACCGTTATGTGGTTATCTAGTTCCAATATTCGTCTTGGAGCCTATGGCACGGGGGTAAAGCCAATTTTACGTGCGAATACAGTTATCAATAACTTTGTTAGGTTAGCACCAGTAACTGACATGAGCGATCATGTTTACTCCGATCTGGCGGTTGATGGCAATAATGGCAATGCCCTTACACTGTTTTACTCAACGTTGAACGACACAAACACATCACTTAAGCATATTGCCTTTATAGATATGGCGTTTAGTAACGATGACCCCCATGACATTGACGGTTCAGGAAATGAAATTATACAAGCATCAAACCTGATCACTTTACAAAATGTGCCTGGAAATATTGACGATGTCCTTGTGTGGAATTCAACATTTACACGTAATCATGGTTTTAAAAATGGTATTTATGCAGAAATAAAAGGTCATTTTGCAGTAATGGGCGGGAGTTTTTCAGGCGGTGATGGAAACGCGATTAAGGATCACCCCATTTATCCTGCTGGCATTAACCATGCTCTGTACCGCTGGATTGATTTTCAAGCAACCTATTCAAATAATTTTTCTATTAACAATGCAGCAAAAGGTGGTTTAACCAACCAATTCACACTGGTTGATGGCTGCGATATTACAGGTGGTCAAAACGGCTTGGACTTTACGCGGCATAACTCCAGCACAACAGGCTGGTTTGATGACGTAATATTACAGAACAATGCCTTTCATGACCTTGGTTCTCCTAGCCAGGGTTATGGCTTAATGGGAGGCTCTCTGGAACGAATAACCATCAGAGATAATGTTTTTTATGGTACGCCGTTAAGTGATATTCAGATAATTAAAGACGATGGAGATGCAAGTACAGAGGATGACTTTCATGAAGTTTCATTGCAAATGTACCGCAATAAATTCTGGAAATCATCAACACCAACCACTACATTACAAATGCTAGACTTGCAGCAGATTAAAGATATCAGCATGTCTGATAATATTTTTGTTAATGATGGGGTAACAGGAGGCTCAACTAATATTGCTACGTTTGTTTTTCCCGAAACATATAACTGGATAATCGATAACAACACATATTGGTCTCCCGGAATCTCTCACCCGTTTAAGCAGTCTGGAGTAGACAGCTATTCATTTGCAGGCTGGCAGGCTTTGGGGTTCGATATAAACGGAAGCAATACTGACCCCCAGTTTACCAACCCAGCTAACGGTATTTTTTAAAAGAAAACACCGTTAGCAATCACCATTTAAAAATAGGTGCAGGGTTTAGAGGATGCTTAACAAGCCATTTCATTTGCGCTTTAACTAAGCCCTTATGAAACCCTGCATTTGGAAAGGTTTCCCTTACCTCTCGCACACACTCTTTAGATACGCCACCTTTGATTATACCCAAAGAAAAGTCAGTTAAGTCAGCACGACGAAACACCTCTACTAAAGGGAAACCTGAGCCTTTGTAAGCTGTGACTTTGTGGTGTAAATCGATAATTAGGCCCACTTCTTCCACCCAGTCATCAAGCTTATTCTCTTTAAGATACTGCTCCGCCAACAAAACAGAAGGAGGTAGGTAATCAAGTGTATTTTCAGTCCATAGACCAAGATCGTGAAAACAGGCGGAGATGATTAGTTTCTTTTTTTCAGTCTCACTGCAATCACGTAAGGAAAAACAGAAGTTAAGCATTCTATAGCAGTGATTTTTGTAGCCCTCAAAACCATCACCGATCACTTCTTTCCATTGCCCTAATATACTTTCGAGCAAGGGAATTTCTTTCTCAATATTCATAAATTAATCCTTTAATGACTGATAGGGTGATCAATAAGGTACCATCCACATCAGGGAAGACCTTTTAACGCTTTTAGTATCCCTCAATGGTATTATCGGAAACCACCTAACGCAAGGAGCTGCAGTGTCTATAGTTAAACAATACCTGAACGCTTGGAACAACCATGACCCAGACGCTATAAAAGCATGCTTTCTATTTGACGGAATCTACATAGACTCCAATATCAATACCGAAATATCCGCGGAGCTACTAGCCCAAAGAGCAGCAGAATTATTCCGCAGCTTCCCTGATTTAAAAATCACAATTGAGGACCAAACATCTGGGTCTTCAGGGCTAATCGCCACACGCTGGACTATTTGGAATGCATTCCCAGACAAGGGCTTATCCGGGGTGGATATGATATGTATTGCCAACGGAAAAATCCAAAGTATCCAGGTATATTTTGACAGAGATACAGGTAGATTATTTACTAAAGTTCCCTCACTACACCTGAAATATCAACTAACTGAGCTAAGCAAAAATAGCTATGAAAACCAAATAAAATACCGTACTTCTGGTCTCACTGAGCAAGAGTCGCAGAAGATAATACGACAACTTCGAGCACTCATGACCGATCATCAGAAATACTTAGACCATGATCTTAGCTTATCGACTCTATCCAGTGAGCTCGACATATCTACGAATCACCTATCACAAGTTATTAACTCTCAATGCCAATGCAATTACTTCGACTACATCAATCGATTTCGTATAGAGCATGCCCTTAGGCTTATCAATACAGAGAACAAAGCAGGTGCTAAATCTCTGGTAATAGCCCTGGACTCTGGTTTTAAATCAACCTCCACATTTTATTCTTCATTTAAAAAATATATGGGCATGACACCCAAAGAATATAAAACTCAGCAAATAAAAACTCCGGTTCTATAGAGTAAAACGATTTAAACAACATAATTTGATGAACTCTCCTCCTGCTAACAAAATTTACATAGAGATGGAGAGAATAAAATGACAACCATTGAGCAATGGAAAGAGAAAGGAGAATTTTTCCTATTTAAAGGTCAACGAGTATTTTATCGAGATGAAGGACAAGGTGAGCCTTTGGTTTGCATTCATGGTTTCCCAACGTCAAGCTGGGACTGGCGCTTAGTCTGGCCGCTGTTAACTAAAAAATTTAGAGTAATTGCAATAGATATGTTGGGGTTCGGATTTTCTGATAAGCCCCCACAGTACTCCTACAGTGTAATAGATCAAGCCGATATTCATGAAGCGCTACTCGCCCAACTTGGCATTACTCAATATCATTTAATCGCTCACGACTTTGGTACCCTCGTTTCCCAAGAGCTTATCGGTCGATCTGGCAAGTACAGAGCTTCTCAAGCTAGAGCCATTTCGTTGTTTGCTATGAGCGGCTCAATTTTTCCCGAACTATCAAAGCCAAAGCTAATTCAGAAATTACTTATATCCAGAGTGGGGCCTATCGTTACAAAACTATTTAATGAGAATAAGTTTAATAAAAGTTTTAGCAGTGCCTTTGCCGAGAAGAATAAGCCTGAAGAGAAAATATTAGCCTACTATTGGCGCTTGCTCTGTGAAAACAATGGGGACAAATTACTGCATCACCTTAATTTTTTCTTAAAAGACCGTCAGCAGCACGGTCTACGATGGGCGCAAGCCTGGCAGTCAGCAGACATACCTATTCGTTATCTTGCTGGTGATGAAGACCCCATGTATGGCAAAGAAACCATTGCTAAGCTGAAAATACTATCGCTTAAAAAAGATATTATTGCACTACCTGAGGCCGGGCACTTCCCTCATATTGAAAGTCCAAAAGAGGTCGTAAAAAACATTCTTGAATTCATGACTTTACACTTATAAATTGAATCAAAAGTTCAGGCATGAGTATCAAAATCTACTTACCATTACGACCTAGTTGCTTAACCATATCAACCCATTGCTCACGCTGAGTTTCATTTGCGCTAATGATAGGGCCCAGCATATTGCTGCGAACGCCATTAAAGCCACAGAACTCTAATGTTGTTATTTTAAGTTGTTTTAAAGCGGGGGCGCCTTGAAAATATTTGTAGTACCACGTTGGCGTATCCATGGTCATAAGCACTCTTGCGGTTTTTCCTTGTAGTAATTTCTCGGGAATTGATTTGCCCGTTTTGTAGCGAAATGCAAAGTCGGGTAAAAAGGCTCTGTCGAAGATGCCTTTAAATTTAGCGGGTAAAGTCCCCCACCAAATAGGGGTCGTAATAAGTAAGTGGTCAGCCCATTGAATGGATGCCTGAAACTCAAGTAAGTCAGATTCTAGTGCTTGCCTTTGGCCATAGCCTGCATTTAAATTTGGATCGAAGTTCATTTCAGAAATTTTCTGAATTCTCACCTTGTGATGTTTAGCCGCTGACTCCGCATAAGTCTCTGCTAACTGCTCTGAAAAACTATTCCTCTTAGGGTTACCACTTAATACCAAAATACGTCGCCCCATAAATCTCTCTCCAGTTTGATTAAGGTCTGAAGAGTATAAACTCTGCCCCTAAGGGTAGAGTCAAGCGCTTAAGGGGCAGACATTTATTTGACTTACGCATTCATCAATTTTGTTTATTTGGTCTTTAAGCGTCCGAATTTCATCAATAATTCTATTTCTCTGTAAAGCTAAAAACGCTTGTACCTCAGCCCAGTCAACCTGACCATTACTATATACAATCACAGACTTTAATTGAGCCAAAGTCACACCAAATGACTTTGCTTCTTTTATTAGTAAAAGAATATCCACATCTGACTCCTGGTAAATACGGTAACGCCCCGAGCGTTTGGGAGTAGGAATTAAGCCTTTTTCTTCATACAGACGAATCGCCTTTATAGACAAACCTGTTTTTTTGGAAATTTCACCGATATACATACATAAACCGCATTGCTTATATTTTAAATGATTAACGTACTGAGGCTATTTGAACACCTCTAAGACGTACTTGTCATTCAATAATGTCGACCACGCTCCATTTTGAACATTAGAGTTCTTTCTCAGCATTAAAGAACATTGAATGTCATATTTAGAAGGCGTACAGTATTTGTACAAATATACTAATAATAAAATAATAATAGCGTACCCAAGGTATGAAAGAGATTCACTACAGTGCATCGTATATCTATATGAATATGATGTCTGGCTATCTGAGTCGAGGGGGGTTTAAGAGCCTTCAGGACATAGCCTCAGAAGCTAATATCCCTATTGCAGAACGTGGGCGAGTACCGCTTACAGATATGCTCACGCTGGTTGATTCAGTTGCCTCAGCCACCCATAATCGTGCTTTTGGTTTAGATATTGGCATTCAGATGCACCCTTCTGAATACGGTATTATCTCCCACGCATTCATGAGTTGCGGTACTTTACGTGAGGTAATGGATCTAAGTATTCGTTATATCCACCTTATTAATGATGCGTTTACTCTCAGTGTTGAGAAGCAGAATGAAGACGAAATTACGATTGCCCTAATCTCCGAAAATGATATACAAACAATGATCCCTTTGGTTGAGCTTGAGTTTTCCTCAATGCTGACTATAACGCGATTTCTGGCAGGCGATAAGAATGCAGATAACATAAGGTTATTAGAGGTTTGCTTTCAGCATCCACCTCAGACGATGCCAGAGCACTACGCTGAACACTTTAAGTGCGTCGTTAGATTTAATCAGCCCACTAATTCAATCAGGGTTACTAACTCCGTATTGAATATAAAAGTTTGCTCTCCAGACCCTTATATTTATCGGTATTTACTTAAAAAAATTGAAGAAATTGCTGAACGCTTTCAAATTAACATTCCGCTAAGTAAGCGGGTATTCAACTATGTGGTAAAACAACTCCCTGAAGGGATGCCTAGTATTTCTCAAGCTGCTAGAAAATTTAATATGAGCCCTAGCACGCTTAAAAAACACTTAAATCAAGAAGATGCAAACTTCACAGAGATATGCGATACCGTTAGAAAAAACATTGCCGTTAAGATGATTTCTGTTCAACAAAAATCACTTAAAGAGATAGGTAATCATTTAGGTTTTTCTAACTCCAGCACCTTTAACCGTGCGTTTAAACGCTGGACTAATATGTCTCCCACTGAGTATCGTCAGAAGTCACATAAACAGGAATCAGTTAAAAAAGATATCCCCGAAAAAATGGAAGAAGCTTAACCCCCCTGAAAAAGGGCAAAAAAAAGCCCAAGTCAGTATTAGTGACTTGGGCTTTTTTATTTATCGAAGCTAAACACTAAGCATCCAATAAGGCATTCAAGGTAGCACTAGGTCGCATGGCCTTAGATATTTTTTCCAGATCAGGGTGATAATAACCACCTATATCTACATGCTGTCCCTGGTGTGCATTGAGCTCATCGATAATTTTCTGCTCATTACCTTTAAGCTCTTGAGCCAGAGTAGCAAAAGATGCCTGAAGCTCGGTATCTTCTGTCTGCTCTGCCAAGGCCTCAGCCCAGTACATGGCTAAATAGAAGTGGCTGCCTCTATTATCCAACTGACCTGCACGACGTGAAGGCGACTTGTTGTTTTCAAGTAGCTTGCCTGTTGCCTTATCAAGCGTAGTTGCTAATAGTTTGGCTTTAGCATTGCTGGTTTTACCGGCTAAGTCATCAAGAGAGACTGCTATCGCTAAAAATTCACCCAGTGAATCCCAACGTAAGTGATCTTCTTCAACAAACTGTTGAACATGCTTAGGTGCTGAACCGCCTGCACCTGTTTCGAATAAACCACCACCGGCCATTAACGGTACAACTGACAGCATTTTAGCACTAGTACCCAGCTCTAAGATGGGGAACAAGTCTGTTAAGTAGTCACGTAGTACGTTACCTGTAACAGATATAGTATCTTCACCATGTCGTAATCGCTCCATGGTGTAACGAATAGCGATATCCGGGGTCATGATTCTGATATCAAGATCTTCAGTATCATGATCTTTAAGGTAAGTTTTTACTTTCTTAATCATTTGAGCATCATGCCCACGATATTTATCTAACCAGAAAATCGCAGGTAAGCCACTTACACGCGCCCGGGTAACAGCCAATTTAACCCAATCTTGTATCGGTGCATCTTTGGTTTGACACATACGCCAGATGTCGCCTTTATCCAGATTTTCATGCTGGAGAAGTACTGTGCCGTTTTCATCAACCACGCGAACGGTACCATCAGTAGGTAGTTCAAAGGTTTTATCGTGTGAACCGTATTCTTCTGCTTTTTGAGCCATCAAGCCCACGTTCTCTACCGTTCCCATCGTCGTTGGGTCAAAAGAGTCATGATGCTTACAGAAGTTAATCGCTTCTTGATAGATTGTTGCGTAACAGCTATCTGGAATAATCGCTTTTGTATCTTTCAGCTTGCCATCGGTGCCCCACATCTTTCCGCCAACACGAATCATCGCAGGCATAGAGGCATCAACAATTACATCACTAGGCACGTGTAAGTTAGTGATTCCTTTTTCTGAGTCAACCATGGCTGTTTCAGGACGGTTTTCGTAGCAGGCTCGAATATCATCATCAATTTCGTGACGCAAAGAAAATGGCAGGCTTTCAATTTTTTGGTAAACATTGCCCAAACCGTTATTTGGATTAACGCCAATTTTCTTGAACGTTTCAGCATGTTTTTCAAAGGCATCTTTAAAGTAAACCGTTACCGCGTGGCCAAATACAATAGGGTGTGAAACCTTCATCATGGTGGCTTTCACGTGAAGTGAAAACAACAAGTTAGCGTTTCTCGCTCCTTCCATCTCTTCTTCAAAAAAGTTACGAAGTGCCTTAACACTCATAAACATAGAATCAATGACTTCATCTTTAAGAACAGCCAAATTCTCTTTTAGTACCGTTACCGTACCGTCTTTTTCGACTAATTCGATTCTAAGATTACCCGGCGTCTCGATAACCGTAGAAATATCGCTATGATAGAAATCACCGCCACGCATGTGTGCAACGTGCGTTCTTGATGCCTGGCTCCACTTCCCCATTGAATGAGGATGGTTACGCGCATACTGTTTAACAGCAGGTGGAGCACGACGGTCTGAGTTACCTTCTCTTAATACAGGGTTTACCGCACTGCCCAGAATTTTTGAATATCGTGCCTGTACAGAGATTTCTTCATCAGATTGAGGGTCTTCAGGGTAGTCTGGAATATCAAAGCCTTGTGACTGAAGCTCTGCAACAGCTGCTTTAAGCTGCGGAATAGAGGCACTCACATTAGGCAGTTTTATAATATTGGTATCGGGCTTACTGGTCAGCTGACCCAATTCTTTAAGCGCGTCAGGAACTTTTTGGTCTTCGTTTAAATCTTCAGGGAAAGTAGCAAGAATTCTAGCGGCCAGTGAGATATCGCTGGTTTCTATTTCAATATCCGCAGCAGCGGCAAATTTAGTGACGATTGGGAGTAAAGAATAAGTGGCCAGCGCAGGCGCTTCGTCAGTTTTTGTATAAATTATTTTTGATTTTTGTACTGTCATATTTTCCCCAAATTTTATCGGTAAGATAACCAAAAAATTAATAAAAAGGTGGCTTGTGGCCTCCTTTTTCTACAGTCCTTGCTTTAAAGATCTGTTTTTCAGTGGCGGTAGTATACTAAAAAACGCCTTCAAACTGTAGTTTAAAAAGGCTTAAAATATCTTAGCCATTAGTATAGACGCTATTTTATTTAAGTCTTATTACACCCACAGGTACATTTATACACAATTTAACCTTTCCATTCTTATCTCCACTGAAAACCACCCACTTTTGACAAAGATCAAAGATAAATACCTTCAGTAAAGCTAATCTAAATGATAATATTTCGCATTCGCATTAATTTGTATAGTTAGACTATTTATGAATACGACAACGAACACCTACACATTAGACAAGCTTATAGCCCAGCAGAAAGGTCATGTTATTAATGTTAATAGCAAAAATTCTGAAGTACAGGGGCGACTACTAACATTGGGGCTTTACCCTGGTGTACAGATTGAAGTACTACGTCGTGCACCGATGGGTGACCCTCTGCAAGTAAGAGCTGGCTCAACCTTGTTAAGTATCCGCCTGCATGAAGCTGAAGGAATTGATGTTGAGGTAATCGCTTAATTATGTCTATTTTAAACACTCCCACTATAGCCCTCATTGGCAACCCTAATAGCGGAAAAACAACGCTCTTCAATAACCTAACAGGCGCTCACCAAAAGGTAGGAAACTGGCCAGGAGTTACGGTTGAAAAGAAAACCGGACGCATCCCTATGGGTGATAGCGTAGGTAACCTCGTTGATTTACCGGGTATTTATTCTCTTGAGCAAGACTTTCAGGGGCTGGACGAAAAAATTGCTCGCTCGTTTCTGGAAAATGAGTCAGTAGATTTAATCATCAACATCATCGATACCAGCAACCTGAACCGTAACCTTGTTTTAACTGAACAACTGTTAGAGCTTAATAAGCCGATGATTGTCGTGCTAAACATGCAGGATGTTGCTGAACAACAAGGCATAAAAGTAGATGCTCAGGCACTGGAAGAACGCTTAGGTATTCCTGTTGTTAATACCACCGCGTCCCAGAAAAAAGGCATGGAGCATTTACAGACTCACCTGCTGCAACAACTCGACCCGAAAGTACAGCAGGTAGCACCAGGAAAAACAGAAGGTCTGTCTAACGATACCAGCAGCGCTAAAATCATTCAGCGCTACAAGCAAGTTGAAAAACTAACCCATGGTGTTGTGGTAACTGATACTCAGTTTGTACCTGTGACTGAGAAGATTGATCGCTGGGTACTAAATAAGTGGCTAGGCATCCCCATATTTTTATTCCTAATGTATTTGTCGACATTAGTGATTTTTTAGAAAAAAAACTCAAAATAATGGAAACGTATGAAGATGAAATAGGAGAACACCCTTTTCCTAGAAGTTTAAGAAACATAGAGGCTCAAGCTACTTGTAGAGGAGCAACTTCAGGGTGTTTATATGCGGAAAGTTTCATGTTATTAAAAGAAATCCAGTAAAAGATAAATTATGAAAGAATTAACTGGTATTCAAAGTGCATTACTTAGAACTTACAAAAAAAACATCAAATTTTTGAAATCATATGATAATCAATTGTATTCTAGAGTTGTCTCTTTATCAAAGAATCTTGAAGGGGGTATATCTAGTGAAAAATTCACCATTGATCTTTCAAATGGAATATTTAATCCACTTGCTTTAATATATTCTAAATTAGATAAACCCATGGATGTTCTTATTCTATTTAGCGGCTCAACTAACGCAGGGCGAGCATCAATAGCTTTGATTGAAGAGAAACGGTCCGTTGAGGCTAGAGCTAATTCTCTGTGTCCTGTTCCAATTCCCACAGATAGGATGTTGGATTCTAT
>ENA-ORXI01002829-ORXI01002829.1-sediment-metagenome-genome-assembly--contig:-NODE-2829-length-12143-cov-4.697414_pt1 | contig 12143 bp, 10 predicted proteins | sample MGYA00237861_ERZ511468 | MGnify/ENA primary metagenome ERZ511468 (study PRJEB26299, sample SAMN06266213) | sediment metagenome | isolation source: Hudson Canyon methane seep mesocosm | place... | reverse complement strand
TAACTTTTGCGGCAACTATTAATGCAGTACTTCATGCAAATGCGACCCCCGTTATTGTTGATGTTCAAGAAGACAGTTGGTGTATTGATCCTATAGAAATTGAAAAGGCCATTACCTCTAAAACCAAAGCCATTATTCCTGTCCATATTTACGGTCAAGTTTGTGACATGGATAAAATCATGTCCATTGCACATAATCATTCCCTTAAAGTTATTGAAGATTGTGCGGAAGCACATGGAGCAACATTCAATAACAGGAAAGTAGGTAGTATTGGAGATATTGGTTGTTTCTCATTCTTTGGGAATAAAGTGATAACAACTGGTGAGGGTGGGATGTGTACTACCAATAATCCAAAACTCGATGAAAAGATTAGAATTTTAAGAGACCATGGTATGAGTAAAACAAAACGATATTGGCACGATGTCGTAGGATATAATTATCGTATGACCAATATTCAAGCTGCCATTGGGCTTGCGCAACTAGAAAGAATTGATGAAATTCATAGCAACCGACAATTTTATGAAGAAATTTATAAAAGAATTCTAAAAAATGCCTTGGGTATTCAATTTCAAAGAAATAATCTACTTAGTAGAAAAAAAATTACTTGGTTAACAAGCATTCTAATTGATGATAATTTAAACAGAGATCAATATATACAAAACCTTAAAGACAATGGCATTGATGCAAGAGCATTTTTCTACCCTCTAAGTGATATGCCAATTTATAAGGCATATTGCAAATCCTTTACAAAGATTTCACATGAGATTTCAGCTAGAGGACTAAATCTTCCTACTTATGAAAACTTAAAAAATATCGATGAAATTAAAAATATCTTATATAAAATAGGTTTATGATTTGATTAATATCTTGCATTGTTTTTGATATTTTTTCAGTATATTTCTAACTTGACCTATAAATATTTCATATATTTTCATGTAGTCATATTTCTTGTTGCTATCATTTAAAAAATAGTCAATAAAATTACAACTTATTTGAAGATAATTATAACAAATATAAAAGCACATCAAACTATAATTATTTTTGTGGTGTCGAAGTACTAGATTAACCAAGTGATTAGTTTTTTCTTCAAATTCTTCATAATTACTAATCTTAAAATTAAAAAATAATTCATTTTCAAGAATTTTATTTATTCTTGCTATTTCCAATTTAATGAAATCTTTTTCCGCTCCAGTTGTATCATATTCAGATATTATGTCAAAATTATTTTTCAACTTTTTACTCAATTTCGTTTTATTTATTTTTTTAAACTTTTTAAATAGATCTATTTTAGAGAATGATTTTATCCCCTCTAACTTAGCACCATCTGATAAATTATATACATTTTGACTTCTCTGTTTATACCCTTGTGTTATGGCATTATAATTACTGATATAACGACGAAAGAAAAATGTAGTGTACACAATACCTCCAAAGTTTCCTTCTACTTCTATTAATGCTTGTTCTTGATTGATTTTTACTTTTTGATCGTAGTCAACCACTTTTATTTTTTTAACCTTGAGAGACTTTTTCAGTTGGTTACTCGTATGACTACTGTCATGCGTTCGCCCTGCTTTATCAACAGCTAAATCTGTACCCAGTAAATATATATTTTCAGCCTTTAACCTTACAAGTAGAAAATAAGTAATTTCACCAACGGTATTACCGATAATTGCCATAGCATTCTTTTTCAAGCAACTGTTCTTTTCAAATAAATAAATTTTTTCTTTTTTAAAGAGTTTTAATATCTTAGGGTATACATTTGTAGTTGCCAGTAATATGCTGTTTTTAATTCTACTTTTATCCTCTATTTTAAAATGTTCATACATAACTTTTTCAGCATCAATCATTGTGATAATATCGGGAATTATTGATTCACTTACTAAACGTTTTAACATTTGAGAAAAACAGACTACTACAAATCTGTCTTGATATTTTTTCAGCCATTTAATATGTTTCTCAACAGATGGCCCTGAAGATACTATTAAGACTGGTTTATCTCCAAACATACTATCACATGCATTGAAATTTAAAATATTAGAATTATGTGAAATATGAGGTATAGTTCTTTTTACGTTTTTTAAAAATGAATTATATGTATAAGATAAAGGATTTTGAGAAGATAAAGAAAGAGATACTGTTTCCAAAATATAATTATAGCTATTCGTTGCTATATGATATTTTATGCAATAATTTTTATTAAAGTCAATATTTTGAAATTCATTAAGTTTTGTCAAAAGTTCACTGTCTTTATCCATTACAGAGTATAGCTTATTTGCATTTTGTGCAAATTCATAATATTTGGTCACAAACATGGACAAATAAAATATTTCAATGTCTGGTTCAATTATCATATAATTACTTGATTGTACTTTTTTATCTAGTTTATTTAGGTGAGTACCTAAAATTGTTCCTACAAACATAAACTTATAAATCTTATTAAACTCTTTTTTTTCAAAATCATTATCCACAAACGCCAAGAGTGTTCTAAGTTTTTCAATTGTTTTGATCGTATCTTGATTATCCCGCTGTTTTTTAAGTTTTTTGATATATTCTGAAGATATTGCTTCAATTGAAATTGGTATAATAGTATTTTCATTAGTATAAAAATCTGAAGAGCTAACAGCTTTCTCGTCAAAGACAAGGTGATCTTTATCATAAAAAAATGAATTACTTTTTATGTGTAATAACTCAAATTTTTTATCAATATATTCAAGCGAATACCTTGCATTATAATCTTTTTCATCTATCAAATTTTTAAAATTGACTATTTTATGATATACATCGACATAATTATCTTTAAAATAGTCAAGGTTCTTTTTAAAAGCTGTGATACATTGTTCTTGAATCATATGAATTATAATTTAACAACTTCTTCATAATTTAAGGTATCTTTTTTTCTATCTATAGAAAATTTTATTTTTGAGATTTCAGATAATGCTTCATAATCTGTAACATATAAAGAACATCTAAAAACTTGAATATCTTCTTCAATGATTAATATTTTTTTAGGTTTTAATGCTCTTAGTATTGAAGTTATATGAGTACCTAATCCCGTACCTAAAAAAGCGATTTTTTTTGACTTTTTGACTTCTTTGACTTTATTATCGCCATAAATAAAAGGTTCACAATTATATAAAAAACTTTTATCTTTTCTATTAATAATATCTAATGCCGCTTCTTTATTCAACTCAACAGCATATTTTTCTTTAGATTTATTATTTAGTATTTTATTAGATATATTTTCTAATTTTTTATAAAGTTTTTTATCAAAAGTTTTTAGCCATTGCATATTTTTAAAATAAATTTCTTCCATGGTCTCAATCATCTCCGTGATTTTTGCCATTGTATCATCTATACTTTGAGTATCCATCTCTTTTTTATTGTTTTTCTTTCCCATTTATACTCCTTTATTATATGTTATCACAAAAATTATTATTTATCAAATAATAATTCAGCAAATTTAAAATCAATTTCATCATCAATGTCAACGGAAGACTCTCTACTCATTTTATAGGCAAAGATATTGTTTTCAAGAAAATATGTTCTTGTTTTTATAAGTTCTGAAATATCACAAATATATATTGCTCCATTTAACCTATAATAAGTGGGTAGTTCTTGACTTCTTTTATATACATTTTCATCAAAAAAACCTTCCATACTATTTGTTTCATTCAAGGTATTGGACCACAAAGGGGAATGTTCCATTTCGCCTACAGAAATAACTGCATTTGCATTTTTACTTATTAATAATTCAATCGCTTCATCAATATGTATTGATGTTCTTAATGGGCTGGTAGGTTGAAGCAAGACAATGTAGTCAAAATTTTCTTCAATATGCTCTATTGCATGAAAAACAACATCTAATGTCTTAGCAGTATCTGTTGATAGTTTAGAGGGTCTTGTAATCGCTTGAATATCATAAGTATTGGCAATACTTAATACCTCGTCACAATCACTGGTTACTAAGGTAGCATCTATATATTTACTGTCAATTGAGCTTTCTATACTCCAGGAAATCAGAGGTTTACCGGCTAGGTCCTTTACGTTCTTTTTTGGAAGTCGTTTACTACCTGCGCGTGCAGGTATTATTGATAGAAAACGTTTATTTTTAAACATTAAAAAACCTATAATATTCATTTTGTGCTTGCTGAAACTCATCAATTCTTCCAATATCTAACCAGTACTCGTGAACAGGGAAAGAGAGAACTTTTTGTGAACTTTTTATTAGCTCTTCAAAAAGTGTTGGCATATCATAAAATTCCCTTTGAGGAATACGAGATAAAACCTTTGGAGAAAGTACATAAATGCCAGCATTAACAAAAAACTTTTGTATTGGTTTTTCTTTTATTGATGATATCTGACTTTCCTCTACTTCTATAACACCATAGGGTACTTGATATTCATACTCTCTAACAGCCATAGTTGCGATAGAGTTCTCTTTAGAGTGAAAGTCTAACATTTGTTCAAAGTTAACTGTTGTAAGCAAATCTGCATTCATTACAAAAAAAGGCTCCCGTGGAATTTCAGTTAGTAAACTTAACGCTCCTGCAGTTCCCATCCTTTTATCTTCCTCAATATAGGTTATATTTGCACCTAGCCTTTTGCCATCCTTTAAATAATCCTTTATCATTTCTGCTTTATAGTTTACACTAATTATAATATCTACAAAACCATGTTTAACAAAGTTTTGAATGATAATTTCTAATATTGGTTTTCCACCAATTTGTAAAAGGGGTTTTGGGAGATTATCTGTAAGTGGTCGAAGTCTTGTACCTAGACCTCCAGCCATCAGAATAACTTTATTTCTCCTTGTTCTAAGTTGCAATAAGGTTGCTAAATCTTCCACATAAATTAATCTTTTTTCTTGATCAACGATTGGCACTTGATATAATTTTTTGGAAATTGCTTTTTTGATGATTTCTTCTTTTGAGTCAGAAACATACCCCAAGGTGGGTGTCTTAAAATATAAGTCTTCTATTGAACTATTTAAGGTGTATCCTTTTAACAGACCTCTTCTCGCATCTCCATCACTTATAGTTCCTATTACTTTTTTTTCATCATCAATTATAATTGCTATGCGAATAGCACCATCATCGATAACTTCAAGAGCTTCTTTAATACTTGCAGTTTTTTTTAGAGTTATTTTCTTTATATCTTGCATTGATAAAACTCCATGATTTTTTTTATTTGTTTTAAACTTATCATACTTAACTTTTGTTGAACTACTTCTTTCTCACTTTCTAGGAAGTTTATATATGGAGAGATAAGCTCAAAGTACAAATTTAAAATTTGAACAAAAAAACTATTTGGATACTTAAGTCTAATTTTTGAATACTCTTGCTGAAAGTTGTCTTTTCTTCCCTCCTCTAACACAAGTAACAATTTACTAATGATTTTTTGATCTCTTTTTATCAATTTTTTCTCATTTTTATCAAATGTATTAGTTGAGTTCTTCCGAAATGTTTTTAAAATATTTTTAAGTAATATTTTTTTTTCTATATTCTCAAATTCATTCAAGTTTATTTTTTTTACTTTTAAAGGTATTATGCCTTCAAGATATGCTCCATGTGATAGATTATATACTTTCATCGGCGTAGTTTTATGTTTTGTAATTTGGTTGTAGTTATTTATAAGTTGTAAATACCTTCTTGTCGTAAAAACATTTTTTTTGAAGTTCCCTTTTACTTTTATAATGTCTTTGTCAAAATCAAGTTCTCCATAGTCCTTAAATGTATATTCATTATCTTCCATTTGTTTATTCGCATAATAACTTTTGTCATGTGTATTTTTAGTTTTTTGGTCAAGGGCGACATCCATACCGATGAGATATAAACTTTTAAAATTAAAATAGCAACATAAACTATACCCCATTTCTCCACTCGAGTTCCCTGTCAAAATTCCAAAATTTTCAAACAGCTCTATGGAGTCTTGTACCATAAATACTTTTCTTTTATTTAAACTTTTTACTAACGATTTATCAGTTTTAGAAGAAAGGAGAATAATTGAGTTTTTAAGATACTTTTTTTCTACATCAAACTGAGGCTTTATAATAGTGGAAGCATCAATAGATATGATAATATCAGGGATAATGTTATATTTGCTCAATAACTTTAATGTTGAAGATAAACAAACTATAATAAATTTCTTTTCTGCTCTTTTAATAAACTTTATATTCTTCGATAAAGAAGGTCCTGGTCCAATATATAACCCGGGTTTATCGTCAAAAGTATTTTGTTTTTTTGTAAAATCAAGTATCTCATATTTATTTTTTACAAAACCAACACTACGGGAATAAGCTCCTAAATAATCAGAAAAAGTATATAACAAAGGATTCTCAGAAACGACACATCCACTTATCCTTTCAAGTGATTTTTCATATCTGTTGGATGATAATTGGTACTTTATAATATGATTATATTTTGAATCATTTTTTAAAAAACTCTTCGTTTTTTCTTGTAAAGCACTTTCTGTTACTTCAATTGCAAAAATAATATTACTGGAATTAGCTATTTTTTTATACTCACAAAAAAATAGAGATAATCTAAAAATTTCAAGAGAATCTTCATAAATTAGATAATTCTTTGAATTAATCTCTTCATGAAGCTTTTCGATATGAATTCCTAATAAAGTGCCTACAAAAATGTATTTACCGATGGTTTCGAATTTTTTATTTTGTAATATTTTCTTATAATCAATAAATTTAATATATTCATTTAAATAATCAAAAGAATCAATTTCGTATTTAGGATTTCTTATATGTTCTATTGGCTTCATATTGATTATTGAAATGGATTCTTGAATATTAGGATAAAACTTACTTACTTTATACTCCGCATCATAATATGGGTTATTTTTATATAACTTGGTTTTATTTTCTACATCAATTAAATTAAAAATATTACTTTCCATATCAATGATATACTTCTCAGATGTGTGACGTTCTAAGTTTTTTGACAAATCAACAACTCTTGTATATAAGTCTTGATCATATTTTTTTAAAAAGTTTATATTACTCATATAGTTTTGTAACATGATATTTTGCATTTTTATTATTTTACCAGACAATCAGACACCTCTCTCCTCTTTTTTTATTCACTTAAATTATAAAATGACTTGTTAATAATTCTTTCAAGGCTATAGTCTTTAAGTATATTTTTAATCTTCTTACTTGCCCCGCCATTGCCATATGGGGTAACAGTAGTCTTAAGTTGCCTTTGAAATTCTATTGTATAAACTTTCTGTATCGATTCATAGATTTTAGCGGTAATTGGACTACAGGTAATTACACTTGTAGCCATTTGTCTTCCTTTTTGACGAGTGCCTATATTAATAGTTGCAGTTTTAAAACTTGGAACTTCCAATACTCCACTAGAGCTATTCCCAACTACGGCATCTACAAATTGTAAACAACTTAAGTATCTTAATTGTCCTAATGATGAAAATACAATGGTATTTTTTTCATTTTTCAACACATAATTTTCAATCATCTCATTTATAATTCGTCCATTTGTATCTGCATTAGCTTTTGTAAAAATTATATTGGTGTCTTGCAATTGATTAAGTGCATTTAGAAGCTCTTGAAATTGTGTAGTTGAGGATGTATTCTCCAAAGTGACGGGGTGGAAAGTCACCATTAAATTTTTAAAAGATAAGTTGAAACTTATACTTATCTCGAATTCACTCTTTGTTAGGAGTTTCAATTTCCTAATATTATCAATACCCAAAGCACCAACATTGAAAACTCTTTTAGGATTCTCTCCCAATTGAATAACTCTATTTCTATATTCTTCAGTTGCGGTAAAGTGTAAATGACTCATTTTAGTGATACTATGTCTGATTGCATCGTCATAGGCACCTGCAGTTAATTCTCCTCCATGTAAATGAGCCATTGGAATATTTAATATCATAGAACTTGATGCAACTGAAAACATTTCATACCTATCTCCTAAAATAACGACAATATCAGGTTTTAATTCATCCAGTACTTTTCCAAAAGAACTTTGAGCAATACCCATTGAATTGCAAATATCAATGGGATTATCATTATTTAATTGTATATCTATTTTTTCGTCTATTTTAAATTCTTTTTCTATTTCTTTGTAAGTATTACCGAACTCCTCACATAAGTGCATACCAGTAACAACCAATTGCAACTGTAAATCCAAATCATTTTCAATTTCTTTCATAAGCCAATACAGTAAACCGTATTCGGCACGGCTAGCAGTGACAACACAAATTTTCCGTTTTTTCATATCAAATCATCTTTTTTATAATCTTTAGATGCCCTTTGTCCAAGGATTTGATCCCAGTGCAGTGGACTAGTTCCAGTACCAGGCCTTTTAACAGCCATGTTATTTTTCGTTAATACTTCACCTTTACTTATTTTACAAGAGGCTACAATTGATTTTCGAGCTATTAAAATATTTGCACTCTCACTTGGGCTTGGTTTTTTTTCTCTACTTCCAAGCGCAAGTTCTATATTTCTAATGGATTGTACCATTTGGACTAACTCATTTGGTTCTAAACTTGCTTTGTGGTCAGGTCCAATCATTTGAGTATCCAGAGTAAAATGTTTCTCAATTATACTCGCACCCATTGCAACAGCTGCAATATCTACTTCTATCCCAAGAGTATGGTCACTATACCCAACTTCCACACCAAAGGTATTTTTCATAGTAAGCATCGCGTTTAAGTTCACATCACACAGTGGTGTTGGATACTGAGTATTTGCATGTAATATTGTAATCTTACTTTTTGCTGTTCCTGCTTTGATTAAAATTTCAAGGGCATCTTCTACTTCATCAAGTTTTGACATTCCAGTTGAAAGAATTATCCGTTTATTTAAATTTCCAATTTTTCTTAAATAAGGAAGGTTTGTAATTTCTCCACTGGGTATTTTAAAAATTTCTAATCCCAAATTATTAAGTAAATCAATACTGTCCAAATCAAAAGGAGTGGATAAAAATAATATTTTTTTTTCTTCACAATATAAAATCAACTCTTTATGGGTATTGACATCAAGCTCCAGCTTTTTCAGCATTTTGAACTGTGTTTCATCTACTGGGGTAGTTATTTTTTGATAGCTTGCTTTTTGTGCATCTTGGCATACCAAGTTTTCTGCTTTAAAGGTTTGAAATTTAACTGCATCTGCACCTGCTTTTACCGCCACATCAATTAATTTTTTTGCTAATTTCGTAGATCCATTATGATTTACACCAGCTTCAGCGATAATAAAAACACTCATACTTGTAAACTTCCCGCTTTTACAAAGCTATTTTTTTTAATTTTTATATATTGTTTGGTCACAACATTACTGCCAATAAAAGAGTCTTCTCCCACTTCAACTCCACCATTTATAATAGCACCCGTTGAGATATGACAGTGCTTTTCAATGATGGCATCATGCTCAATTAAAGCTTTACTGTTAATAATACAATTCTCCATGATAACGGTACTTGCATTAATCAGAACATCATGCATTATTACCGCGCCCTCAGCTATGATTGCATGTTTTGAAACATATGCTCTGGGAGAAATAATCACAGGTAATTCAAAACCAATATCTTTTAGGTTTTCATATAATTTTTTTCTAATGCTAACATCTTTTACTTGTCCCACCGTAATAACTGCATATTTATACTCTTCCCTTAACTCTTTTAACTGCGTATCGCAAGCTATCACCTCATACCCCAGTACTGATTCTCCAATAAGCTCTTTTTTATCCACAATTCCAGCTATCTCAAATCTGTTTTGTTGTTCAATCACATCAATCACAGATTTACAATGCCCTCCTCCACCAATAAGCAGTATTTTTTCTTTTAACATATGATACTGCTTGGGATATTTACTATTCTTTTTTCAAGCCATTTAGAGTTTTTCAAAGAATCTCTCTGACAATCCTTGTACATTTCAAGAGTATTTAGAAGTTTCCAAATGGGTCTTGTCATTACCCCATTTTTATTTGTCACTTCTAAAAACTCATCCCGTTTTTTTTTATTTTTAAAAAGCAGCGTTTGTAACCAGTAATTAGACTTCGCATCTTTCGGTTCTTGGACTAGGTGAACAGATTTTTCTTTAAAAAACTGGCTATATTTAAAAGTCAATTCTTTTTTTTTATATAAATATCTTTTTAAGTTTTCAAATTGAGCCACCCCTAAAGCAGCGTTAATATTTGGCATTCTATAGTTAAAGCCTATTTCATCATGAGAGTATTCCCATTGATGTGCTACTTTGGCAGTGGTGGTTAAATGTTTAGCTCTTTGTGCTATATTCTCATCATTAGTTACTATCATTCCACCTCCCCCAGTTGTGATGATTTTATTCCCATTAAAACTAAATATACCAATTTTTCCAAAGGTTCCTGTATGTCTTTTTTTATAGAAGCTACCCAAACTCTCAGCCGCATCCTCAACTACGTCAACATTAAACTTTTTACAAATTAATACTATTTTATCAATCTCACAAGGATGTCCTAAAGTATGCATAGGAACACAAGCTTTGATAATCTTTCTCGTTTTTTTATTTATACACTCACCATTTTGATTCACAGATGTATGTTTTTTAAAAAACTTATGTAGTTTTTTGGGACTCATTCCCATTGTTTTTTTTGAAACATCTATAAAGATAGGTTTTGCATTACAATAATCAATAGCATTCACTGTTGCCACAAAACTTAAAGCTTGAGTAAGTACTTCACTATTCTCATTCACATCCAATAATTTCAAAGCTACATGTAAAGCAGAAGTCCCACTAGACGTCGCCACTGCGTATTTTGCCCCTGTATATGACACAGTTTTTTCTTCGAGTTCATCAACGTACTTCCCTACGCTAGATACAAAGGTAGACTCAAGGCAATCATTTAAATAGTTTTTTTCATTTCCTATAAACTTAGGTTCATGCAAAGGTATAAACGTTTTTGACGAGTATATCCCTTGAAAATAACTTATTATAGATTTATTCATTTATGCTCATTCAAATATTTTTATATTTTTGATTATCAGGGTCATGAATAAACTTATCCTGTACAATTTGGATTACGTCTCTAATTCCATCTGGGACTTTTTTTGTTATTTTAAAATCAAGTACTTTTTTAATCTTTTCAAATGACACTCTATAATCTCTTGGATCTTCATTTTTAGTTACATACTTTATTTTGGAAAGTGGCAATTGTTTTTTAATCTCATCAACTATCATTTGTTTTTGATAGTTTTCAGATGTATCCCCAACATTAAAAACATTAAATGAGACTTTTGTTTCATCTGCATCCAATACGGCAATCACAGATCGCGACAAATCGATAACATGACAGTACGGTCTCCAAAATTGTTCACCAAATACTAAAAGCTCTCTATTAAGAGCAAGTTCTTTGGTGAATTCATTGACCGTTAAGTCAAAGCGTATTCTAGGAGATAAGCCATATACCGTTGAAAACCTTAAACAAGTGGGTTTAGTTATGTTGCTTATCTTTTGAGATAGAAGGAATTGTTCAAACTCAACTTTTGTTTTAGCATATAATGATACAGGTAACAACTCCGATTCCTCTGTAACAAAATCATTGGGATTCTTCATTTTCCCATAGTTACTGCAAGTTGAAGCGAAGATAAATTTTTCAACTCCCATTTCATTAGCAACATTATACGTTAGTTTTGCACCTGTTAAATTAATTTCTTCTGTTAACCCTGGATTTAGAGCACAGGCAGGGTCACCAACGATAGAAGCGAGATGAGCAACATAAGTTATATCTTTCATTGCTATTTTTAAATCGGATGTATTTCGAATATCCCCTTTGACAAAATCAAAGTTCTCATAGTTTATTAGTTCAACAAGAGATTCACCTCCAAATGACAAGTTATCCAGAACTCGCACATAGTACCCCTTATTTAATAATAATCGAACAAGTACACTTCCAATGTATCCTGCACCACCCGTAACTAAAACTTTAATCATTTTACACCTTTACTTGAGCAGTAGCTATTAGTCTACTTTTCTTAACATTACAAATTATGACACAAATGATTTTAGTTTTCATTGAATACTCTTATGTATTATTTCTATATTATAAAATTTATATTACAAATTGCAATATATCATCAAGTTTTAAAAAATTCTGCTAAAATTCCAACATAAAAAAATTAAACAGGACT
>ENA-ORXI01002828-ORXI01002828.1-sediment-metagenome-genome-assembly--contig:-NODE-2828-length-12143-cov-16.681253_pt1 | contig 12143 bp, 10 predicted proteins | sample MGYA00237861_ERZ511468 | MGnify/ENA primary metagenome ERZ511468 (study PRJEB26299, sample SAMN06266213) | sediment metagenome | isolation source: Hudson Canyon methane seep mesocosm | place... | reverse complement strand
ATAAAGATTAAGACAAATACAAAACCAATGATGACTGAGTTAAAGCCTTGATCAATATTATCTTGTCCAAGACTTGGACCCACCGTTCGTTCTTCAACAATATCAATTGGAGCCGCTAACGCACCCGCACGTAATAATAAAGCCAAGTCGCGAGCTTCTGATGTTGAATCAAGCCCTGTAATTTGGAACTTCTTACTTAACTGATCACGGATTGTTGCAACGTTGATAACTTCTGGCATCTGACGGCGCACTTTAACCATCTCACCATCAATCTCACGCGTTTCGGCTTTAGACTCAATAAAGACAACCGCCATAGGGTTACCAATATTGTCACGTGTCACATTACTAAATGCGCGTGCACCTTTACCATCTAACGTAATTGATACTGATGGCGAACCGTTTTGATCCAGTGTCGATGCCGCATTAATAATATGCTCACCCGTCAACATGACACGCTTACTCAATAAGTATGGTCGTCCATCACGGTGATGATATAACTTTGAATTAGCGGGTACACGACCATTTAATGCATCTTGCACATCATGTTCAAAATCAACTAAACGAAATTCTAGCGTTGCAGTCGCACCCAGTATTTTCTTCGCTTGAGCAGTATCTTGCACACCTGGCAATTGCACAACAATACGGTTTTCACCTTGTTGCTGCACTGTTGGTTCAGCCACACCTAGTTCATTAATACGATTACGTAAGGTAATAATATTTTGTTGCAGTGCTGTATCACGCGTTTCACGTAAAGCCACTTCAGTTAATGAGAAGACTAATGATGGCGTAACGCTTTCTTCTAATACTGCAACATCTAACTGATTATATTCACGCTCCATTTTTTCCTGAGCTTGGTCGCGATGTTCAATGCTTCGAAAACCAACAATAACCTTCTTCGCTTCAACTTGAATCTTTTTATAACGAATCTTCTCATCACGTAATAAGGTTCTAAACTCACTGGCATAGCTATTTAACGCTTGTTTAACAGCTGCATCCATATCCACTTCCATTAAGAAATGAACACCACCACGTAAATCCAAACCCAGATTCATAGGTTCCGCACCAATGCCTGCCAGCCATTCAGGTGTCGTTGTCGCTAAGTTAAGTGCAACAATATAATCACTTTTGACTGTGTTATTAATAACATCTTTGGCTTTTAACTGAGCATCTGCATCAGTAAAACGAACTAATAAACGCTCGCCATCAAGCTCAGCACTTTTATAGTCGATTGATTTCGCCTTAAGTGCTGACTCAATATCAGCCATCAAACTAAGATCGACTTTGGCTTGTCTGCTCGCGGAAACTTGAACGGCAAAATCATCATCATAAAGATTGGGCATAGCAAACAGCAGGCCAATCACAATAATGGCGAGAATCAATACATTTTTCCACGCGGGATAATGATTCATGTTGAATATCCTAAATAAAGCTTTATAGCTTTTTCAATGTGCCTTTTGGCATGACAGAATTGATTGATTCGCGACGTACTTTTACTTCTAAGTTCTCAGCTAACTGAACCGTAATCGCATGATCACCAATGCTAATAATTTTGCCCATCAAACCGCCATCTGTTACGACTTCATCTCCTTTCGCTAGACCACCTTGCATTGTACGATGTTCTTTTGCACGTTTAGATTGCGGGCGGATTAACATGAAGTAGAACAAAACCAATAAAACAATTGGAAAAGCAAAATCCATCAATCCTGGTGACGCAGCTTCGCCTGCAGCGTGAGCTGGAGAAATTAAAAAATCCATCATGATTCAATACTCAAAGATAAAAAGAAAGCGATTATGCCACAGGCACAGTCTGGCTGATAGTAACTTAGTTATTGCCTGAGCGTAACTCATAAAACTCACGCGTAAATTGTTCGAATGTTCCCGCCTCAATTGCTGCACGAATTCCTGACATTAGTGTCTGATAATAATGTAAATTATGAATCGTATTTAAACGTGGACCCAGCATTTCACCTGTCCGATCTAAATGATTCAAATATGAACGACTGTAGTTTTTACAAGTATAACAATCACATAGTGGATCAAGAGGACCTGTATCCATTTTGTATTTACTGTTGCGGATCTTGATCACACCGTGATGAACAAATAAATGACCATTGCGCGCATTTCTTGTTGGCATAACACAGTCAAACATATCGATGCCGCGAGCCACAGACTCAACTAAGTCTTCAGGACGTCCAACGCCCATTAAATAATGTGGTTTATCTTGCGGAAGACGAGGGCCTAAATGATCTAAGATTCGAATCATATCTTCCTTAGGCTCTCCAACAGATAAACCTCCAATAGCATAACCATCAAAACCAATGTCTGTTAAACCTTGTAAGGAAATATCTCGTAAGTTCTCATGCATTCCACCTTGAACAATGCCAAATAAAGCAGAAGGATTATCACCATGGGCCTCTTTACTTCGCTTTGCCCAACGTAGTGATAACTGCATAGACTTTCCAGCCGTCCGTTCATCGGCAGGATATGGCGTGCATTCATCAAAAATCATGACAATATCACTGCCTAATTCACGTTGCACTTGCATTGACTCTTCAGGTCCAAGAAAGACCTTATCACCATTAATTGGTGATCTAAAGTGAACACCTTGCTCCGTTATTTTGCGTAAATCACCAAGACTAAAAACCTGAAAGCCACCTGAGTCAGTTAAAATCGGGCCCTGCCATCTCATAAAGTCATGTAGGTCGCCATGCGCATTAATAACCTCAGTTCCAGGACGCAACATCAGATGGAATGTATTACCTAAAACGATCTCTGCTCCCGTATTAGTCACCTCTTCTGGTGTCATCGACTTAACCGATCCATACGTGCCAACAGGCATAAATGCAGGAGTCTCAACGGTACCTCGGTCAAATGTTAATCGACCACGTCGCGCCAAACCATCTTGTGATAAAAGATCAAAATCCATTGTCTGTTCCTGAAAAAAATTCCGCTACAGAATACCACTTCGCATACAAATCCACCGAAATTGAGTCATCTAATGTAAGATCACTGTACTGTTTTCATGGAAATTATGTATGTCTGATTCTAAAATCATTGTTGCCTTAGATTACCCAACATCAGATGCTGCACTAGCACTTGCTAAGCAACTCGACCCACAACGTTGCCGACTCAAAATAGGTAAAGAATTATTTACCCGTTCAGGTCCTGCTGTTGTTGAAACGCTGGTTAATCAAGGCTTCGATATCTTCCTAGATCTCAAATATCACGATATTCCTCATACCGTAGCCAAAGCCTGTGCGGCGGCGGCTGACTTAGGCGTTTGGATGATGAATGTTCATGCACTTGGTGGTGGCGCTATGATGACCGCTGCACGAGAGGCTATCGGTGTTCAATCAGACCGTCCTTTACTTATTGCTGTGACATTATTAACAAGCATGGATCAAACTACATTTGAACAAATTGGCCTACAGGGTACGATTACTGATACGGTATTACGTCTAGCTAAATTAGCTGATGATAGCGGCCTAGATGGCGTCGTGTGTTCTGCACAAGAAGCAACACAACTTCGTCATCAGCGCGGCAATGATTTCCAACTGATAACGCCAGGTATTCGTCCAGCCAAGAGTGCTCAAGGTGACCAACATCGTACAATGACTCCAGCCGAAGCGCTTTCTGCTGGTAGTAGTTATTTGGTCATTGGTCGACCTATTACAGCAGCATCTAATCCTATGGCGGCATTAACAGAGATAGAACAGAGTATTTTATAAGACATCTTTATTTCTAAATAGAAACAAAAAAGCCGCAATCATTTGATTGCGGCTTTTTTATGAGAGAGTGTTTTTCTAACTTACTTTCTATACTTTAAACTTAGCTGCCGCATCTTGTAATTGGGCAGATAACTCTGACATGGCATCAACGGCAGTAAGCGCTTCACGACCACCATCTGCAGTCTGGTCAGCAATTTGGCTAATATTTACAATACCGCGATTAATGTCTTCAGCTACTGAAGATTGTTCATTCGCTGCGCTTGAAATAGCGGCACTCATTTCATCCATTTTGGTAATCATAGTCGTGATGGTATCAAGAGCAACACTTGCACTTGCGGCCTTTTCTACACTCATTTTTGCACTTTCACGACCTTCATTCATCACGCTCACCGCAGCATTAGCACCACTTTGTAAACGTCCTACCATTTCTTCAATTTCATGTGTTGATGATTGTGTTCTTGCTGCAAGCGTTCGTACTTCATCCGCTACCACGGCAAAACCACGACCATGCTCACCAGCACGAGCCGCTTCAATTGCCGCATTTAATGCTAATAAGTTTGTTTGCTCTGTGATGCCGCGAATAACATCAACAATTGCACCGATATTACCGATATCTGACTCTAAGTCACTCAGCGTTGAAGCTGCTTTTTCTACCTCACCTGCTAGGGAATTAATCGCACCCATTGCTTCAGTGACCACTTGTTTACCTGCTTGCGCTTCATTATCAGCATTACGAGCTGCTTCTGCAGTATTAGCCGCAGTTCTCGCAACTTCTTGAACAGAAACAGCCATCTCATTCATTGCTGTTGCAACTTGGCTTGTTTCTGATTGCTGCTTTAATACACCATCAACAGTTTGTTTACTAATCACTGACATATCACTACTTGCCGTTTTCAACTGTGTCACACCACCCACTAAAGTATGAACAAGGTTGGCAACATTTTTTCGGGCACTATCTAACTCAAACGCCATCCACGAAAAGTCACTTTTACCTGCGATTGCAACTTTTTGAGTTAAATCACCTTTTTTAATATTTTGAATACCTGCAACTAGCGTATTGGCACGAATCATTCCAAAGTTACCAATATATGTTGCGATTGCGTATAAGGTGATACTGATAATAATCGTTACAATACTAGCGATTTTCAGTTGTTCACCTGATCCCATGGCTGTCGACTCCATATACCAAAACAAGCCTGTCAACAGAATCAAAAATGCAATACCCAACATCGCGACTATCTGCATTCTTCTCTTTAAAGAATAATTCTCTAATTTCAACATTTCTTTCTCCACTCTTCTCTATGCACAGTTTTAACCATTTTTAAGCGAATACACTTACGCCTAATTCAAGATCATCAGATTCAATTGAATCATTTTCAACATCTAAGTCATCACTTTCCATCTTAGTTATTGTTGATGAATTATCTGATTTTTCTTCTTCATTATTCTGCTCAGTTTCCTGGTCAGATACATTGGCATTCGCCAAGTCCATTCCATTTTCTTGGAAACTTTCACGCAATCTAGGTAACGCCTGTTCCAAGGCATCTCTTGTTGCCGCATTTTGAGCAACAAATGTTACATGAGCCTGCTCATTATTCATATGCAATTTAACGTCGACAGGTCCAAGGTTAGCTGGATTCAATCTTAACTCTGCTTGCTGAACACCTTCTCGAGCCATCCAAACCACACGACTACTTAAAACACGTCCCCAAGCTTCAGATTGCATTCCAGGTTGCATTGCTAAAACAGGTTGGCCTGCTGTTGCCGCTTGAACTGCGGTTGCAGAAGCTGCAGATGCTATTCCGTGTGTTAACGCCGTCATAAGCCCACTGACATGTCGTTCAGGAGCCGACCGAAGTTGGGGAGACTCTACTTTGCGCTCACTTAATTGTTCAATTACTTTACTCAAATTCGCAATAGGCTTTTCTAATAATTGAGATTGAGCCGCAATTACTTTATCAGTCTTAATAGAAGTAGAACCTTCTATTTTTTCATCCCCACCATTCATCTTACTATTCAGGGCATTTAAAATATCAGATCGTAGGCTTGGACCTTGCTGTTTATTATCTTCACTACCCGCTGCTGCTACACCATCTTGACGCACATTACTCACAACAGCTGCTTGAACGTGTTCGGTAATCTGCTGCTTTCTTAAAATAGGTCGCTTACTACCTGCAATTATATTAGCATTCGCGTTTGGTTTCTTTTCTGTCTCTGCTGGCGCGTTAGTTGGCTTAGTAAGTTTTGTTGGCAATACTACAGGACCGGCCTCTAACACAACTGCATCATTAGACTGATCGACAACATCATCATCATTGGGAAAGTCGACAACAATATTATTAGACTGAGCGACGACAACATCATTAGACTGCTCGACAACAACATCCTTTGCCTCTTCATGCTCAACATCAGTAGTCACGTTGGCTACTTTTTCTTCCACACGTTCCACACCTGAAACGTCGACATCTATTTCAACATCCGTTTCAATATCAACCTCTTCAGGTAGAACCAAACCGGTATCCGTTCCTTCTGTTCCTTTCGGCAAAATATTGCCGTCTTGCATGACCACATCTTCCGCTGGTACACCTTCTGACTGAGATGATTGTGCTTTCTCACCCTTTTCTGACATCTGCGGTTTAGTTGTTTTTTTCTGCTCGACTGGCTGTTTTTCTAACTGTTCATCTAAGGCTGATGAAAACGGCTTTAACTCAGCGCTGTCTTGCTCTGAGGAACTATCAATAGTTTGATTTTTACTACTAGTGACTGGCTTGGCACTTACGTCTAGTTTTAGTTGTAACTCATGACCCATACTGTCTCCTTGGATGTCATCACCCTGACATCAAATTCATTTTCATTAAGAGAAAGCAATCAACATGCCAATAACTAGCTACTTCTGTTCTTAAGCGGTCCAAATATAAACGGCATTGGCTATATTACCCTTGCCACTAAAGGAATAGTCAGAACACAGCTGACGAAGCAGCGCTTCACCTCGACCACAGAGTTTATCTTTATTTTCTGCCAAACTACTCGCATGATGCTGATAGTCAAAACCATCACCACTATCTTCAACACGTATTTGTAATTTACCACCTTGTTCACAAGGCTTATGAGCTAGTGAGATTTTTATATAGGCATTTTCTAATTCAGCCAAACGTTTGCTACGCAGCGCATAGTATTGTGCAAAGCCATTTGCACTTTCTTTCATACTCGATTCTAGCTTAAGCACACCATGCTCAAGTGCATTACTACACATTTCTGCTAATACGGTATAAATACGTTGTTTATGTTCATGAGGAGCTTGTATTTGCATCAGCATATTGACGACCATTGGAACAAGATCCAATTGTTTTAATACATCTGCAGAAAAATTAAAATCTACCTGCCAATGAGCCGGAGGGAAACCAACTTGAGCATCATGAATTGACAACGTAGTGTCATAACTCTGGATAGCAGTAATATCTAACTCTAGAACGGTCATATCGTCGATCTGAGCTGCGTTTGAGGTATGAGCTACCACCTGTGCCGATACTCTCTCTAACTCTGCATCTTGCTGCATTAATTGTTCAACAGCTTCTTGCCCTAAACTCATTTTATCCAGATCAAGGGCATTCAGAATTCCATCAGTAAAACAAAAAAGTTTATCGCCTGATTCAACCTCAACAAAAGCAGTTTCTAAATCAGCTTTTTCTGTTTCATTAACGCCCAAGGGAATATGTGAAGAGGGAATGCGGTGTTTGATATTAGAGTATTGATCTAAAACAAGTAAATCAGGCAAACCTCCATTCCATATAGCAAGCATTTTACCTTCTTGTTCTAACTCAATTAAACACGCTGAGCAAAACAATTCATCAGGTAAAACGAAGAGGAGTTTTTTATTAATCTCTTCAATGATATCGCTAAGACCAAAACCCTTTTCAGTCATGCCATAAAATACTTCAGCAACGGGAAGAGCCGCAACGGCTGTAGGAAGGCCACGTCCGATAAAATCACCTACTAGGATGTTAATTCCTCCTGAAGGTCTTGGTGCACTCATGACGAGATCACCACAAAATTCACCAAGGGATTGCTGCCAAAAAGATAAACCTGGCAGAACATACTTACCCATTCGTTCAATGCGATCAAACAAATGTTTTGCTACGATAATATCAGCGCTATGGATCTGCTTATCTTCCATGATTCTTGCTTAGAAATTATAAATCGAAAATGTATCTTAACTTATTTTAAATAGTTTCTGAAAGTTAGAAATCTCTAAAATATTTGTAATTTCTGCTCGACAATTTGTTAGCTCAATTTTTGCACTATCACCACCCGCATAATCACGTAACAATAACAGCATCCCCAATGCCGAACTGTCCATATAATCAGCTGATGCAAAGTTCAATTCAAATGTGTTACTGCTTGGCGCTCCCTCATATGCCTGACGAAAATCAGCCTGTACTGAAAAGTCAAAACGTCCTTGAATATTGATAATCTGCTTACTACCTTCCGAAGAAGTTGAAATACTCATTTTCTTAATCCTTAGTTTTTTTACTATCGCTACAGTGTAATCAAATTAGCATTGAGCTTCAATTAAAAAAGCTCAATATCGCCGTCATCTAAATCCTGCTGAGAGACTGCCTGATGCTGTACTGAAGCGATCTTTGGCTTGAGTGAAATCAAGGATTCTTCTAATTTCGTCAATGAATCTCGATAATCATCTAATAAGCTAGGATTCATTCGTGCCTCATGAAGTCCATCAACGAGCTCACTCAAATCTGACACCGCATTAATACGACGAGTAATATGTGTTAAAAGCTGTGTACACATATCTTCAAACTGCAATGATGTTACAGCTTGATTGACCATTACATTGATCTGCTGACTCGTCTCTTGAGTTTGAGCAATAACATGATTGGTGCGCTGGTCTAATCCTGCCATTGAATCGGACATTTCACTGACTTGTTGTTTGCTACTTAAAGCCACATTCATATCTGCGGAAACAACTTTATTCACTACCTCTGTGGCCTCTGACAACGTATGCTTCACTTCGGTCGTTAGTCGACTAATCTCATCACTGAAATCATCTGACTTTCTAGACAATTTACGCACTTCGTCAGCAACAACTGCAAAGCCGCGTCCTGCCTCACCTGCTCGCGCAGCTTCAATAGCCGCATTTAGTGCTAATAAATTAGTTTGTGAGGCAATGTCTTTCACATCATCTAGTAATGAAAAAATACTGTTGACCTTTACGGTCATATCATCGAGTCGATGCATCAAATACATACTGTCTTTACTCGTATTTAAAACTTGCTCAACAAAGTAGGCTAAAAGTTTTTCAGTTTCAGACACAAACTTGTCTAAATGCCCATCATCATTTTGATGTAATAATTCATGAAGAAACGCTGTTTGTTTATCAGTTTGAGTATTTAAACCATGGAAACTATCTGTGAGTTGGAAAATGGCATTCTGCACCAAGTCATTTACCTGCTGACTTTCACTATCGATCAATAATAATTGTTCTTTAAGATGACTATATGCCTCATCGTGCATTGAATAAACTTGATCTGAAAAATTAGGTTCTTTTTCTACTGGAACAGGCTCTATTTTGGCATCAACGGCAATAATTGACGGCAAAATCGTCCATATACCAGCAGTTAAAGCGATAAAGGATAATGCAAGATAATTGTTTTGCCACACCGCAACACTTGCTAACACAAGTGATAGAAGTAGAGGGATAAAGGTTTGTCTACTCATGCTACTATTCCACAGAATCTGATTCTGATAATTAAAAGATGTAAAACACTAAAGAATAAAGCAAATACTATGCCCTACTACATAGGGAAGCATAATTATAGGATCAAAAAGGTATTTTCATGCCAATTTCATTAATTTTTCAGCAATTTTTCTGAGAGGCACTTCTAACTCTGCAGCACCATTTTTCATCGCTTGCATAGGCATTCCCCATACAACACAACTTTTTTCATCTTGTACAAAGTTAAAGGCACCCGCTTCTTTCATTTCCAACATGCCTTTAGCACCATCATCTCCCATCCCTGTTAGCATAACGCCAATTGCATTAGCACCAACATTTTGAGCAACGGATCGAAATAACACATCAACAGAAGGTTTATGTCTACTAACTGCAGGACCATCATTTAACTTACAATAAAAACGAGCACCGCTGCGCTCAACAATAAGATGTTTATCTCCAGGGGCAATATAGGCATGACCAGGCAAGATCTGTTGACCATCTTCAGCTTCACATACTTCAATCGCAGACAAACCATTAACACGAGCAGCAAAAGGGCCACTAAACGATCCTGGGATATGTTGTGCAATCACAACTCCAGGACAATTTACGGGTAACCGAGTTAACACATCTTTAATTGCTTCAGTACCTCCGGTAGATGAACCAATTGCAATAATTTTATCTGTTGTTTTTAAATGTGAAGGAATAGAACTAGGTACACGTTTAGATAACACGGCATCAGCTGTTAATTTCTCAGGAACCTCGAGCAAAGCATGGTGGTCACGACCAAGTGCATTAATATTCACTGTAGCTGCTATTTTTACTTTTTCAATAATCTCATCACGATAGTCAACTAAGGTATTAGCTAAATCCACCTTAGGTTTAGCTACAAAATCAACCGCCCCGATCTCTAAAGACTCTAATGTTACTTTAGCGCCTTGCTCTGTTAGCGTTGACACCATAACAACAGGCATAGGATGTAGACGCATAATGTTTTTCAGAAATGTTACGCCATCCATTCTAGGCATTTCAACATCTAAGGTGAGTACGTCAGGTTTGAGTTTCTTAATCTTTTCACGTGCTTGATAGGGGTCAATCGCTGTACCGATCACTTCGATATCAGGATCTGAATTTAAAACTTCAGATAAAAGCTTTCTTACTAATGCTGAATCATCAACAACAAGAACAGTAATCTTCGCCATTAAAAGGGCTTCCCTTCCTATAATATGACTCTGATTATAACCAGCTTATAACACTTGTGGTATATATTTTATTTTGTTTAATATAAACACTTTTTAGAAAAGTTCAATACCACCAGAATCAGGTTGAACATCCAATTCATGTTGGTAAGCTTGCTCACGCTGAATAAGCGTTTCATTATGAAGAGTTCGGAGTTTTTTCACTCGTAACCGACCCGTTTCAGGATAATAAACAACCTTTCTAGGATAGATATCTCCAAGGTCTTGAACTATCACATCAAGATTTTCTGTTTGCAAATATTCTATCGCAAAGTCAATATTTCGGGCGCCTACATCGGACATATTAGCCATAATCCGCCCCCCCCCCGTCAGTTTTACTTCAAGGTTTTTTCGATTACCGCCATTTTTCAATATATCGTTAATCAAATGCTCCATTGCATAACTACCATAACGTGTAGCAGAATCCATCCAATCGTCACTGGCATGTTCACTTTTAACGGGCAACATAAAATGATTCATACCACCAATACCAAAGACCTTATCTCGAATACACGCCGAGACACAGGATCCTAGTGTAGTCGCAACAGCCTCCCCTCTCTGAGTTGTTACATAGTATTCGCCAGGGAGAATCTTTGCTGTCCAAGAGTTTTGAGCTTTATCCCAATAGCGATTAACATGCTCAAAGTCTGGTAAACAGTCTGGTTGAGGAGGAATGGTCATTAACTATTTTTCCGATAAATGGTGTGACCTAAAGAATCAAAACGTGTTGATACTTTATAGAGCGTTTCAGAGTGACCAATAAACAAATGTGCGTGAGGCTCTAAAATATCAGCATAGCGTTCAAATAAACCTCTCTGAGTATCTTTATCGAAATAAATCACCACATTACGACAAAACATTAAATCAAACGTCCCCTTCATCGGCCACTCATGTAGCAAATTAAGACGCTTGAAACTAATCATCTGTTGTAACTCAGAACGTACCTTAACCATTTCAGATTGTTCACCACGACCTCGCTTAAACCAGCGTTTAATACGGTCATCAGGAATACCTGTAATACGGTCGGCTCGATAAATACCACTTTTTCCTTGAGCGACAACATTTGCATCGAGATCGGTAGCAAGAATTTTGACATCCCATTCATCAAAATCAGGTAACGCTTCTTTCAAGGTCATAGCAATGCTATAGGGTTCTTCTCCTGTTGAGCAACCTGCAGACCAGATACGAAGACGTTTACTGTAGCTTTTCTTTTCAACAAGTTCTGGAATAACCGTATTAGCTAAATAGTCAAAGTGATGATTTTCACGGAAAAAAGAAGTTAAGTTTGTAGTAATGGCATTGATCATGAAGTCTTGCTCGGCTTCATCACCTGACTCTAAGGCATCACAAAAGGCATCAAAACTGTCAAAGCCACCTTTACGAACACGTTTCGATAGGCGACCGTAAACCATGTCTTTTTTCTTATCAGTTAATACAATACCTGTATAT
>ENA-ORXI01002827-ORXI01002827.1-sediment-metagenome-genome-assembly--contig:-NODE-2827-length-12147-cov-6.314333_pt1 | contig 12147 bp, 5 predicted proteins | sample MGYA00237861_ERZ511468 | MGnify/ENA primary metagenome ERZ511468 (study PRJEB26299, sample SAMN06266213) | sediment metagenome | isolation source: Hudson Canyon methane seep mesocosm | place: USA:Hudson... | reverse complement strand
GCAACAGTGGCGGCTGCCTGGTTACCATCTATGGTTAACATTACTGGTTTTGTCATCTTTACACCTTTATAAACTTGTTTGTTAAGTCCCTGTGTTTTTTAAAATCAATTACCTATGATGTTATTTGTGTTTTTGAATGCTGGTGAAGCATGCTGAACACAGAGGGCTAGTCGGGGGGGGTAAAGGTATCAGCAGTGGAGCAACTGTTTTCTTTATTAGCCATAAGCTTCAGCTATATGAAAATACACCCAGCCCATGTCATACCCGCAGCGATCATGGAAATCTTTGCCGAGATGACCCACTCATATCGATCTAGTCCATATATAAATATAGCTGAAACTCATACGCAATCAGATATATTTTTTATTACTGGCCTCAGTTAAAAGAGTAATATTGATCTTAGTATCGGCTGGTTTTAAACGATTGCACGATTTTTTAATAAAACCACCATTTTTCTTGTCTCTTCTCTGTCTCTTCTCTGTCTCTTCTCTGTCTTTTTTCAAGAGCTTTGTTATATTTTTTATCCGATGGATGAATCAACTCGGGATCTTGTATTTTTGAAAATTCTTCACAAACGCGCATTAGAATCCTGCACCATAGTTTTGGGTGTTATTAAATCCCCGCTCCTAACCGAAGAAGACCAGGCTTTTTTCTCTTTCAGATTACTCTTGCTGTTATTGTACGGTTCTTCCATTCTTTCTTTATAATTGCAAGTCTTTTGTTGTTTGATTTTTATATTCCCCCCCCCACCTTCTTTATTGCCGACAACATATTTTGCAAAATACGAAGAAAAGCTTCTTAGGATTCGGGGCTTAATAATACCCGAAACTTGCTTCTATAGAATGTTGTGTGCCTTTATATAAGATGCGCTTCGTGCCTCAGCACATCCGATATTGTCGTATATTATTTAACACTCATTCCTTAATGCGCTATTTTGCAGGATCTTTCATTGCGATCTTATGCTTTAAAGGGTGCACTCATGTCTCTTCGCAGTGATTACTCCGCGCTGGCTGGTCGAACGAAGCTTTGCGTGGCTAGAGAAGTGTCGCCAGCTCTGGAAAAACGGCGAAAGACTCTTGAATTCCTGCTTGCTCATGGTTGTTCTTACATTTATTAGAATCTGAGTTGTCAATCACAGTTTGAAGTAAATAGTGGCTTTTTAAGAAATAGTCTCTTGATAAGAATTAGCGTCCAAGCTATGCTTTGTCGGTGCGTTTTAACCGTTAGGGCTGTAGGGATATTAATTAATGTATAACACTCATTTGAAACGAATTTATTTCACTCTCTGCTTCATACTTTCTATTTTACCCTTATCCACTTTTGCAGGGGTTACAGAAGGAATACAATTTCTGAACAGTCAACTTCAACAAGAAGGTAGTTATGCCAGTGACCTAGATATCGCCACCCCATATCAAAACACTGCTGAAGTGCTTGATACCTTTTATGTTTTAAATGAAACATCGCAACCAGGCCGTTTTGCAGCGTTGCAATTTCTCCAACATGAATCGTTTCAAGGGACTGAGTATTTGTCCCGCTTAATTATCACTAAAGCTGAGCAAGGGCAAGTTGTTTCAGACTTGGTTTTACAATTGCAAAGTTATCAAAATCAAGATGGCGGCTTTGGTGAATTGCCAGGATATAACAGTACTGTTTTAGATACTATCTTTGCAGCACAAGCATTGGCTCTAACAGGAAGATCTACAACTCAAGCCGCTGGACTTGCAGTCAATTTTTTACTAGTGAACCAGCATCAGGCAGGTTATTTTTCATTACCCGACAATGAAACGTCAATTTATATAACTGCCTTAGCAGCTCAAACATTCAGAGTTTATCAGTATGTATACGCAGTGTCTGATAATATGACACGTGCGAATGATTATTTGATTACGCAAATTAAGGCAGATGGATCCGCTGGTGAATTATTTGAAACGGCGGCTGTGATAACTGTCCTTGCGCCGGTAACAGCCGACCAAACAATTTATCAATCATTGGTCGACCATCTACAAAATACGCAACAAGCCAACGGGTCTTGGGCTGGCGATGTTTTTACGACGGCTTTAGCGATCAGAGCATTGTATACTCAGCAAACAGTGACACCACCTCAACCAGATCAAGCTAATCTATCCGGGGTAATCAAGGATGGTGCAAGCAATAACCCTCTGATTAATGTTCATGTCACTGTTACTACAACAGACGGTCAAAGCTCCTCAGCGGTAACAGATGGCGAAGGACGGTACCTGATCAGCAACATTGCTCCTGGCAGTGCATCTGTTGATTTTAATGCCGGCGGCTATTATCCTGCGACTGCGAGTGTAACGCTAATAGCAGGCCAAGTCCTCACCTACGACACCAACTTGCTTGCTGATCCAGTAGCCAATCCTATCCGCTTAAGTGGTCAGGTCATTGATGTAGAAACCACTTTCCCAATTGCTGATGCTGTTATTCAAATTATCAATAGCCATTTTTCAACACAAGGTGACAGTCAAGGTGCTTTTGAAATACTCAATATTCCAGCAGGTAGCATTACAGTAGAGGTCACACAAGCTGGGTACTTGCCTCAGCTATTTTCAATTTCTGCATCTGCTGGTGGACCAGTTGATCTTGGAATTATCAACATGACCCCTGGTACCATCGTCGCTACCGAGAGCAGCCTTTCTGGATTAATGACCAATGCTATTACAGGAGAACCACTACGTGGCGTTTTGATCTCAATCAGTGGAGCAGATAACCAATCAACCTTCACGACGCAAGATGGACGCTTCCTGCTAAATAATATCATTTCGGGCAATATTGTAGTGACTACATCGTTGGAGGGCTATCAGAATGCGATGGGCAATGCGTCTTTAACAGCTGGAACTAACCTACAATTCAATGCATTTTTAGTTAAAACATCTAATTCCGCTCTGGTAACACTTCAAGGACAAGTGATTGATACAGAGACGCAACAAGCGTTGGTTGATGTCAATGTGACAACGAATGCGGGGCAAACAACTTATACAGATGGAGATGGAGGGTTTTATTTAAGTGGTTTAGAGCCTGGCACCATTATTTTAGAATTTAGTGCAGTCGGATATAACACTGTCAGTTATTCAATTAATGCCGATAGTGGTGGTTCAATCAACTTTGCCGCGATTGCTTTGGCGCAAAGCCAACCTGTCACAGGGAATAATGCGCCTAATATTATTTCGACAGGCCCAGTACATGCTGCAGCAGGCCAATTCTATGAATATCAACCGCAAGCAATAGATCCTGAAGGTGATTTACTGATATTTGGATTGTCTGGCAACCCAAGCGGCATGGATATTAATGACACAACAGGTGTTATTCGTTGGATCCCAACGACTGACCAAGTTGGAGAACAATCATATACGCTTATTGTCAGTGATAGTGCTGGTGCGATTACACAGCAGACAGTGATAGTTACCGTGACTGATAGTGGCGATCCAAGCTATGTGATTACCGATGTTGAAACCCTTAATGCACTTACTGTTGATGCTTTATTACCTGATAACTATGTGCTTGGCAGCTATGTAATAGGTGGTCGAGCAGGGACTTGGCGCGCAAAATCTTCACAAGGTTGTGGCTTTTCTTTTTTCGGGGAGGGCAGTGATGCGGCCTCTATAACAGCTGCTGCCAATGCCCTGGATTTTTGGTCGATGGGTTCAGGGTTTGGTAGTGATGGAATTTGGGATCTCGGCGAAGCCCTGTCAACTGTTACAGTGTTACCATTGATAGATCATGCACCATTTCCTCAAGAAGGAATTGAATATACCATATGGGGAAGTGACGATCCTGATGCAACCTTCCCAGAAGGTTGGTCGCTAGCGACATTGGTCACGATTTATAGTCAAGGTTGGGCTGATAATGCGACAGTCTGTGGCGGGGGAGTCAATATTGATGACTATGCAGGCCTTTACACGTTTGGGCAGGATCAATTCCGTTATATTCGTTTAAAGGCGGACAATTCAATCACTATTTTTGATACGCCTGAACATACCACCTATAGTATATCGGGTGATAACAGCGGTTTACCTGGTTGGCAGTCCGTTGAATCCGAGATAGATGGTGTTGTTGGTATGGTGTGCGATGTTCCACCTCAAGCGAATGCAGGAATTGATATTTTAGGGGTGACACGAGACAGCATTATCTTTGACGGAACCAATTCACAAGGCAATATTGTCACTTATGGTTGGGATTTAGATAATGATAGCGAGGTCGATTTAATAGGCGATTCACCTGAACACATCTTCAATGCAGGTTTTGATGGTGATGTTAGCCTATATGTTGTGGATGACAAAGGCTGTGTTGGCACAGATACGGTTCATGTCACCATTGGTTTAGATTTCCCTAGGCCTGATCTTATTGTATCAACTATTGATTCTGCAAATGTCGCCACTAACTTACAAACATTAGCAGTGAGTGGTAGTGTCGCGTTAACTATTACTAATCAAGGTAACGCGCCGGCCATCCAGGCAGCTGTTGTCACGCTGTTCGAAGACCGTGACGAAAATGGTCAATTTGATCTCGGTATTGATCACGTATTAGGCACTCAAACCATGCCATCCGGTCTGGCTAAAAGCGACGAATTGACGATGAATGTTGCCGTTAATGGGATAACTTCGTTTAGAGATAGCCCGATTATGGGGGTGGTGGATAGTGATCAACAAATAGATGAAATTAGAGAAGATAATAATTTTGCTTCAGTTTCTGATTCTTGTAGTTTTACGCCAACATCGTTAGGTGATTTCGACTTCATAGAAAAGTGGTATAGGTCTGGTGATGTTTATGGGCCAGTTAACGTCGTACAGTTATATGATGACAATGGGGATGGCCAGATCAATGGAGACGATACCCCAGATATAATATTTACTAATAATATAGGTAATGGAAGAGGTAATCTGACTGCCCTAAGTGGAGATACAGGGCAAGTCATTTGGAAGAATACAAGTACTATAGTAACCGGTTATGGAAGTCCTGCTGCTGGTGATATTGATGGCGATGGGTTTATTGACATTATCATTCCTAACAATGATCGTTCTAAGCTTCATGTGTTTGAGCGTGATGGTACATTGAAATGGACAGCAGGTACTTCACCGATATTTTCTAACTCACCCAGAGATGCTGTAGCATTAGCTGATATTGACCATGATGGTGATGTAGAAATCATCCATGGTCGACGGGCTTATGATCATTTAGGAAATCTATTATGGGAAGGTAGTGGAGACTATGGCGGTGATACTGGTTACGGTACGCTTCCAATTATTGTTGACTTAGATCTTCAAGGTGATATGGAGATAATAGCCGGGAGAACGGCATATCGATCTGATGGTAGCACACTCTGGAGGCGAACTGATTTACCTTCAGGAGGTGGTTTTACTGCGATTGGAAATTTTAACCAAGATGACAATCCTGAAATAGTGCTAGTTTCTGGGGGTAGCGTTTACCTCCTTGATAATCATGGTCAAACTATTTGGGGGCCGGTAATATTGCCAGGTGGAGGTAGTGGTGGCGCTCCAACTGTAGGTGACTTTGATGGTGATGGAGAACCTGAGATAGGTATTGCGGGTGGTAGAAACTATGTTGTTTTGGAAACCAATGGCAGTATTAAATGGACTAGCAAGACCCAAGATGCAAGTTCTCATCGGACGGGGTCATCTTTGTTTGATTTTAATCTGGATGGAACAGTTGAAGTTGTTTATGCTGATGAGTTATATCTACGTATTTATGATGGTTCGACCGGGACGATTATTAAGCAGCATCGGCTTGGTTCCGGTACAACGCTTGAATATCCAGTAATAGCAGATATAGATGGCGATGGACAAGCAGAAATTGTGGTGGGGTCGAACAGTGGTTTTTCTTCTCGTCGCGGTCTATTTGTATTTGAAGGTAAGCATGACAATTGGGCTCCCACCCGTGCCATTTGGAACCAACACAGTTACCATATTACAAACATCAATGATGACGGCACAGTTCCTCAGTTTGAGCAGCCCTCCTGGTTGTCTCATAACTCCTATCGTCTTAATACCTTTGCTGATCGGGATCCTCGTCTATTAACAGATATAACTGCGTCCGTCTTAACAATTCACGACAATGGCAACAATCAACCAGCCAGCATCAGTGTGCGCATTGGTAATGCTGGCGCAGGAGACCTTGGTTCAGAAATAGGCATTGCATTTTACCAAGGTGCCCCGGCGAGTAACGGGATACTGCTGGGGGTTGTTTCAATCAATAGCCTAGCGAAAGGAACCTATCAGGAAATTGAATTAAATAATATTGATTCGCTTTCAGGAACTGCAGATATTTACGTCATTGCCGATTATGACAATCGACTACCGGAATGTAATGAAGTAAATAACCGCGTGGTATTACCTGTTTTGCCGCAAACATCGACTGGCCAGATTGCCGTTGCAACAAATCAACTGGTTTATGGTCCGAATAGTCATGTTCAATTACAGTCAACGGTGACCAATACCAGCGGCGTTCCAGGTGAATTTAAGGCAACGTTAAGCGTTGAAGATGCACAAGGTGTCCTTGTGCAGAGTTATGCAATCCATCCAGTTGGTCCATTAGCAGGTGGTGTTAATGTCTCGTTAACTGAACTCTGGCAAACAGCTCAATATCAGGCAGGGACTTATATTCTAAAAGGAGAGCTCTTTAACCTAAGCGGTGAAGTTATCCATGAAGCCATTAGTGAGTTTGAAATTCGCCATGCGATTGGTGGAGAACCTTTGGTAGCATTACGGACAACGACAGACAAACTAGTTTACAACACCAACGATGTGGCTCAACTGTTCAACCTTGCTCAAAATTTAGCGATAAATCAAATTATTGATGCTGCCAGTCTACATATAACGGTTAACAACTCATCCGGGACTACAGTATTTACTGAAATAGTCACTGCTGGATCACTGGTGAGTGGTGCGATAAAAGACTTTACCTCGTTATACACATTTACTCAGGCAGCAGAGGGTACTTACACCGTCAGGGGTGAGCTACTCAATAGCGATGGAGATTCATTAGCCATTGATCAGGCTCAGTTTGAAGTTCAAGAAAATCTGCAACAATTGCTGCTTGGCCAAGTTGTAGTATCACAATCGACATTAGAGCGAGGCCAATTGCAAACCTGTACCGATACAGTAACTCACAACGGGTCAGATAATTTTCTCGCTCAACCTATTCGCCAACTCCTAATCAATTTAGACAACGGTGAAGTGATGAGCGCGCATGATATGTTAGTTGATTTATCTACTAATATAGCTCATCCATTGGTACGTGAAGTAAGCACTACTGCTTTACAAACTGGTGGTTATGCCTGTGTCTTGCAAACTGAGATCAATGGTGAATGGATTAGTTTGGCAAATGACACTTTTATTCTGACTGAACCCCCAATCAATATCTTAGGTGATTTAAGTGCAGGCGGTGAAGGCCGGTTATTAGTACTACTGGATAGCCATTCTAACCATGAGCATAATCAAACTGTGATGAAGATCATAAGGAACATAAGGAACATAAGGAATATAGGGGATATAAAGGCCATAAAGATGATGAATTCGATGAACACGAAGCAAAGTGCAAGGATGAAGACGATAATAATGACGATGATTCACATAACTCATCAAATGCAACTGAGTTAGCCTGGCAACAAGCCTATCTGGAAACCCTGCTTACAGATAATCAATGGAGCTACACTTTGGTCACCGATGCTGAAGCCTTTACCCGTGAATTTAGAACCGGCCGTTATAGTGTTTATGGGCTTTTTTCTGAAAAAGAGAAAATATCAGAACAGGCTCAGCAAGAACTACGAGAAGCGGTATTCCGTGGTGAAGGGTTATTAGTAGCAGGCGGACATGATCATCGACATAACAAACTGGACAGTACTCTAGGTTTGAAATTTAAAGGTAAGCTGAGCCATACAGAAGGCATTGATGTATTTTTATTTGCCTTGCCAGTAACAGGAGCAATTGAATGGGGTGTTAATGAGAAAGTACTCAACATTACCAGTCAAGGAGCTGAAGTAGTCGCTTATTATCTAGCTGAAGAACAAGCGATAGCCAGCACTCGTCATGGCTATGGAGAAGGACGGAGTTTTTTTGCAGGATTTGATTTATTAGCCCAGGCCAGCCAGCCTAATGCAGATCCATTATGGGACGAGTTAATATTAACAGCTCTACAGGATATAGAGCCTGAAACAGCCCGCTCTAATGCAGGCGCAGCCACAGCAGTCCATCTTAACCTGGTTAACCAGGGCATTGCCACGCCAGGTGAGGCAATTATCACCGTACCTGAGAATACAACCATTCTAGATTCAGGGTTAGCGCAACAAGTAAACAATCGTTTATTTTGGACATTCAATCTGGCGGAAGCGGTGGAAGACTCGTTGAATGTATGGCTACAGTTACCCTTATTGACTGACCGTATAGTGATCAGTAGCTTGATACAAGTAGGGGTTGCCCCAGAACTCAGTGATTATGAAAACCTTGAACTGACATTGCCGATTGAAACAGCAACAACACTGCTGGATGTGCTGGCATTACCCGAGTTACAGCAAAAACCATTTCAAAAAATCCGCAAGGAAATAGAGGAAGCACAACAATATCTGGAAAAAGGTGATTATGCTAAAGCACTAAAATACGCCATTAAAGCGACAGATTATTTTGAGAAGCAAACAGCACAGCAGGCAAAAACAATAAGGCTGCAACTGGATGATGCCATTCGAGTGCTCGCTCAACAGCTGTAACTTAAATAAACTATTACTTAAACGTTTTTAACAGAACTGGATTAACATGGACAACTCAATCATAAACAGCTTAAGACAAGCCAATTGCTTTATGCGCACCACAGCCATGACCGTTATCATCGCCTTTAGTATGATGATCTTGACACCTACCGTGATGGCAGCCAAAGCAGAACTGAAAAAAAATGCAGCAACCGTTAATATCGCAGACGATGACGACACCAAACTCGCCAAAACACTACAGAAAATTGAGCGAAAAATGGCCAAACTTGAGCATAAACTGATCAGGAAGCTCAATGTATTGGCAGAAATGGATGACCTGAAAAAACTGCGCAAAGCCCTGGTAAAGCTCGACAAAAAAGTAATTAAAAGTTTTGACAAAGTCAAAGCCAAACTAGAAAAACACAACCTCCCGCTTATCATACTGGACCGTCATCAGCAAACCGTCGACCGATATCGAGCAGAAACATCAAGCTTATTGATCGAATTACAAGCGCTGGAAAACAGCAGTGACGAAGCAGACCGCATGCAAAAGGCAAAGCGACTCAGTGAACATTTAAAAGGGAATAAAAATAAACGCTCACAACAACCGTTTGATCCAGACCAGCTGCCAAACCGGCAGTTAAAAGCCCGACCTGATAATAAACCAAAACTGACAGAAGACGAATTTATACAGTCAGGACTTCACAATACCCCTTATCCCCAGCTAGCCGCCTTAGGCGACTTCAGCTTTGACACACTAGCAGGGGCCAATAATCCCACCTATTTGGCAGCAACAGATGAAATCACTCTCACACAGGGGATAAAAGACAAAGCTACCGAACTGAACCATGATCCCGTTAAAATTTACCATTGGGTCAGAAACAACATCGAATGGCAACCCACCTGGGGCGCCATTCAAGATGCGGAACTCACACTCTCAGCAAAACGCGGCAATGCCATGGACATTGCCAGCTTAACTATTGCCTTACTCCGAGCTTCAAAAATTCCGTCTCGCTATGTTCACGGCAGTATCGATGTACCACAAGCCGCATTCAATAATTGGGCAGGCGGATTTGACAACGTCACCGCAGCAGGCACCTTTGCATCCTCTGGCGGTATTCCAGTTACCAGCATTATCAGCGGAGGAAAAATTACAAAAATCCGCCTGGAACACATTTGGGTAGAAGCCGCCATCGACTACTTTCCCTCGCGTGGTGCAAAAAACAAAGCAGCTGATAGCTGGGTTGTACTAGATCCCAGTTACAAGCAGTATGAATATAAGAAAGGCCTGGATGTCATTCAGATCAGTGGTATAGACCCCGAACAACTGGCACAAAGTTTTATCGACAGCGGAACCGTTAATGAAACAGAAAGCTGGGTTACAGGTTTTGATGCGACCGTCTTGCAAAACGCTCAGACCGAAGCCCAACAAAAACTGGAAACTTACATCCAAAACAACATGACCGAACCCACGGTTGGCGATGTGATTGGTGGACGTAAAACTATTATTAAACAATATCCCACATTGCCGTCCAGCCTGCCCAACAAAATAATCGTTAGTGGCAGTCGATATGACAAACTACCCAGTCAGCTACAACAAACCATCAGCTGGGCATTTAGCAAAGACAGTCTGGGCGAAGTGATAAACCCAATCAGCTATCCCTTTGCCAAAGTCAATAATCAAAAAATCACCCTGTCGTTCAAACCAGAGACCGAAGCGGATGAACAAACCTTGTTATCACTATTGCCCGAAGGAGAAATAACCGACATCAGTCAACTGCCCAGCAGAATACCCAGTTATCTGGTAAACGTTATCCCGGAACTCAAACTTAACGGGCAAACCATTAAAACAGGCTCAGCCATGAAACTGGGTGAAGAACTGGACTTTATCACAGACACCCATTTTGCAGGACGAGGTCGATTACAAAGCCCCAGAACCTACAAAGTTATCGCAGGCTCATACCTCGCAGTTAATGCCTATGCAGGCAGTGTTTCACCACAAATTCTGCAACAAGCACAAAGCAGACTAGAAAATACCAAAACCCTATTGGAAACCGGCGATCAAACTCAAATTAGCGGACTCACTCGGCAAGAACTATTAGGGGATATGTTTCATGCTGGAGGCTTAGGTTACTACGCCCAACTCACAGCACTCAGCCATATTATGGGATTACAAAGCGGAGGTCACACCATGCTGGCAGCAGGGACAGGTACCTTCGGATATGAACCCAACGTAGACTACTTCTTTGGTTTTCCCAGAAGCATCAAACCAGGTGGCGTAGTGTTTGACATACCGCTAGTCAACATCAATGGCGTAAATGATGGCGATCCAGAAAAGCAGAAACAATTCACCCTGCAAACAGGCATACTCAGCTCAGCACTGGAACATGCCGTACCTGAACAAATGTTTGTTAATGCACAAAACCCAGGTGAAGCGATTTCTGCGGTAAAAGCCCTACAAAAAGCCAGTCAGCAAGGTCAGCGGATTTATCATATTACCCAGGCTAATCAATCAGCTATACTGAGTAATATACATCATGATCAGGATACAATGGATGAGATTAGAAATGCGCTTAATGCGGGGAAAGAAGTGATTACGCATACGGATGTGGTGAGTGTGCCTGGGTGGAGTGGTGCAGGGTATATTATTACTGATCCTGTGACTGGGGATGGGGCTTATAAGATTGCTGGTGGGGGGAATGGAGGGTTTTATGGTGGAATAGCTTTTGGTATAACTTTTTCCTCTCTCGTAGCACTGTCAGTGAGCGCAGTAATTGCGACAGGAACTGGTTATACTGGAGCTGCTTTGGCAGTGCTTGCGCTGGTGCAGATATTAGGACCTCTGTTTCTTGCTCATAAAGAAGCCTTTGGGAGTGACCCCGAAATATGGGCGTGCTGGCAAGCTGGGTTTGGAATTGCTGCTGGATTAACTCCTGCCACTTCATTTCTTATAGTTGAAAAAGTTGGATACGCAGCATTGGGTGTTTTGGCCGATGTTTTTAATATAATCATTAGCGGTGGCGCTTCTCAAGTGGGAAATTGTTTTGAATAAATATAATTTATACAAAGGTTTTTGTGTGGTTATAGCTACTGTAAGTGCTAACAACACTGCATATTTGATATTTCGGCTTAATTCACCGCAGGATGTATCTATATTTATTTGCATGTTTTTGTTAACAATACTATTAACATATGAAGTTATTAAAAAAAACTAAACAATCACTCGCTAAATTAATCAATCGAGTCTGGCTCGAAAAGAAAATCAATGGGGGTATCAAGGCGTGTGCGGCCGAGCAAGAAAATAGTGAACAAAGGGTGTCAGGTCTTGTCTTTTGCTAGGCTTTAATTTAAAATCAATTCATGGCAAGACCAATCAGAATAGAATATGCAGGGGCGTTGTATCACGTCACTTCAAGAGGAGATCGTCAAGA
>ENA-ORXI01002826-ORXI01002826.1-sediment-metagenome-genome-assembly--contig:-NODE-2826-length-12150-cov-4.998095_pt1 | contig 12150 bp, 16 predicted proteins | sample MGYA00237861_ERZ511468 | MGnify/ENA primary metagenome ERZ511468 (study PRJEB26299, sample SAMN06266213) | sediment metagenome | isolation source: Hudson Canyon methane seep mesocosm | place... | reverse complement strand
ACTCCCTCTGTCTATTACCCATCTATTAGTGCATTGAGTTAAAATTAATGGTGAATCGGAAGCTTTTTGTGGCTTAGCCGATTTCCACGTTGTTCTGTAGAGTTGGCGTGTCTTTTTGACCGAGTAAAGATCTATCGCATGACCCAATTAAAATACCTATCCGGTTATCCAGAAGATGTGAAGTCTCAAGTAGAGTCTCTCATCGCGAATCAAAAACTCGGTGACTTTTTATTAAATAAATATCCTGTGACCCATGATATTAAATCCAATAAAGCTTTGTATGCTTATGTTGTTGACTTAAAAAACCAATTTATTCGCCAATCCAGCTCCCTGAGTAAGGTCATTTATGATGATAAGCTTGATGTACTCCATCAGGCACTCGGTTTACATAGCTTTGTTTCCAGAGTTCAGGGTGGTAAATTAAAAGCCAAAAATGAAATCCGTATTGGCTCGGTGTTTAAACATGCACCTAGTCAGTTTTTAAACATGATCGTGGTACATGAGTTAGCCCATTTAAAAGAGAAAGAGCACAATAAAGCCTTTTATAAATTATGTATGCACATGGAACCGGACTATCATCAGTTAGAATTTGATATGCGCCTTTATCTAACTTATTTAGATCGTGTTGGGAAATTGTATTAACAACAATCCCCTTCCTCATTTATTGTCTCAGCAAGGTACAAATGAAAAAACATCAAGTGAACCTCGGTTTAATCAACCCTAAAAGCCCAGATAATGTGGGCTCTGTTTTACGTGCCGCCGGCAATTATGGTGTTGATAAAGTCTTTTATACGGGTAACCGTTATCCGCGCGCGATTGAGCGTAAAGCAAGAATGGTCGACATGAGTCGTAAAGTGAGTAAAGACGTGCTGATAACGCAACAGGATTGCCTGATAGATGCTGTCACTGAAAACATGAAAATTGTCTGCGTTGAATTTGCTTTAAATGCCATTCCCTTACCTGAATATGAGCACCCAGAAAATGCCCTTTATATTTTCGGCCCTGAAGATGGTTCTATAGACCAAGCTATTATCGATCAGGCTGATGACGTTGTTTATGTGCCAACCGTAGGCTGTATGAACTTATCGGCTTCGGTCAATGTGCTACTTTATGATCGACTATTTAAAGCTGGGAATTACAATGCAAGCAATACACTCATTCGTGAAAACAGAGATACCAATAATCGTTTAAAAGTTTTGTGAAGCTTAGTTTTATACTATAGAAAACAAAATCCAAAGCTCTCCTTCTTGTAAAGGCATTGCTAAGCTGAAAGTCTGTGCCGGGGGAATTGCTCAGCTCATCCATGAGCTTCGGCCTTCGGCCCATCCTATCGGATGTCCAAAACTGGCTGTTCTTAGAGAAATATAAAACGCAAGCACCACATCACCGGCCATGGAACTTGTTTTAATAATGTGCTCCATTAAAGCGATCGGCTTTTCACATGAGTGCTTGCAAATAAATATTTAAAAAAGACATTGAAAACTACTTAAGTCTATACCGAATGTCAGTATAAATAAATTTGCAAAACTACCGAATCTCAGTATACTAAAAACATGAAAACAGTTATAGAAACACCGCAGTTCACTAAAGAGGCTGATAAAATTTGGTCTGAAGATGAACGGCTTGATTTCTGTAGCTTCATCTCGCAAAACCCATTGGCCGGCGAAGTTATTCGCGGCACAGAGGGCGCAAGAAAAGTGCGTTGGACTGTAAACGGAGCAGGAAAACGTGGCGGTGTTCGGGTTGTTTATTTCAACCAAGACGCTGAGGGAACTATTTATTTAGTAATGATTTATCAAAAATCAGTAAAGGAAAATACAACCGGAAAGGAAGTAAGAAAAGCAAGGTAAAGGATTTAAGAGGAACCGACAAATGGATATTAAAGAAGTAGCTGCAGCCATCGAGGCTGACGCGGGAGTTGAGCTACCCGGATTAGAACAAAGCTTGGCCGAAATGAAAGCGGGAAAACAAGGTCGCGTTTATTCGCCAGCGCAAATTCTGGTACGTGAAGTCCGCACTATGGTGCATTATTCACAAGCTGAATTCGCTAAGGCGATTGAAACACCCGTCACATCACTGCGGGATTGGGAACAAGGCCGACATGAACCGCCGGGTGTTGTTACTACATTAATGAATGTAATAAAAAAGCACCCCAAAATCATTCGCGAAATAGAAGCTGAGCACGCCTAATCGCAAAGATAATATTTTGGTGCCGTAATTGATTACGGTACCAAGTTATTAAATCTATGTGCTGCCACATCAACAAAACTCAACACCATAGAAATCAAGACGTCAGCCAGCTTAATTTAGTATGGTTTAAATCTGAAAGTCCTGTGGCGGGAATTATTCGGCAATGGGTTGACTATTCAAAAACAAAATCCAAAGCTCTCCTTCTTGTAAAGGCATTGCTAAGCTGAAAGTCCTGTCGCGGGAATTACTCGGCACGTCGTGTGCCTCACCCCTTCGGGGCCGTCCTCCGGACGTTCAAAATTGTTTATCTCCATGGATGGAGTGTATGCAAAAGCAATGTCGGGAACATTGCTTGTCCTGACAATTTTGTGAACCCGGTGCGTGTTCGTATGAAGTATATCCTTATACTTCACCCCTACGGGGCAGCACAGCTGTACAAATTCATTCCCGATGAATTTGTCATCCACACAATCGCCACAAACAAAAAAGCCACCCTAGTGGGTGGCTCTTGTGTTTGGTGGAGACGGCGGGAATCGAACCCGCGTCCGCAAATCCTCCGCTATCAGCTCTACATGCTTATTCCATCTATTAGTTTAACTATAAGCTACCCAATGGACAGGGAAAACAAATAGCGATCTTGAAAGATTTCAGTCCATCAGTACCAAGCATACTTTAGGCTTGTCTTATGAGAGTCGACGCCCGATACCAATCGCATAAGCACGGCATTGGTCGGACGGCATTTACAGGTTCTTAAGCTGCTAGTGCGTAGTTGTTATCGTTTGCAACTATAATTTTGTTAATTTTTTTTACGAGAAAACTAACATACTCGGCATGCACCTCAAGTTTTGTAACCCACGTCGAAACCAGGTCGTCCCCAAAAGGTCTTTCACGATAAGTGTTCATTATAAGTCAGCAGCAGTTTCACTGCCAGAACTAATACCCAAATTGCTTTTTCATGTGCCTTTGCTAAATATTCGGGCTTTTTCACGTTTCCAGTCGCGATCTTTTTCGGTAGAGCGTTTGTCGTGTTGTTGTTTACCTTTGGCTAGGGCAATTTGGACTTTTGCTCGGCCTTTTATCCAATACATCGACACCGGTACGATGGTGTAACCTTTTCTATCAACGGCGCCAATTAGGCGGCTGAGTTCGATTTTGTGTAATAGCAGTTTACGACGACGAACATCATCTGGATGTATATGGGTGGAGGCTGATAACATCGGTGAGATATGGGCGCCATGTAACCATGCTTCGCCTTTGTGTATGACGATATGGCTTTCATTAAGCGATATCCGTCCATCTCGCAGGCTTTTGACTTCCCAACCCTCTAGGACTAGCCCTGCTTCAAACTTGTCTTCTAAGAAGTAGTCATGACGCGCCCGACGGTTTTGTGCAATGTTGTTATCGGGGGTTTTCTTTTTAGATTTCTTTGCCATGCGCGCATTATATAGCCTTCACTCTCTATGGCAACTAAACTAACGACTACTTGTCTTGTTTCTATCATCCTAAATAAATAGGAAATCTTTTATGAAGCTTGCTGTTTCTACTTGTATTGTTTTTATTTTCTTATCTAGCCCTACATTTGCTTGTTATAAAGCTGAATTAAGCGATGAAGAAAATTTTGATACCTGCAATGAACTTGCCCAGCAGGATGATACTAAGGCGCAATATAATTTAGCGATGATGTATCGCACAGGCGACGGTGTCGATCAGGATTACCAACAGGCTTTTTATTGGTATCAGCAAGCCGCAGATGCGGGTGTTGCTAAGGCGCAATATAATCTGGCCTTGATGCATCACCGTGGTATTGGCACAGATAGAAGTGTTGAGAAAGCGTTGCAATGGTATTTAGTTGCAGCTGAACAAGGCCATTTAAAATCGCAATTTAATTTAGGGCTGATGTATCACAAAGGTGATGGTGTGCAGCGTGACTATGTCGAAGCGGTTGTATGGTATAGCAAAGCCGCTAAAGCCGGCCACAATAACGCTCGTTATAATTTAGCGGTCATGTATGACCAAGGCCTAGGCGTTGAGCAGGATTATGCGGTGGCTTATACCTTGTGGAAAATGGCAGCCGATAATGATCATGAGTTGGCTGGTCTTAATATTAAATCGCTGTCTGAGGTTATTACTGAAGAACAATTGCAACAGGTGGATGAGCTAACAAAACAATGGATGGTCGTCGAAGAATAACGGCGTTGTTATCTCGTTTTGAGACAGCCAATATCGCCTTATATTTTTGCTCAAATAACATCGTCTTAGCTTCACAGCTTGAATAATTACTCAATATGCAACAAAATCTGGTTTCATTTATATAAGTCGGGAAGATTATGAGCAGACCAGTGGAATCGATTCATGGACAGTGGACATCACGCTGGGCATTTATTTTAGCGGCAACCGGTTCGGCTGTTGGTCTAGGTAATATTTGGAAATTCCCCTACATCGCTGGTGAAAATGGTGGCGGTGCTTTTGTACTTGTTTATCTATTATGTATTGCGTGTATTGGTCTGCCCGTGATGATGGCCGAAATCATGATTGGTCGTCGTGGCCGTCAAAACCCAGTTAATGCTTTAACCTCCTTGGCTAAAGAAGAAAACGCCCACCCTTTTTGGAAATACCTTGGTTGGAGCGGTATCGTCGCTGGGATCTTTATCCTGTCGTATTACAGTGTGATTGCTGGTCAAGCAATGGCGTATATCTTTCGTGCCTTTAGCGGTGTATTTGAAGGCGTTACCGCTGACGGTGCTCATAGTATTTATGCGGCTTTATCAGGCGACCCAGAACGTTTGCTCGCTTGGCATACTATCTTTATGCTCATCACGATGACGGTGGTGGCGCGTGGTGTGCAACATGGTTTAGAAAAGTCGGTGCGTTTTTTAATGCCTGCCCTATTTGCTCTATTACTAATGTTGGTAGGTTATGCCGCTAGCACAGGTGATCATTTTGCTGAGGCTGTGCGCTTCTTGTTTACACCTGATTTTTCCAAACTCACCGGTGAAAGTGTATTAACTGCCATGGGTCATGCGTTCTTTACCTTAAGTTTAGGTATGGGTGCAATCATGGTTTATGGTTCTTATTTGTCAAAAACAGCATCAATTACTCAGGTTTCCATCACTATTTCAATGGCCGATACCTTGGTCGCCCTGCTCGCAGGTTTGGCGATTTTTCCGCTGGTGTTTGCTAATGGTATGGAGCCCGGTGCAGGCCCAGGTTTGATTTTTGAAACTATGCCGATTGCGTTTGGTCATATTGCCGGAGGTCAGTTCTTTGGTGGTTTGTTCTTTGTCTTATTGGTTTTTGCAGCATGGACTTCAGCCATTTCCCTAATTGAACCAGCGGCTGCATGGTTAGTTGAAAATAAAGATATCTCTCGTCGTCGAGCATGTGTGCTGATTGGTGGTACGGTCTGGACGATCGGCTTGTTAACGGTATTCTCCTTTAATATCGGGCAAACATGGACATTGTTTGGCAAAACCGCGTTTGATTTATTAGATTTCTTAACCGCTAATATCATGCTGCCTTTGGGTGGTTTATTCATTGCAATTTTTGCAGGTTGGTTTATGAAACAAAGCAGTACGATGGAAGAATTGGCAATTCAACAGCCAATCTTTTATCATGGCTGGCGTATTTTGATCCGCTTTATCACGCCAACCGCGATCGTTATTGTGTTCCTGAAAGGACTCATGGATGCGTTTGGCCTATAAGGCAATGTACCCGTATTATTCAAGAGATTAGATGACAACTATTACTCGCAGCTCTCTGGTGTTGTATACACCAGAACAAATGTATGACTTGGTCAATGATGTGGAAGCTTACCCTTCATTTTTACCTTGGTGCCGTGACAGTAAGATTATCAGTAAAACTGATGATGCCATTTCTGCTTCTTTGGATTTAGCTAAAGGTGGTATTCACCATGTGTTTTCCACCCGCAACAAATTAATCGAAGATGAATCAATTGCCATTGAATTGATTGATGGCCCCTTTCAACATTTGGAAGGTCATTGGCAATTTAAATCGATTGGCAATAACGAAGGTTGTCGTGTTCAGTTAGATATGGATTTCGAATTTTCAAACCGCATAATAAGCATGGCTTTAGGCCCTATCTTTACCCAAATATCAGGTTCACTGGTAGATGCTTTTTGCAAACGTGCCGAGGATATTTATGGCGGAACCTAAACATATCATTGTCGAAGTTTCTTATGCGATGCCTGATGAACAGGTCATTTTATCCTTAGAAGTGCCTGATGATTGTGTGGTGGAAGAAGCAATCAAGCGTTCCGGTATTTTAGAACGTTTTCCTCAGATTGATCTCGCTACAGATAAATGTGGCATTTTTGGAAAAATGTGCAAACTCACCGCTACTTTACGCAGTAAAGATCGCATTGAAATTTATCGTAAATTGATTGCTGATCCAAAAGAATCACGTCGCCAACAAGCTGAGATGCAAAAGAAAAAAGCCGACGCTGACAAAGCGGCAGAAAAACAAGCAAAGAAAGAAGCTTAGCGTCCTTCGAGTAAGGCCATTTCGGCTTCGGTAAACCCTGCTTGCATTCGTGCTTCGGTATGAAACGGCCCACGTAGTTCACCCGCAAAGTAAGTATCTAACAACTCTTTAAAGGTGCTTAAGGGATCAAGCTGGCGTTGTTCACACAGATAGTTAAACCAATGTGTGCCGATGGCGACATGGCCTATTTCTTCTCGCAGAATGATTTCTAAGATCTCAACAGCACGATGATCACCGCCACCACGTAACTTATTCATCATTTTAGGCGTAACGTCTAAACCTCTTGCTTCTAATACTCTGGGTACTAAGGCCATGCGCTTTAATACATCACCATGGGTTTTTTTCGCCATATCCCACATGCCACTATGGGCAGGAAAATCACCATAGTCATAACCTAGTGTTAATAAGTGATCTCGCAGTAAAACAAAATGCTGTGATTCTTCAAATGCCACCCTCGCCCAATCATCATAATATTGCTTGGGCATGCCTGAAAAACGTGCGACAGCATCCCAGGCTAAATTAATCGCATTAAACTCGATATGGGTAACCGCATGGATTAAGGTGGCGACACCCGTCTCTTTGCTATTTCTTCGACGAGGTAAGTCCTTAGGCGCAACGAGTTCCGGCTTGTCAGGATGTCCTGCTACATCTGGAACGGTTAATTCATCGTCAGTGATAGTTAACTCGCCAGCTAAGCAACGTTTGTAAAGCAACTGCGTTTGTTCGACTTTTGTTTGCGGATCGGTGATCAATAAACAGGCTAAAGCACCTTGCCGTAAATCCGAATTATTATTCATTGTTTAAGTTACCAACTTTAGCCATCGAGGCGTACACGCGGATCAACCAGCGTGTAAGAAAGATCGGTTAATAACAATCCAAAAATATATAAAACCGAACCTAAAAACACCATCGCTCGAACGATAGCAAAATCTTGTGCTTGAATCGCATCAATGGTGTAACTGCCAAGCCCTGGAATGCCAAAAAAGGATTCTAAAATTAGACTGCCCATGAATAAGGTAGGGATCACCACCACTGCACCGGTAAGGATCGGAATCATGGCATTTTTCAGTACATGTTTAAATAATACTCGTACTTCCGATAAACCCTTGGCACGTGCTGTTCTGACATAGTCTTTAGACACTTCTTCCAAAAACAAAGTGCGATACCAGCGTGAGCCAGCACCGATGCCTGAAACAATACCAATAACCACCGGAAGAATAAGAAATTTAAAGGCACTAAACCCTTCGCTATAACCTGATATCGGTACTAATTGCATCATCTTGCCAACCAAAAATTGGCCGCCGATAATATAAAACAAACTTGAAATCGACATAATGATCACGCAGATCACCACCCCGCCTAAATCAACATACGTTGCTCGGAAAAACACCATTAATATCGCAAAGGTAATATTAACCAATAGGCCTATGACGAAGATAGGAATCGCAATCGCTAAGCTTGGCCACATGCGGACTTGGATATCGTGTCCGATATCTCGACCATCATCGGCTTGACCAAATTCAAACAAAAATAAGCTTAAGGATTTTTCGGTAAATATGGTATCGGTAACTTTTTCAAAGCCTTGTGCTTCATCATTCCATAACAAGGCTTTGTCATAACCCTTTTGCTGTTTCCAACTATCTACTGCTTCCTGGGTCAGGTATTTTTCACCCAACTGCATTCTAGCCATGTCATCGGGTGTATTGACCATGAAAAACAAAGCAAAGGTTAAGGCGTTAACCCCCAGCAGGATTGGAAATGCGTATAAAATTCGTCTAACAATATAAGCAAACATAGATTAAGTAGATTTTTTAAATTCTGTAAAACAAGAATGATACAGCAATCCTTGTTTTGGTTGTTATACCCAAGCTACTTGATCAAAAGTAGATGCAATAAGGCTAGCAATTGTGAGTACTTTGTTTTATGTTCACTCTAATACCATCAGTAACAGAACTCAGGTGAGAATCATGTCAAAATCAGCAATGGATTTAGTGCAAGCCGCAAAAGCCGTTATTAATGAAATTACGGTAGAACAAGCACAAGAAATGTTGGCCAACGAATGTCTTTTTTTAGACGTGCGAGAACAAAGTGAATTTGACGAAGGTCATATTCTTCATGCCAAACATATTTCTCGTGGCATGTTGGAATTTAAAATCAGTGTCCATCCAGATTTTAAGGATATGGCTCAGCCTGTCGTGGTCTATTGTAAAACTGGAGGGCGCTCTGCTTTAGCCACTCAAACCTTGATGAGTTTAGGTTTTACTAATATCAGTTCAATGTTAGGTGGTTTTGACGCTTGGACAACAACACATACTCCATCACAAGCCTGAAGCAGGCACATTCAAATTATTTAGCTATTCTGGAGAACAAGAACATGAAGTTATCTACCATCATCGCTGTTGCTGTAATGGGGCTGGCATTTAGTGTCCAAAGTTTTGCAACACAAACTCAAATTATGGTGCGGGCAAAAGCCGTTGATGCCAAATTTATCGGGACCAGTGTTGGCGGTGTTAAAGCGGTGGTTGAAGATGCTGAAACCGGTGAGATTTTAGACCAAGGTTGGATCAATGGTTCAACTGGTAGTACTAATATATTAATCAAAGAGCCTATTAAACGTGGCGAGCGTTTAACGGATGATAAAACAGCAGGTTATATTGCCACTGTCGATATTAAAAGCCCCCGCCTATTGCGCTTCAAACTTGTTGGTCCTTATGGTTACCGTCAGGCTTTGCAAGAAGCCAGCATGACTAGTTGGGTCATTCCAGGCAAAGATATCTTAGGTGATGGCATTGTCATCAATATGACGGGGTTTATTGTTGATGCTTGGACTCGTGTTTTGGAAGGTGGTCAGGTTGATATTTATACTAAAGCATCGATGTTATGTGGCTGCCCTATTTTTCCTGATGGTTTGTGGGACCCTAAAAATTACGAAGCCACTGCCATCATCATGCAAGATGAAAATAAGGTTGATGAAGTGACATTGGATTTCACTGGTCCTGTAGGCATGTTTTCTGGCAAAACAACGGTTAAAGAAGATGGTCATTACAAGGCGATTGTTTATTTGTTTGATAAAACAACGGGCAATGTAGGTGTTGATCGCACGATGTTTGAAATTAGCGAAGAGTAGATAGTTTTGATCGTCAATATTGTGATAATCAGCTGTAACATTTTGTAGGTTTATTTGTCTTAACAGCATTGATAACTCTAGGAGCATGACAATGAACACGGCATCGTGTCCCATTACTGGAACGGGCTTGGGTCTTCGTCGCAGTTTTATGGACGACTTTGCAGCACTTGATCATCAGGCTGCAGATTTTTTAGAAGTCGCCCCAGAAAATTGGATGGAAATGGGTGGGATATTGGGCAAAAAATTTGCCGATATTACTGATCGTTATCCAATGATCTGCCATGGTCTGTCTTTATCTATTGGCAGCCCTGCACCTCTTGATGAACATTTCTTGCTGCGTCTTAAAAAGTTTTTAGATAAACATAATGTGCTTTGTTATAGCGAACATTTAAGTTATTGCAGTGACAATGGCCACCTTTATGATTTGATGCCTATTCCGTTCACTGAAGAGGCAGTTCATCACGTCGCTAAGCGCATTCAGCGTGTGCAAGACATTCTTGAACGTAAGGTTGTGATGGAAAACGTCTCTTATTACGCGGCGCCCGGCCAGGAAATGAATGAGATTGATTTTCTAAATGCTGTGTTATCAGAAGCAGATTGTGATTTGTTATTAGATGTAAATAATATTTACGTAAACAGCATTAATCATAATTATGATGCCGAAAGCTATATCAAATCTGTGCCTCAAGAGCGTATCGCGTATTTGCATATTGCTGGCCACTTTAATGAAGCTGAAGATTTGATTGTTGATACTCACGGTGCAGATATTATTGATCCTGTATGGCAGTTGCTGGAAAAAACCTACCAACACCATGGTGTCATTCCCACTTTATTAGAACGCGACTTTAATATTCCCTCGCTTCAATCTTTGTTTAACGAAATGGATAAAATTCGTCAATATCAAAACGCGCAGGAACACGATCATGTCGTCACAGCCTAAATCACCTAGTTTTATCGATACTCAGTATCAATTTGCCAATCATATTCGAGATCCGGAGCATAACCCCGCTCCCGATAATATTGAACAACGCCGTATGGCGATCTATCGTGAATTGTTCTACAACAATATTGAAGGTTTTGTATCAAATGCCTTTCCGGTACTAAGAAAAATCACTACTGATGAAACTTGGCATGCCATGATCCGAGATTTCATGATCAAACATCAGTGCAAGACACCGTTATTTCATGAAATTGCTCGAGAGTTTTTAGCCTATCTTGATGATGAGCGTGATTTAAAAAACGATCCGCCTTTTATTAAAGAACTGGCTCACTATGAATGGGTTGAATTAGCATTAAGCGTCTCTGATGCTGAAGTGAAAAAACTTGAACTAAGCACGATTGAAGATGTATTAAATGCAAAATTTAATACCTCCCCTCTAGCTTGGCCGTTAATGTATCACTATGCGGTTCATCAAATTGGACCGGATCATCAACCTCAACAACAAAATGAATCGCCGCTATTTTTTCTGGTCTATCGCAGCAACGATAACAAAGTTACTTTTATGGAATTAAACCCTGTGAGTGCCCGTTTAATTGATCTATTAAATGAAGGGATGACAGGACAAGAAGCGGCCATTTTGATAACTGAAGAACTGCAACACCCTAATCCACAAGTCGTTATTGATAGTGCAAGTGCATTGCTTCATGATTGGCTGCTGCGTGGTATTTTAGTTTCAGCACCATAAAAAAGATGGGCACTTCAGATAAGCTCAATTCATACCCAGATCACGTTAGAGCTAAGTTGTCACATTTACGTCAGCTCATTTTAGCTGTGGCTGCTGAAAAAGGCATCGAGGACTTAGATGAAACCTTAAAATGGGACCAACTTAGTTATTTAACCAAATATGGTAGTACCGTTCGTATTGCTTGGAGTTCATCGTCACCAGAAGAATATGGCATGTACTTCCACTGCCAAACCAAACTGGTAGAAACGTTTAGAGAAATTTATAAAAATGAATTTAGCTATCAAGGCAACAGAGCCATTATCTTTAAGTTTGAAGATGCTATTGCTGAAGATGCGTTAAAACACTGCATCTCCCTTACTCTTAACTACCATAAACTAAAACATCTTCCGCTTTTAGGCGCCTAAATATATGCAGCACCACACTTAACTAAGACAGATGCAAGGAAGCAAACATTACATGAACATATTAATATTAGGCGGCACCTTATTTGTTGGCAGACAATTTGTGGCTGCCGCCTTAGCAAAAGACTACTCGGTGACCATTTTTCATCGGGGAAAGTTAAAGACTCCAGCCATAGAAGGCGTGAGGCAAGTTATTGGTGATCGAGAAAGCGACCTTCATCTATTAGGTGATGAATCGTGGGACGT
>ENA-ORXI01002824-ORXI01002824.1-sediment-metagenome-genome-assembly--contig:-NODE-2824-length-12156-cov-3.076165_pt1 | contig 12156 bp, 10 predicted proteins | sample MGYA00237861_ERZ511468 | MGnify/ENA primary metagenome ERZ511468 (study PRJEB26299, sample SAMN06266213) | sediment metagenome | isolation source: Hudson Canyon methane seep mesocosm | place... | reverse complement strand
GTTGTATAAGGAGACCAAAGGAGACCGACTTTTGTTATAAAGGTTTTTGAAACCCTCTCCCAATTCACTTTAGGATAAGCTATTAAATGAGCATTATAGTTTCCTACAGCACCATTCATTTTTCCTCTCAAACTAGTTTCTTTTATTACAATTGATATACGATCTATTCTAGAAGAAAAGTTAGCAAATTCTTTACCCACAGTAGTTGGTGTCGCCACTTGCCCATGCGTTCTTGATACCATAGGAATCTCTGCATATTGATGGGCTTTCTTTTTTAATAAGCCATTAAGCTTATTGATGTTTTTTGAGACTAATAGTTTAGAAGCATCTTTTACCATTAATGCGTAACAAATATTATTAATATCTTCTGAAGTACACCCAAAATGTATGAATTCAACTAATCCTTTTAACTGCTTAGATTGCATAAATTGGTCACGTAAGTAATATTCAACTGCCTTAACGTCATGGTTAGTCTTTTTTTCTATATTTTTTACTTTTCTTGCTTCTGCTAGATTGAAGTTTTTTTCTATCTTGGAAAGAAAGGTTATTGACTGCTTTGTTAAATTAGGCAGTTCTTTGATATTTGATTGGTTTGAGAGGTGGATAAACCATTCAATTTCTACAAAAATTCGATATTTAATTAAAGCATATTCACTAAAAATCTCTTGTAGTTCAGGTACAAGTTTAGAGTACCTACCATCAATAGGAGATATTGCAGATAGTTCTGTTAACTTCATAGATTTTAGAGTAAAAAGTGAATTATAACTTATAGCTAACTATACTTGCGTTATCTCTAGGTAAGAAGCAAACTGGCGTTCATGAGAAAATTAATTTTAGTCTTATCTTTATTCTATATTGGTTGCTTTTTCGCTTTATCATCAGCCACAGTAATTCATGCAGGGTTATTAATAAATGGGGAAAGTTCTTTTCCTTCTCCTGAAATGAGTATTGTTATAGAAGGTTCAAAGATTGAAGCAATTGAAACTGGATTTATTACTCCAGATTCGGAAGACGAATTTATAGATCTTAGTGGTTATACAGTATTGCCTGGATTAATAGATATGCATGTACATTTAGGATCTGAGTATAGTAAAAACTCTTATCAAGAAAGAATAACCCTAAACGCTGGAGACTATGCAATAAGAGCGGTAGCAAATGCTCAAAAGACTTTAATGGCAGGATTTACTACTGTCAGGAATTTAGGTGGTAGTGATGGAGTCACAATTAGTTTAAGAAATGCTATCACCAAAGGAATAGTGACAGGACCAAGAATCTTCTCTTCAGGTACTACTATAGCTTCCTCTGGAGGGCATGGTGATTCTACTAACTCATTAAACAAGTCTTTAACTTCTGATCCAGGAGCAGCTAAAGGAATAATAAATAACTTAGATGACGCTTCAAAAGCTGTTAGATATAGGTATAAAGAAGGATCAGATTTAATCAAGATAACTGCTACTGGTGGGGTATTGAGTAATGCAAAAAATAGTCAAAATCCTCAGCTAACCGAACAAGAAATTACTCAAATAGTTAATATAGCTGACGACTATGGATTTAAAGTTGCTGCTCATGCACATGGAGCTGAAGGTATAAAAAGAGCAGTTCGAGCAGGTGTACATTCTATAGAGCATGGAACTTTAATGGATGCTGAAGGCATGAGGTTAATGAGAGAAAAAGGAACTTACTATGTCCCTACAATAATAGCTGGATTATGGGTAGCAGAAAAAGCTAAGGACCCAGATTTCTTTCCGGAGCTTGTAAGACCTAAGGCGGCTGAAATAGGACCACAAATAAAGGTTACTTTTGGAAAAGCTTATCAAGCTGGAGTAAAAATAGCTTTTGGTACAGACACTGGTGTTTCAGCTCATGGAAAAAATGCTTCAGAATTTAAACACATGGTGGAAGCTGGAATGCCGCCTATGAAGGCAATACAGTCTGCCACCGTAGAAGCCTCTAAATTATTAGGTGAATATCGTAGTTTAGGGAGTTTGGTTGGAGGAAAATCTGCAGACATAATTGCAGTGAGTGGAAACCCATTGGAAGACATTAGTATTTTAGAGGAAGTAGATTTTGTTATGAAAGCAGGAAAAGTTTATAAATCTCCTTAATAAATATTATTTATTTCTCCACCACCAAGACAAACTTCTTCTTTGTATATCACAACTGACTGTCCTGGAGTAACAGCCCTTTGTAATTTATCGAACTTAATTATTAATTTTTTGTTAGTAATTTGAATTAAACAATCTTGATCTTCTTGTCTATATCTAACTTTTGCTTTTCCATAGAATTCTTTTTCTTCTAGTAAGTTAACAAGGCTTAAATTTATCGTATCTAATTCTTTGGACAACAGAAGAGGGTGGTTGTTGCCTTGAACAGCTACTAAGGTATTGTCCTTTAGATTTTTTTTGGCCACATACCATGGAGAATCCTTAGAATCTTTTAAACCTCCTATCCCTAGACCTTGTCTTTGTCCTAAGGTATAAAAAGGAAGTCCTTTGTGCTCTCCTATTTGTTTACCATATTCATCTTCAATTTTTCCAGGATTATGAGATAGGTAGTTGTTTAGAAATTCAGGGAATGGCCTTTCTCCAATAAAGCATATACCGGTACTATCCTTTTTTTCGCTGGTAATTAATCCTTCACTTTTGGCTATTTCTCTTACTTTCGTTTTATTTAAATTGCCTAAAGGAAAAATAGATTTTGCAAGAGCTTCACCTCTAACTGAGTGAAGAAAATAACTTTGGTCTTTTGTCTTATCCTTGCCCTTTAAAAGAGATGTTTTTCCTTTAAGGGTCTTATTTCTTACATAATGTCCAGTTGCAATATAATCATATCCAGCATTCATTGCGTGATTAAAAAAACTATCAAATTTAATCTCTCTATTACATAAAATATCTGGGTTAGGAGTCCTTCCAAGTTCTAATTCCTTAAGAAAGTAACTAAATACTTTATCTTTATATTCTTGAGAAAAATTCTCTTCTTCCAAGTCTATTTTTAGCTGATCTGCAACAAAGACAGCGTCTAAGAAATCTTCCTTGATACTGCAGTAAGGAGATCCATCGTCATCTTCCCAGTTTCTCATAAAGAGCGCATCAACCTTGTAGCCTTCATTTTTTAAAATCAAAGCAGACACGGAGGAATCTACCCCTCCTGATAAGCCCAGTAATACTTTTCCCTTACTCATTATTCTTGGATTACATTAGATTTAGCTTTTATATGCTATATAATTCTGGTCCCGCTCACTAAACTTATCGCTAAATATGGAATTTAAGCATATTAAAATACCAAAAGAAGGAGAATTAATTCATTTTGACTCTACGGGAAATCTGATTGTTCCAGATAATCCAATTATTCCCTTTATCGAAGGAGACGGAATAGGTTCTGATATAACTCCTACAATGATTGATGTAGTAAATAACGCTGTGTTTAAGGCTTACGGTGAAGACAAGAAAATATCTTGGATGGAGATTTACTGCGGTGAAAAATCTGTAGAAGTTTATGGTGAAGGTAATTGGCTTCCATCTGAAACTCTATTGGCTCTTGAAACTTATCTTGTTGGTATTAAAGGTCCTTTAACTACTCCAGTTGGAGGCGGAATCAGATCCCTAAATGTGTCTTTAAGGCAGGAACTAGATTTATATGTATGCCAAAGACCAATAAGATATTTTGAAGGTGTTCCTAGTCCAGTTGTTAGTCCTGAAAAAACTGACATGATTATATTTAGAGAAAACTCTGAAGATATTTATGCAGGAATTGAATGGGAAGCTAATTCTGATGAAGCCAAAAAGATTATTAAGTTTCTAACTGAGGAATTAGGTGTAACTAAAATTAGATTTCCAGAAAATTGTGGAATAGGTATTAAGCCAGTTTCAAAACAAGGAACTGATAGATTAGTGGATAAAGCAATTCAGTATGCCATTACAAATGATAAAAGCTCAGTTACTCTAGTTCATAAAGGCAATATCATGAAATTTACTGAAGGTTCATTTAAAGATTGGGGCTATCAATTAGCAGCAGAAAAATATGGAGCAGAAGAATTGGATGGAGGTCCTTGGCATAAGATAAAAAATCCTCTCACCGGTAATGACATTATCATTAAAGATGTTATTGCTGACGCTTTTCTACAACAAATACTTACCAGGCCTGATGAGTACAGCGTTATTGCTACTCTTAATTTAAACGGCGATTACATTTCAGATGCTCTAGCAGCTGAAGTAGGCGGAATAGGGATTGCTCCAGGAGCAAATTTAGGTGATAAAGTTGCCTTGTTTGAAGCTACTCATGGAACAGCTCCAAAATATACTGGCTTAGACAAAGTGAACCCAGGTTCACTAATTCTTTCTGCTGAAATGATGCTTAGATATTTGGGTTGGGTTGATGCTGCTGATCTCATAATTAAAGGACTTTCCGAAACTATAAAAAATAAGACCGTAACCTATGACTTTGAACGTCTGATGACTGGAGCTAGCTTAGTAAAATGTTCTGAGTTTGGAGAAGCAATTATTGATAATATGAACTAATGTTCATAGACAAGACTCGATCTAAAATAACTGTAGGATCTCAAGAAGATCAAGAAGACGAAGGAACTTCAGTTGCAGTAGCAACAATTGAACCTAAATTAAAAAAACCTCCTCTTTATAGAGTAATCATCTTTAATGACGATTACACTCCTATGGAGTTTGTTGTTTATATATTACAAACTTTTTTTGGAATAGATAGAGACAAAGCCACACAAATTATGTTAGCAATACATACCCAAGGGAAGGGAGTTTGCGGTATATTTACGAAAGAGGTTGCTGAAACTAAAGCTGCTCAAGTAAATAATTTTGCAAGAAAGAATGAGCATCCCTTAATAAGTGAAATAGAACCTGTAGATGAAGAGTAATGTTAGATAGTGAATTAGAAAAAAATCTTAACGACGCATTTAAATTAGCTCATAAAAAAAAGCATGAGTTTGTTACTGTGGAGCACCTTTTTTTATCTCTTTTAGATAACAACGAAGCCTTGGAAGTTTTAAATTATTGCAGTGTAGATGTTGAAGCTCTTCAAAAAAACCTTGAGACTTATATAGCTGAAACTACGCCAGTTCTTTCTGAAGAAGATGACCAAGAGATCCAACCAACTTTAGGCTTCCAAAGAGTTCTACAGAGAGCAGTTTTTCATGTTCAATCCTCAGGAAAGAAAGAGGTTGATGGAGCAAATCTTTTAGTAGCAATATTTAGTGAAAAAGAATCTCACAGTGTTTATTTATTACAACAAGAAGGTATAACAAGGCTAGATGTAGTTTCATTTATCAGTCATGGAAAGGAAGATAACGAATTCGAGGAAGAGTCTTTAGCTGAAGATAACAATCAAAAAGCTAAAGATAGCTCGGCACTTGAGGCTTTTACCTTGAACCTGAACCAAGAGGCTATCGATGGAAAAATAGATCCTCTAATTGGTAGAAAAGCAGAAGTTGAAAGAGTAATGCAGATTCTAGCTAGAAGAAATAAAAATAATCCACTGTTGGTAGGGGAGTCAGGAGTGGGTAAAACTGCAATAGCTGAAGGCATTGCTAAGCTAATAGTTGAGAATAAAGTACCTGATTTAGTAAAAGAGAGCACCATATATTCTTTAGACATGGGGGCACTTCTAGCAGGTACTAAATACAGGGGAGATTTTGAAAAAAGACTAAAACTTGTCTTAAAGGAATTAGAAGAGAAGGGCAACTCAATTTTATTTATTGATGAGATTCATACAGTTATTGGTGCTGGAGCAACTTCGGGAGGAGTGATGGATGCATCTAACCTTTTAAAACCAGCCTTAGCAAAGAGCGGCTTGCGTTTCGTTGGTTCAACAACTTACAAAGAATTTAGAGGAATTTTTGAAAAGGATAGAGCTCTTTCAAGAAGATTTCAAAAAATAGAAGTGCTAGAACCTACGGTAGATGAAACTATAAAAATTCTGAAAGGTTTAAAAAGCAGGTTCGAAAATCATCATAATATTAAATATACTGAAAATTCTTTGAAGGCTGCTGCTGAACTTTCTTCTCGTTATATTAATGATAGATATTTACCAGATAAAGCAATTGATGTAGTCGATGAAGCAGGTGCTAAGCAACAACTCTTACCAAAATCTAAGAGAAAAAAGACAATATCTGAAATAGATGTTGAAAAAATAGTTGCTTCAATTGCCAGAATACCCGAGAAAACTGTCTCATCTTCTGACAAAGTTTCCTTAGAAAAATTAGAAGAAAACCTAAAAAGAGTTATATTCGGTCAGGACCAAGCTGTTGGCAGCCTAGCTGCTTCTATAAAATTATCTAGGGCTGGCCTTGGTCTAGTTGAAAAACCTGTTGGTTCCTTCCTTTTTTCAGGCCCAACTGGAGTAGGTAAAACAGAATTATCTAAACAACTAGCTTTAATTATGGGGATAGAGTTTATTAGGTTTGATATGTCTGAATATATGGAAAGGCATACAGTCTCTAGATTAATCGGAGCTCCTCCAGGATATGTCGGTTATGACCAAGGAGGTCTTTTAACTGAATCAGTAACGAAACACCCTCATTCAGTAATCTTACTTGATGAGATGGAAAAAGCGCACCCTGAGGTTTTTAATATACTTTTGCAGGTTATGGATCATGGAACTCTAACAGACAACAATGGGCGTAAGGCAGATTTTAGAAATGTAGTTTTGGTTATGACTACCAATGCAGGTGCCCATGATATGAGTAGGGCTTCAATGGGATTTAATGTTCAAGATCATACTAGTGATGGAGCTGAAATTATTAAAAAAACCTTTTCACCAGAATTTAGAAATAGATTAGACGCAATCATCCCCTTTAATCCTCTAAGTATTGAAGTTATTAAAACGGTAGTTGATAAATTTCTTGTAGAACTTCAGGCTCAATTAGATGAGAAGAAAGTTCAATTAGAAGTATCTGAAAAAGCACGAGACTGGATAGCAGATAAAGGGTATGACAAAACTATGGGGGCAAGGCCTATGCAACGACTAATTCAAGAAAATATTAAAAAGCCTCTAGCAGAAGAACTACTTTTTGGTCAATTCTCTTCAAAAGGAGGGGTGGTCTATGTCGACCAGGAAGAAGATGGGTTGTCGTTAAAATTTAAAGAATCAATTAAAGATAAAGATAAGGTATCTTAGTTTTATCTTTCTCTAAAAACTATCCTTCCTTTAGACAGATCATACGGTGTAATTTCTAATTTAACCTTATCACCAGTAAGAATTCTTATGTAATTTTTTCTCATGCGGCCTGATATATGAGCAGTTACTACATGGTCGTTTTCCAATTTAACCCTAAAAGTAGTGTTAGGTAGAGTTTCAATTACCTCTCCATCCATTTCTATTAGGTCTTGTTTTGCCATATATAATAGATTTTGTCTTAGTAGTATTAATTAATCAAAAATTGAATATGGAAGAAAAAAAATTTAGATTCTGGAAACTTATGTTAGTGCTCTTCCTGGTAATAGCTTTTATCGCTCTTTCAAGCTTTTTAGTGGACAGAATCATATCACGTTAGGTAGCAATAACCTTTTTCTTAATTAATTCATTTATTTCTGATTCTGAATAATTACACCATTCAATAAGAGTCTCTTTTGTATGCTGTCCTAGATGTGGAGGAGGGGAGAAAGAATCTTCATCTGTGTAAGAGAGCTTAATGGGATTACCTGGCATTTTTACTTTGCCTCCGTCAGGGTGTTCAACCTCAACTACCATATTCCTATGAATTACTTGTTCATCCGACAACGCCTGACTAAAGCTATTAATAGGCGCACAAGGTACTTTTGCAGAGTTTAGAGCATTAATCCAGTGTTCCGAAGTTTCAGTAGAAAGCTTCTTATTTAATTCTGATTCAATAAATTTCTGATTTTGAAGCCTACCTATCGAGCTTTTAAATTCTTCTTTCCTTAAATTATCTACATCAACGATATTCAATAGTCCTTGCCAAAAAGCATCCGTTATTACAGCAATGACAACAAAGCCATCTTTTGTCGTAAAACTGTTATAAGGAACGTGCACAAAATGAGCATTGCCTATGGGTTCAGGATTCACACCTGATAATGTTTGCATGGTTGCCATATAAGTTAGAAGAGATATTTGTACATCTAGTAAAGATAGATCTAGATGTTGACCTTTACCTGTTTTTTCACGTGAAAGAAGGGCAGAAAGCATTCCAATTACACTAAACAAACCTGATCCAAGATCTCCTATAGGAATACCTGCTCTAGTTGGTGTAGATGCGTCTGCACCAGTTATAGACATTCCTCCGCTATAAGCCTGTACTATTTGGTCGTAAGCCGGTCTAGAAGAATGTTTACCTGTTTCTCCAAAACCTGTAATTGAACAAGTGATAATCTTAGGATTTATCTTGCTTAAATGGTCGTAATCAATTTTTAACTTTTTTACTACTCCAGCACTAAAATTGTTCAAAACTACATCAGTAGATTTAACTAAGTCATAAAAAACTTGAAGTCCTTGTACATCTTTAAGGTCAAGAGAAACACTTTTTTTATTCCTATTCAAAGTTAAGAAGTAAGCACCAAATCCTTTAAAAGAGTTATTGGGATCATCAGATAAAAGGCCTCGTGTCATTTCACCAGTACCTAAAGGTTCTACTTTAACTACATCAGCACCTAAATCAGCTAGAACCATTCCTGCATAAGGACCAGCTAACATATGAGTGAGATCTAATACCTTAATTCCCTCTAGAGGCTTCATAGGACGCGCATTGTACTATACGTGCATATAAACATTACTTAAAAGGGCAGTGAGTAAAAGTAGAGATAAGCTACTTTATATAACTAATTTAACATAATATATATTATACGAATATCTATATACCAGATGTAGTATAAGTACCATCAAATTTAGTGAATATATAGTATGTTTAACATTATCTAGTAACCCTCCTTCTTAAGTTATATAGTCCTGTTGCTATGAATTATGGGTTATTGATGTAATATTTATGCAGACATCAACAATGAAAGGATAAGTAATATGAACATATTTAAAGGAATAATTGTTTTAGCAACATCAATGATCATCTCCTTCTCTGCTTTCTCTGCAGAAAATGACATAACTGTAGTTGGAGGTGTAGAAATGGCTGAAGTCCAAAATAGCACTGCATTTAATCATGTTAAGAAAAAGCTCGGAAAATGGGAAGGTAAACTGACTCAAGGTCTAACTGGTGCCGTTTATGATGCTTCTTATGAATTTGAATTAACTTCTGGTGGGAACACAATAACTGAAACTGTAATTGAAGATGGTGTTCAAATGCTAACTACCTACAGCGATAATGATGGTGAACTAGTCATCAAACATTACTGTGTACTAGGTACAGAACCAATATTTAAGGTTGATACACTTTCTAAAAAGGCTATTGCTATAAAATTAGATAAATCTAAATCTAATCTTCATGCTGAACATGAAAATTTTGTCACTGACATGAAATGGACAATGAATTCCAAAGATTCAATGACTTTTGAAGCTACAGTGATGTTTAATGGTGAACTGACTAAAAACAAAGCTAAACTAAAAAGGGTTTATTGATTTATTTAAATAAAAAAAGGGCCTTAGGCCCTTTTTCATTTAAGAATAATCAAGATAACTGTTCAGGCTTTTTTACTACTTTATAACCTTCATCTATCTGTTTTATTTCTTTCCTTAGAAGTATTAAAGCTATTAGATTAGGAATAGTAGCTATGGGACCAATAACAGTAGCTATGTCCCAAATTATTTTTGTATCTACTACTGCAGCTATGAAGAAAGCACCTACATAGACAATCCTATAATAAAGTATCCAACCTTCTCCAAATAAGTGTGCAGTAGCTCTATCTCCATAATAAGACCAAGCTATAACTGTCGAAAAAGCAAATAACAAAAGGCCGAAGGCAACAATATACTGACCATATTCACCAAAAACGCTTTTAGTAAAGGCTTTACCTGTTAAATCTGCAGATCTTAATAATGACTTTCCTTCTATAATAAAATCTCCTGGATTAGTAATCTTTCCTTCTTTTACTGTTATCACACCTGAAAATTTCTGGTTAGTATCACTGGTTATGTAAGTTGTATCTTCAGCAAATGAACGATTATGCATTAAAGTTACATCTTCAGAAGTTAGCACTCCTTCAGAAACATTCAATTCCCCTGTGAATTCAATATTTTCATTTCTGTCATAATAATAATTTCGTAGAGAAATTAAATCTTCTTCAGAACTTGTTTCTGAATAGCTCCCTTTTAGATAATCCATCGCACTTGCTTCGAATTCATTTTCGAATTTTTGATTCCAAACTCCTGAAGACAATATAACTAATCCGGTCAAAGTACATACAACAATTGTGTCAATGAAAGGTTCAAGAATTGAAACCATGCCCTCCTCTATTGGATTTTCTGTTTTAGAAGTTGCATGAGCTATTGGAGCAGAACCTTGGCCAGCTTCATTTGAATATAAACCTCTATTTACTCCTCTTGTTAAAGCTGCAGCAACACTAGCTCCAAGAAACCCCCCTACTGCTGCTGCAGGAGAAAATATATGAACGAATATTAATTTTAAGGAAGGAATTATATTTTCGTAATTACCTATTATCACAGCAAGTGCCCCTAGGATGTACCAAAAGGCCATAAAAGGGACTAATTTAGAAGCAATCTGAGCAATCCTCTTAATACCTCCTATTATTACCATCCAGAGTAAAACAGCTAAAACTGCTCCTGTTAACCATTTAGGTATGTCAAAAGTATCGTTCATTACCAGAGCAATATTATTAATTTGAGGCATATTTCCAGTACCTATGCACATCATTAAAAGACATACTGAAAAAACAACCGCTAGCCACTTCATGTTTAAACCATTTTCTATATAGAACATTGGACCACCAGCTATAGAGCCATCTGGTAGTTTTTCTCTATATTTATGTGCCAAAGTAACTTCTACAAACTTAGTGGTCATACCAAGAAAAGCTGTTATCCACATCCAAAAAATGGCAGCTGGACCTCCAAGAAAGATAGCTAAAGCAACACCGCCAATATTTCCCGTACCAATGGTTCCTGAAAGAGCTGTAGTTAGAGCCTGAAAAGGTGTTGTTTCACCCTCTGTGCCTGGTTTTACATATTTACCAGACAAAATTCTCCAGCCATGGGCAAAATACTTGATTTGAGGAAAACCTAGATAGATCGTAAAGAAAATACCAGATCCTATTAAGAAAGCCGGAAACCAGTAATGATCTACTAAATAATATGTAAGGAATTCAAGAACTTGCGTGAATGTATTCATTACTTATATGAGATGCTTCTCTAGTTCAGTGTATCCACCTATGTACTGATCATCTTGAGTAATTTGAGGAAAAGTTCTTGCTTCAGGAAATTTACTCATTAAGTCCTCTCTAGAAAAATCAACATCTAACATATATTTCTTATATTCAAGTTCTTTAATTTGACATAGCTTCTCAGCTTTTTCACAAAAAATACAATTAGGTTTGGACCAAATTTCTATCATTTTTAAATCTTTATATTTGTTACAATCGTTGTAAAAGGAGTTTGTTATGATACTTGAAGGGTTTAAATTTACTAATAGTTTATTTTTAGATAATTTTACTAAATTCTTTATAGTTGTATTTCCCATATATGTAATTCAATTTTTGGTGTACTTAGCTTTTGGTTCTGTACCTGGAAATGAGTTTGGGACGTCACCTTCCTCTACGAATATTGCCCAGCAATTTTTATCTAATTTACTTACCTTCTACTCTTATGCTTTAGCAATCTTGTTGATTGATGACATCTTTAAGGAAAAAAGTAGATCTGTATCAAATTATTTCTACCAGGCTCTTTATTTTTTCCCTAAGATTATTGGGATAGGTTTGATAACTGGGATTCTAGTTGTATTTGGTTTCCTTCTTTTTATTCTTCCAGGCTTGTATATTTCAGCTAGATTGATGTTTGCCCCTTATATTGGATTAATGGAAAACAAACCTATTTTGGATTCAGTTAAAAAAGCTTATGAGATTACAGAAGGTAAAGGATGGAAACTTATTGGATACGTTGTAGCTGTAATTTTTCCTATTATTATCATTTTGATTACTATCCTTACTGGGTTCGCTGTCTTTCTTATTCCAGAAAATATTAATGCTTATATAGCTATTGCATCTTTATTCTCTTTCTTGT
>ENA-ORXI01002823-ORXI01002823.1-sediment-metagenome-genome-assembly--contig:-NODE-2823-length-12160-cov-5.464123_pt1 | contig 12160 bp, 12 predicted proteins | sample MGYA00237861_ERZ511468 | MGnify/ENA primary metagenome ERZ511468 (study PRJEB26299, sample SAMN06266213) | sediment metagenome | isolation source: Hudson Canyon methane seep mesocosm | place... | reverse complement strand
CTTCGACTTCTTTTTCGAATGTTTTTAATTCTGCTAGTTTCTGTTTTAAATTGCTAATTGTATCTTGTGTTGCTTTGACCGTTTGGGCACTATGTTGCTCTTCATCAGCTCTGTCTAGTTTTTCTAAATAGTTACTAATATGTTTTTCAACACGTTCAATATGAAATGCCATTTTCTTTGGGGTGTAATTGTTATCTTTGTTGTTACTGGCTTTAAATTTACTGCCATCAATGGCAATCTCTCCTTCATCAAACATATTAAGTTGTCGGCATAGCTGAACAAATGTACAACAAGCATGCTTGATCCCCTTAGCGTTATTTTTCCTAAAGTCAGCGATGGTTTTAAAGTCTGGAGCAAGTCGTTCAAGTAACCACATGAGTTCGATATTTCGATTCGCTTCAATTTCTAATCTTCTAGATGATTGGACTCGATTAAGATATCCATAGAGATAGAGCTTTAACATGACACTAGGGTGATACTTAGGACGGCCAGTCGATTTTGTGATCATACCTGTGAAACCTAGCTCAGTTAAATCCAATGCTTCAATATAATAAATACCTTGGGCAAATTTGATTGTTTTAAATTCTGCTTCAATGGTATTTTCTAAAAAGTCCTCAAGTTGTTTGGTACTCTCTTTGTTTAAAAAAATAGATTTATAATCTCTCATACTATTGCCTCTTAAAAATATATTGTGTGATTATAACTAATACCGAATAAAATAACAAGTTAAATACCAACTTAATGTTTTGTTTTGTATAAGTATTAGACTATAAGTAGTATTGCCAGTATACTAAGGCAATAATTGTAATGGAGATAATACCAATGATATTAAACAAAAATCCAAATTTTGCCATGTCTTTGACTTGCACAACTCCACTGCTCATTGCAATAGCATTTGGAGGTGTTGCAATAGGAAGCATAAAGGCATATGAAGCACATATGGTTGCTACAAAAATAATCAGATTGGTATCTATGTTTGAACTTTGTCCCAAAGAGTATATAATAGGTAAAGCAATTGAGATAAGTGCGGTATTAGATGTGATTTCTGTTGTAAATGTAATCATCGCTGCAACGACAAGTATAAGCAGTATGGGAGGTAACATTGAGAGAGATAACAAATGGGTGGCTATCTCTGAAGCTAAGCCTGTTTTTGAAAAAGCTGCTGCAATAGAAAAACCTGCACCAAATAAAAATATAATCTCATAGGGAATTTTTTTTGTATCTTCCCAGGTTAAAAAACCAAGTTTAGGCACAAACATCAATAATCCGTATCCCAACAATATCCCTTTTTCATTTAACCCTAACCCAGAATAAAAAGGCTCAATTTTAGAATTTAGAAACAGTAAAACAACCAATGAACCTAAAATATATAAAAGCCTTTTTTGTTCAGGCGTGACAGTTTTTTTCTCTTTTACTTCATTGTCAATTTTTAAGGAACTAACTCCCAGCGATAAGACAAAAGGAATGATAGTTAGCATAACTGCTGCCAGTGGAAGGGTTAATCCAATCCATTTTATAAATGAAATTGCTTCTATATTCATATCTTCAAAAAAGCCCAATAGTATTAAGTTGGGTGGCGTTCCTATTGGCGTTATGATTCCACCAATACTTGCACCATAGGCAATAGCTAATACAAATCTCAGTTTTAATTCTTTTTGATTGGTTAAATACATGGCAATGGGAATCAATAATAAAGCCGTTGTTGTATTTGAAATGAGTGAAGATAAAAAAGCGGAAGTAATGGCAAGTGAAAATAGTATTCCTCGAACAGTATTTGGGAAAATAGACAATAATTTATTGGATACGAGTTTATGTAAATCTGTTTTTTGTGTAGCAATGGCCATCATAAAACCACCTAAAAATAAAAAGATTATAGATTTTGAATAATTAGCAGTGGTTGCATTGGTACTTAAGATATCAAAAGTCGGAAACAAAATAATAGGCAGCAGTGAAACGACACCTAATGGTAAGGCATTGTTTGTCCACATCGTCACTAAAAAAACGATGAGTGATATTAATATTGAGTGTTGTGTATTAAAAACCAAACTGGCAAAAAACAGACCAATCAAAGCAAATAAAAAGGCCATTAAAATTTTCTTCATTTCGTATTCCTTGTAATAAATCAAATAAATTTTTATATTATATAGATACCGTGTTTAAAAAGCAAAAATAATAAAAATTTATATATTTCTTTTATTCTTAAAAATGATACAATTACTATATATAAACTTATGATTGACAATTAAAGGGCTAATATGAATGAACAAATTTTAAACTTGGCAAAAACTGCGATTGAGTCGTATTTATCAGATAAACAAATGCCTTTGATAGACGATTTAACGCTACAGTACCCTTATTTTTCAAAAATGAGTGCCTCGTTTGTAACGCTAAAAATCAACGGGAACTTAAGGGGATGTATTGGCTCACTTATTGCTCATCGAACTTTATACGATGATTTAATTTCAAATGCCGTTGGGGCCGCGTTTAAAGACCCAAGATTTAAGCCTTTAAGTCTTGAGGAATTTCAAGATATAGAGGTAGAAGTCTCACTGTTATCTGAACCCGTTATTGTCAATTATACTAATATTGAAGATTTAAAATCAAAAATAGAAATAGGAGTTGATGGTATTATTCTTAAAAAAGATCGACATCAAGCAACATTTTTACCACAAGTTTGGGAAGAGATAAATGATTTTGATTTATTCTTTTTACATCTTTGCAATAAAGCAGGATTAGGAGGAACTTGTTTAAACTCGTACCCTCAAATATATAAATATCAGGTTGAAAAGATTAAGTAATGACTTTTTATAAAAGTTTCAATGAACAAAAACAGATGTGCCTGTTGTGTCAACACTATTGTAAACTCAAAGAGGGACAAACAGGAAGATGTGGTGTCAATAAAAATATAAATGGTAAAATTGAGTGTTTGGTATATGGATATCCAGCAGCCATGAATATAGATCCCGTTGAAAAAAAACCACTGTTTCACTTTTTGCCCAATACTAAAATTTTATCCATTGGTACTGTTGGCTGTAATTTCACCTGTCCATTTTGTCAAAATCACGGAATATCACAAGAAAAAAATATTAATAAATCCCAATACTTCAGTCCCCAAGATATCGTAGATATAACTTTGTCTAATAATTGTAAATCCATTGCCTACACCTATAATGAACCCACTATTTTTTACCCCTATGCCAGAGACATCTCACTTTTAGCCCATGAAAATGGACTTAAAAATGTCTATGTGAGTAATGGTTTTGAATCTGATGAAGTCATTGCTGATATGCCAGGAATTATTGATGCGATTAATATTGATTTAAAATCCTTTGATGAAAAATATTATAAAAAAGTATTAAAAGGTAATTTGCCCATTCAATTAGAAAACATTAAAAAGTTTTATAAAAGTGGTATTTGGGTTGAAATTACAACATTAATCATTCCTACAAAAAATGACAGTGATGCAGAGTTAACTAAAATTGCGGAGTTTATTGCAAGTGTTGATAAAAAAATACCTTGGCATATCAGTGCTTTTCATCCGGATTATAAACAGCTTGATTTAGACAGAACACCTACTGATACGCTACAAAGAGCTTATAAAATCGGTAAGGAAGCGGGATTAGTTTATATTTACATGGGAAATGCTGGACAAAAAAATCCAACGAACTGTGCATCTTGTGGATATGAAGTTATTAGTAGAATCACGTATGATACGATAATTGACGACAGATTAAATGATGAATGTTGTCCAAAATGTAATAAAAAACTTGATGGGATATACAAATGATTAGAAATACAGCTGTTGCAGGAACATTTTACCCAAGAAGTTGTGAGGAAATAAATAAACAAATCAATCACTTTTCAAACATACTTGAAAATTCAGATTTTGATTCTAATTTAGATTTTACACCAAAAGCAATCATCGTTCCACATGCAGGTTATATCTACAGTGGATTTACAGCAAATGCTGCGTATTCACTCTTAAAAAATTTAGAGCCTAAAAGAGTGGTCGTCATTGGTCCTTCTCATAAGTTTGGTTTTGAGGGTGCGAGCGTGGCACTTTTAGATGAGTATGCCTCGCCCTGTGGGAATATTCCAATAGATACCCAATACTCAGAAAACTTAATCTATGCATTTGATTTTCTGGATTTCAATCAAAAGGTGCATTGTGAGCACTCAACAGAGACACAAATACCTTTTATAAAACATTATCTTCCCAATACCAAAATAGTTGAAATCATCTATTCGGATATCAGTTATAAACAAATCACACAAATTGTCGCTAAAGCTCTTAAAGAAGAGGATACCTTTTTAGTCATCAGTACAGATTTGAGCCATTTTTATGACTTACAAAAAGCCAACGAGATTGACTCTATTGGATTGGTTGCAGTGGATAAATTGGATTTGGATATTTGGAACAGTGGCTGTGAAGCTTGTGGTAGAACAGGAGTAAAAGCACTGATTCAAAGTGCCAATGATTTTAAGCTACAAAGCAAACTGCTTGATTACAGAACCAGTTTTGATATGACAAAAGATGATAAAAGTGTTGTGGGATATATGTCTGCTGTTTTGGGTTAAAGTTTAGCAGTAAAACACTACTAAACTTTTCAATGCTATTTTATGGCTGAAAGTGTTCGGTATTCATCCAAAGCAAAATCATCGGTCATACCTGAAATATAATCAATAAGAAGTCTGGCTCTGTAATACCACTCTTCTATTTTGTATTTTTCAATATTGTCTTTTGATAATGCATTCACACTGTTTTTATACGCAACAATATGTTTTGAAGACAATCGTCTGATTAGTCTGATTGATACATAACAACTGATTCGTTCATCATTAACAAGCTTAGTAAAATCTTCATCGCTTAGTTCTAAAAGTACCGAGTAACTCTCTAATAAACTTGTCAGAATCTTATGACCTTTTAACTCTAGAGTTTGAATATCTTTATTATTATAAATTGCTTTTACTGAAATATTTTGTAAAACCTGTATGGCTTTTGTATATTTACTTTGTTTATCAAATTCTAAAAGTGCATAATTAAATGTTCCATTATAAATTTCTTCATGATTATTCAAATAGACTTCTGTGACATGAGTGACTAAGGCATGGGTTAAACTTGCTCGAGTAAGCGTCAAAAACAGATTAAATTGATATGGAGTATCTTCTTTTTCTTTTGCTTTTTTATAAAACTTATCAACGAGTTCAAACAGATAAGTCTCACCCATTTTTTCACACTCGATTTTAATGAGATTATAAACATCATCAAATTGTAAGATACCTTTATCCACAGCATCTTCGATATCTGCATTTAAATAAGAGATATCATCTGCTGCTTCCATGATATAAGTAAGTGGGAACCTACACCCTTTATTGATATCTAACGCATCACATACTTTATTGACAATCTCTTTTTCAGAGTAATAAAATCCCGGTTTCTTTTTTAAGTATGATTGGGGTTCATTTTTTTTTGGTTTGGATTCATACGCCGCTCTGGTGTACTTTAAAATCGAGGCGATTTGAGTATAAGATAAATTCAGTCGTTGCAGTTTTGTCACCACCCTGATGGCTTGTGCATTTCCATCAAAATTACAAATATCTTCAACCAACATATTTTTAAATGCTTGATTTGAAACAGATACTTCAAATAAATCATCCAGAATTTTTACACCCTTTTTACTCATCCAATCATTGATAGCCACTTCTGCAAAATGCCCAAAAGGAGGATTTCCAATATCATGAAGCAGACTGGTCATCTCAGCAGTTGAGATAAACGCATCTTCAAGATTTTCTAAGCCAAACTTATTTTTACATTTTTTTAAAATCGTTTTTGAAATATATCTGGCGTTTTGAGCAACTTCAAGTGAGTGTGTGAGTCTGCTTCTTACTGCTGCGTTTAATTCTAGGGGAAATACTTGTGTTTTTTTCTGCAATCTTCGCAAAGATGGTGCAGATATGATTCTGCCTCTGTCACTTTCAATTGACATATCAATGTCTCTCATAGGATACAGTTCTCTGTGCAGTGTTATTTTCTTTGAGTAATCAATCATATTAATCCTCTATGATATTTTGTTTATCCACTCATTTGTTTAACAAACAAGTGAATAATTTATATTCAAAATCTGGTTTATTTTTTCTTAGGTCTGAAAGGTTTGATAACCTCTTCATTACACTCTAAAAATGGTCCTTCCATCAAATCAATACAATATGGAATGGCAGGGAATACTGCATCTAAACATTCTCGTATTGATTTTGGTTTACCCGGAAGATTTACAATAAGTGAACTTCCTCTTAACCCTGCTGTTTGACGTGAAAGAATAGCTGTTGGAACAAACTTTAAAGACTCTGCTCTCATAAGCTCACCAAATCCAGGCATCATTCTGTCACATACATTTTCAGTGGCTTCTGGTGTCACATCTCTTTTTGCTGGTCCCGTTCCACCTGTTGTTACTATCAGTGAACACTTTTCTTTATCAACTAATTCAATCATAGTTTCTTCAATTGTTATTTGGTCATCTGCAATACATCTGTATACAGGTTCCCATTTTGATGTTAAATAATCATTCAATGTATCTATAATAGCTTTTCCAGATAAATCTTCATATATACCTTTACTTGCTCTATCACTAGCAGTTATGATACCTATTTTTGCAATGTTTTCGCTCATTAAATTGTCCTTATAAATAAAAAAATTATTATACCCACTCAAACTATAAATTATATAATTTTTTTGACATTTATGTTTGTTTTTTCTACAATACCATTAACATAAACAAACTAACAACTTTTAGGATTTAAATGTCTATTGAGAAAAAGAGTATTCCCTATCCAGACACAAACTCATCACAAGAAAATGAAGCCTTCTTAAAATGGTGTTTTAATAATGGAAGTGAGGGTAGAGATTTATGGAGTAAATTTGCATATAAAAGTCAAACTACTGAACCCATAAACCTTATTGGCGCGAATTTAGAAGATTTAAATCTTCAAGGAATTTATTTGTCTGGAGTTAAACTAGGTGGTGCAAATCTTCACCGAACAGTTCTCACAAGTGCAAACTTATATGAAGCCAATTTAGTGGGTGCAAATTTGACTGAGACACAACTCTCTCATGCCAATTTAAATGAAGCAGACTTTTTTAAGGCCAATCTTACTAATACAAATTTTACCAATGCTTATTTAAAAAATGCTTATTTTAAAGATGCAAAAATAGCTGATACTATTTTTGAAAAAGCTGATTTAGAAGGTACTCATATTCATTCAGCACCTGAAAATAAAGCTGAATCAACAACATCAACTTCGGACGTAAATCCTCAAAATGCTACTCAAAAACAAGAATTTGTAATAAATAGTGAATCTAAAAACTATAAATCCACATTAAAAGTCAATTCATCAGAAAAAGGCACTGAGGATAACTTTGTGAGTGAAATACATGGTTCAGTGGAATTAAGAGGAGATATCTTTCACAAAAATATTGATTTAAGAGATATTGATTTTTTTACAACTAAAATATCAAATATACTTAAACACACCTCAATTATCACAAACACCAGCAAAGTCATGAGAAATAATTTCAACATCAGTTTGGGACAAATCGAAGAAAATGTTTTAAATCTTAATCTAAAACTAGATTTTGGTATAAAATTGCCTCCTTTATTATTAAATAAACAGATGCAAATATGGGATATTGCCTCAGTTGTTATTGATTCACTTAAAAACCTTGGGGCCAATTTTAAAAATACTGAAACTTTAAAAATATACAATAATGATACTCTCAAAGAAGATGTCATCATCAGTAATGAGGAAGGTCGACAATTTATTATTCCAAGTAACATTTATAAAATAATACACAATACACTGGAAGATATCACTCAATTAAACGCAAAAATACACAATAAAGAATTAGAACATATCATTTTAAATGAAAAAACATTAATGAGTACTCAGACCTTTGAACATATTTATAAAGGTATTGATATTTTCAACCGGATCAAAGAGCATCAAATAAACGATACCTTTCAAGCTCAAATTGAAGTATTTGAGTATAATACACAAACAAAACAAGGTCAAGCAATCATTCGAAATGTCAACTATAAAGATGCAGTAATTTATGAAGAGACACCTTTTGAAGTTGACAATGAATCAGAAGAAAAAATTTTAGATTCAATGAAAAAAAATACTATTCTTGTAAACTTTAAACCCATTATTGAAAATTTTGGGAATAAACGATTGTTAAAAAAATTGATTTTAACACTATAAAAGATACTTTATAATAGAATCATTCAAATATCAAAAAAAGAGAGATAATGATAAAAAATTTAACATTAGTAGCGTTTATAGCGACACTGTTCACGGGATGTTTCACAGACCCAGGTCCAGAAGTTTGGACAGCATGGATATATCCAGATAAAACAAATACAAAAAGAAGCATGGAAATAGGTCAATTTCCTTCAATTGAAGAATGTAGAGCAGGCTCAAAAGATAAACTACTGTCTTTAAAGTTAGAAACAAGAGGTGATTATAAATGTGGTCTTAGATGTGGTTATAACGAAGGCCTTAAAACTCTTATCTGCGAGAAAACAGCTAAATAATTTAATAAAATAGGAATTAAAATGAAAAACTTCATACTCTTTTCTTCTATCTTTTTAGTAGGATTTGTATGTGGTTTTTTTTATAGCGATTCACAAAAACAACCACCCACAATCTCTCCAAACCAAGTAACTTCAAATCGAATAGAAGAGATTATAAAGTTAACTAAAAAGCCTACACAAAAAACAGAAGCGGCCCAAAATACAGAAATAAAAAATAGTTCAAAAAATGAAACAAATAACACAGAAGAAAAAATTTCATCATATGATAAATATGTCAGTTACATTCATACTTCCCAGTTCCAAAATGCCATAGATATCTATCAAAATAGCGTAACAAATGATAATATTAAACAGTATCAAGATTATTTATTCAAATATATTGAAAATATGATTTTAGAAAAAGATTTAGGCAGTTTTGAACTTATAGATAAATTTATTAAAATAGAATACAATAATACCTATGCCTTATATTTACAAAGTAAAATTTTATTTCAAAATGGATATTTTGAAAAAGCAATTTTTGCCCTTAATGATATAAAAGCTTTCTATTTAGAAAAAGAGTTTGAAGCTAAAATCAATACAACCATAGATGATTTCATAACGTTTTACGTTCAACGTCTTCAAAAAAGTCAAGACTATGCAAAACTCATAAACTTTTTAGAAATTTTAGTCAATCAATACCCAGATAATCCAAAATATGCCTATGGCTTGGCAAAAATACATTTTGAGTTAAATAACTATGATGCTTCAAAAGATTTATTATTAACACTGAGTAATGATGAAATATATAAAAACAGAGCCCAAAAACTGTTGGATATCATAAACAGAGAAATAAAATTATCTCAGAAATTTTCACAAAAAATAGAATTAGAAAAAAAAGATGCTCACTTTTTTGTCAAAGCCGTATTAAATGATGATGTGGAAGTCAGACTTCTTTTAGACACAGGTGCATCCCAAACGGTAATAGATGATTCTATTATGGATAAAGTAAATTATACGATTACTGATGACAAAATCGAACTTAACACCGCAGGCGGTTTTGTAATGGCCAAACAAGTACAAATCAATACGTTTAATGTATCAGGTACGGTTGTAAATAACATGCAAATAATAAGTTCAAAAATGTATGATGACAATTTTGATGGACTTTTAGGAATGGGTTTTTTCAAACAATTTGATTTTTATATTGACCAAGAAAATTCAATCTTGTATCTGAACCAGAAATTAAATTAGATACAATAGATATAGATGTTAAAGGATTTATCGTGAATATAATTAAAGCTATTTTTTTATCAATAAGTTTAACTTTTTTATTAACAGGTTGCGGAGTGGGAAGCTTAGTTGCTATGCCATTTAAAGTTACCGGTGCAGTTGTAAATGTCGTCACTCCAGATGTTGTAGGTGACAGTATTGCAGGTGTGGGTGAAACCGCTGATGCAATTATTCCTTTTTAATATAATTTACCATTTTTATCCATATAGGTGAGATATACCCTTAAGTCAAGTTCATACTGATGATATTTTGGCTCCATGTATTCGCAGAGTTTATAAAAAGCTTTATCGTGTGATTTTTCTTTTACGTGTGCTAATTCATGAACGACAATCATTGTTAAAAATTCTTTGGGCATATTTTTAAACACCGAAGCAATTCGTATCTCATTTTTACTTTTTAATTTTCCACCTTGTACTCGAGAAATAATGGTGTGCATTCCTAAAGCATCTTTTATGACATTTATTTTTCCATCATAAATGACTTTACTAATAGGCAGAGATTTTTTTAAAAAGTCATTTTTTAGCTCTAAGGTATATTCATATAAAGCTTTATCACTTTTATAATCATGTGATTTTTTATATTTACTCAATAAATACTTATCGAGTTTATTATCATCAAGAAGTTGTTGTACCTGTGTCTTTAAGGTTTGTGGGTAGTGTTCTATATATTTTAATTTACTCAAATTTTTGTTGCCTTTATAAAACGAAATGACATTTTATCATAATTAATTCTTTTTCAAAAATTAAAAATATTTTTTAAATATTTTAAACAAGACAAAAGTTATCCTCTTTTAGTTACTATTTTGTGACTCAAAAAAATAAAGGATAAATATGTATAATATTTTAGTAGATCAAGAATGCGGATGCTTTAAAAGAAGCGACTTAACAAATAATGTTGAAATAGAATCAAAAGACGATGCGTTAAATCATGCAATCAATACAAAAGATACAATGAACGAAGATTTTTGTGGAAAACACGAATTTATACTTTCAGAAGTTGCCGATAACTTTGTAATCTCTTTTGCAGAACCTGTAAAATCGGGATGCTGTGGTGGCGGGCACTGCTCGTAACTAATATTAAAACTCCGTAGGTTTAGTACCTACAGAGTTTTATACTTCTTCAACTCATATTTTTCAATTCTATTATATTGAAATAATTTCTATAGCTCAGTGCTTACGGACTATGCTTAAGATCGTTTTTTGTGATTATTGATTTACGGTCGCTGCCCGACGATATGAAGAGCGGCAACTCGGTAGGCTTCAGCCATCGTTGGAAAATTAAAAATGTTTTCAACAAATGCATCGATATCCATGCCAGATAATAACCCCATCTGACCAATGTGAATCAATTCCGTTGCCCCCTCGCCAATGATTTGTACTCCCAATAATTTTTTACCTTGAGCGTCGGCAATCAAACGCAGTAATCCGTCTTGCACTCCCGAAATTTGTCCCCGGGCAATTTCGTCAAATTTAGCCACTCCAATAATGGGATTACCGTAATCTTCGATCGCTTGTGACTCACTAATACCAACCGTTGATAACTCTGGGATTGCATAAATTCCACCGGGTATAGTGTTGGTCATGTCGCCCATATCTAAACCGAGAGCGGCACAGCTTGCGCGGCGCCCTTGCTCCATCGATACTGACGCTAGCGACGGAGGTCCGACAACATCGCCTGCAGCATAAATATTATCAACCACTGTTTTATAAAAACGATCTACCGGAATGATCCCAGACTGATTAAGCGTAATACCGGCTTTTTCAATATTTAGTCCTCGTACGTTAGCGACTCTTCCTGCGGCCGTTAACAATTTCTCGCTGACAAATTCCCTGCCATCATCGAGCTCAGTAACAACCTGTGATACTCCGTCCCAATAGACTCGCTTTACCTTAGCATTAGGGATAAATTGTGCGTCTTCAGATTCAAAGGCATGAACAAACCGATCGGTTAGGGCGGTATCAAGAAACCCCAGGGGCCGCGGAAAACGATCGATCATTGTGACCTTTACGCCCAAGCTGGCAAATATCGAGGCGTATTCTGACGCTATGACACCCCCTCCTAACACTGTTAGCGTATGGGGTAGGTAAATCATCGATAAAATTGAATCGCTGTCGAAAACGTGTTCGTGGTCAACTTCAATATTGTCGACCTGCCTAGGAACGGAACCCGTTGCAATAACAAAATAATCGGCGCTCAAGTTCTGCGTTTTCCCGCCGGGCTCCAGCAATTTAATGGTGTTTGCATCGAGGAAACTGGCGCGCCCATGAATCCAGTCAATATCATTCCGGTTTATTTGCTTT
>ENA-ORXI01002821-ORXI01002821.1-sediment-metagenome-genome-assembly--contig:-NODE-2821-length-12162-cov-3.482913_pt1 | contig 12162 bp, 9 predicted proteins | sample MGYA00237861_ERZ511468 | MGnify/ENA primary metagenome ERZ511468 (study PRJEB26299, sample SAMN06266213) | sediment metagenome | isolation source: Hudson Canyon methane seep mesocosm | place: USA:Hudson... | reverse complement strand
GGGTGGCCGGCGCGTTCGAGGTGCCGTTGGCGGCACGGGCCATGGCCGAGTCGGGCCGCTATGACGCGGTCGTGTGCCTGGGGGCCGTGATCCGTGGCGAGACCCCGCACTTCGACTACGTGGCCGGGGAGGCTGCGGCAGGGATCATGCGGGCCGGCCACGACACGGGCGTGCCGGTGGTGTTCGGCGTGCTGACCACGGACACCGTGGAGCAGGCGATGGAGCGCGCCGACGTGGACCGTGGTGACAAGGGCGCCGACTGCGCCGATGCCGCCGTCGAGATGGTTCGCCTACTGGGAGCCATCCAGTCCGGCTGACCGGTTCCGGGCCACAGCGCACCTTCGTCCGGCAGGCCTCTCCGGGCCCGCTCCGTTCCTGAGCCCGACCACGTCCGCAGGTCGCAGGACCGTCAGATCGCCGCGTCCGCCAGGCCCTGGCCGAAACTGAACTCGACCACGTTGCCGTCCGGATCGGTGAGGGCACACAGGTAGCCAACCGGCGATGGGTGATTGGCGGGTTCCCAGTGGAGGCATCCCGATGCCCGGCCGATCTCGGCCGCAGCGTCCACCTCGGCCGGGTCATCAACGTCGAAGCCCAGATGGGCGAACGGCGACAGCGTGGTCTGTGGCTCGCCCGAGGCCTTTGCCTCGAACGTCTGGACCACCACGAGGCCGACGGTCGTGCTACCGCCGGATAGCACCTCGGCCAGCCATGCCACCTCGGCGTCTGCGTCGACCCGCCGGTGGAATGCCCGCATCGGCGTGTGGGCCTCGTACCAGGCGATCGTGGTATCGAGATCCCGGCAGGGGAGGGCCAGGTGGGTGAATCTGGCGGCCATGGCGCCACACTACGGGGCCTGACGGTGCTGATCAGTTGGTTTCCGGGGCTGTCCGGCCGGCCGTCTCCACGACGGGTCACCAGGTGGCCCCGGACAGGCCCGCTGGTATCATTCCCTCCGAGGACGGCCCGACCGGGGTCGTCCAGGGTCGGAACCCAATACCTCCGGCCCTCCGTATGGCTTCCGGTGGCGCAGAGCGCACCACGAGGCTGGGTCCGATACCCGAGGTTCCGATGCCTACCAACCTGCCCCCCAAGGGCGACACCATTGAGACGAACCGTTTGCACGAGAGTGACACCGGTTCTCCCGAGGTGCAGATCGCACTCCTGAGCGACCGCATCACCCACCTCACCGACCACCTGAAGGTCCACAAGAAGGACCATCACAGTCGGCGGGGTTTGTTGATGCTGGTGGGTCGCCGCCGGCGGCTGCTCGACTACGTCAAGAAGAACGACGTGGAGCGCTACCGGGCGATCATCGCCAAACTGGGGCTGCGCAGGTAGGTAGATCCAGACATCGGACGGCCACTGGGCCGTCCGTGTCGCGTCCGGGACCGGACCAACGGGACCGACAACCAGATCGATGAGTGGGGATGGGCGACACGCGCCCACATCCCCGATGTGTCGCAGATCGCGGCCATCGAACCGTCCGGAGTCGTTCCGGGCGGGCTACGAGAAGAGAGAAGCATGACTGAAGCAACCACGGTCTCCCGCACCTTCAGCGGGACCGAAAAGACAATGTCGTTCGAGACGGGCCGTATGGCAGGTCTCGCCGGCGGGTCCGTCCTGGCCCAGATCGGCCGTTCCACGGTCCTCGTGACCGCCACCGGGGCAAAGTCCCCCCGACCGGGCGCGGACTTCTTCCCGCTCACGGTCGACATCGAGGAGCGGATGTACGCCGCCGGCAAGATCCCCGGCTCGTTCTTCCGTCGTGAGGGTCGGGCGCCGGAGTCGGCGGTCCTGACCTGTCGCCTCATCGACCGCCCGCTGCGGCCGATGTTCCCGGAGGGCTTCCGCAACGAGGTCCACATCGTGGGCACCGTCGTTGGCGCCGACATGGAGAACCCCCATGACGTGCTGGCCCTGAACGGCGCCTCGGCGGCCCTGATGCTGTCCGGCATCCCGTTCTCAGGCCCTGTCGGTGCTGTTCGCATCGCCTGGTCCGCTGCCGGCGAGTGGATTCCGCATCCGACCTACGAGGAGGGCAGCGAGTCCGCCTTCGAGATGGTCGTGGCCGGCCGTCTGCTGGACGACGGCGACGTCGCCGTGATGATGGTCGAGGCCGGTGGCACCGAGGCCACCTGCGACGTCTACGAGGCCGGCGCCCCGATGGTCGACGAGGCTGTCCTGGCCAATGGCCTGGACTTCTCGAAGCAGTACATCCGTGAGGTGATCGAGCTCCAGATGGAGCTGGTGGCCGCTGTGGGTGCGCCCGAGATCATGGCCTATGAGGTCACGAGCGACTACACCCCCGAGGTGTTCGCCGTGGTCGAGGCTGCCGGTGCCGAGCGGATCGCAGCGACCCAGACCATTGCCGACAAGGCCGAGCGCGGCAACGCCGAGGCGGCCCTCAAGGCTGAGCTGATCGCCGAGCTGCTCCCGCAGTTCGCTGACGTGGACAACGCTGAGCGCCAGATCGGCGGCGCCATCCGTGCAGTCTCCAAGGAGGCCGTGCGCTCCCGCATCGTTACCGAGGGCGTCCGCATTGACGGGCGCGGCACGGGTGACCTCCGGCCGGTGTCGTCGGAGGTGGCTGTCATCCCCACGGCGCACGGTTCAGGCCTGTTCCAGCGTGGCGAGACCCAGGTGCTGAACTTCACCACCCTGGGCACCGGTCGCATGGACCAGATGATCGACGGCATCGACCCGATCAGCCGCAAGCGGTTCATGCACCACTACAACTTCCCGCCCTTCTCGACCGGTGAGACCGGCTTCATGAGGGGCCCGAAGCGTCGTGAGATCGGCCACGGTGCGCTCGCCGAGCGGGCCCTGATCCCGGTCATCCCGAGCTTCGAGGACTTCCCCTACACGCTGCGCCTGGTGTCAGAGGTCCTGGCGTCCAACGGCTCGAGCTCGATGGGCTCGGTCTGCTCGTCCAGCCTCTCGATGATGGACGCCGGTGTGCCGATCAAGGCCCCGGTGGCCGGCATCGCCATGGGCCTCATCTACAAGGACGGCGAGTACGTCACCCTCACCGACATCCTCGGTGCGGAGGACGCCTTCGGCGATATGGACTTCAAGGTGGCCGGCACGGCTGAGTTCGTGACGGCGCTCCAGTTGGACACCAAGATCGACGGCATTCCCGCCGAGGTCCTGGCGAATGCCCTGACCCAGGCAAAGGAAGCCCGCCTGGCGATCCTGGCGGTCATGGCCGAGGCGATACCCGGCCCGCGCGACGACGTCGGCGAGAACGCACCGAAGATCGAGGCGTTCGAGATCCCGGTGGAGAAGATCGGTGAGGTCATCGGCCCGAAGGGCAAGATGATCAACACCATCCAGGCCGAGACCGGCGCCGACATCAGCGTCGACGACGACGGCATGGTCGGCATCGTGTCGATCGCCTCGCCGGACCGCGCCAAGGTGGCCGAGGCGAAGCGTCAGGTCATGCTGATCGTGGATCCGCCCACCGCCGAGGTGGGAGCGGTGTACGACGGTCGGGTGGTGAACATCACCAAGTTCGGTGCCTTCATCAGCATTCTTCCGGGACGCGATGGCCTGTTGCACATCTCGAAGCTGGGTGGCGGCAAGCGGATCGACCGGGTCGAGGACGTCCTCGAACTGGGCCAGGAGATCCAGGTGATCGTCGAGGACGTGGATCCGAACGGCAAGATCTCCCTGAAGCCTGCCGGTGACGCCCCGTCTAAGCCGGCTCCGGCTGCTCCGACTGCTCCCGTGGTGGATTCCGAGGACGACGCCCCGGTGGCCGACTCCGACGATGCCGGGTCAGACGATGCCGGGTCTGACGATGCCGGGTCTGACGATGCCGGGTCTGACGATGCCGACTACGACGATGATGCCGACTACGAGGATGATGCCCCGGTGGACGCATCCGACGGTCCGATCAAGTCCAACTTCGAGGACGCCTTCAAGGCTGAACTGGAGGCCGTGCACGGAGACCTGGGCAACGCAGTGTCGGCCAACCGCGGTGGTGGTGGCGGCGGCGGTCGTCGCCGCCGGGGTCGCTGAGCGTCCCGTTGGACGAGGGTCGTCCACGCGGCGACCGCATGGCCACCGGAACGGTGGTTGAACTGAGCCTGCCCGAGAACGGTCCACTTGCCGGTCCGAGTGTGGTGTCCGAGCTGATGCCGGACGCCCACTCGGTTTCGGTAGGGGTGTGGGTCGCCGTCGGTGGGCGTGACGAGGATCCGTCCATGAGCGGCGCCTCGCACTTCCTGGAGCACCTGCTCTTCAAGGGAACCGAGCGCCGGACGGCGCGCGCCATAGCGGAGCTGGTGGACTCCACCGGTGGCGAGATGAACGCGTTCACCTCCAAGGAGTACACGGCGTACTACGCCCGTGTGCCGGCAGGGGGCCAGGAGATGGCCACCTCCCTGCTGGCCGACGTCCTGAGGGACCCGGCCCTACGTGCTGCTGACGTCGAGACCGAGCGTCAGGTGATCCTCGAGGAGATCCACCTCCAGGCCGATGATCCCGATGACGTGGCCTTCGGTCTGCTCTACGAGGCCCTCTTCCCGGAGCATCCACTGGGGCGGGAGGTACTGGGCACTGAGTCTTCGGTGGCTGCCATCGACCGTGACGACATCATCGGGTTCCACGACCACTGGTACCGGGCACCCAACCTCGTGGTGGCTGCGGCAGGCGCCGTCGACCACGACGCTCTGGTGGCCCAGGTGGCCGAGGCCTTCTCCGGCCGGACCGGGGGTGCTGCGCCTGTCCGTTCGGCTCCGGTCGCCGAGCCGGTCGAGGCCGGGTGCCTGACGCGCCCGACCGAGGCGACACACGTGGCCTGGGGCTGGCTGGGATTGCGGCGCGATGATCAGCGTCGCCACGCTCTGGCGCTCGGCATCCACGTGCTGGGTGGTGGGCTGTCCAGCCGCCTCTTCCAGACCGTGCGGGAGGACCGTGGCCTGGCATATAGCGTCTTTTCGTCCATGGCCGGTTATGCGGATGCCGGGGTGGTGTCGGTGTACGCGGGCACGGCGCCGGAACGTGCCGACGAGCTCCAGAGGGTCGTCGCTGGTCAGGTGGCCGAGGTGGCCTCCAACGGAATCACCGCCGCCGAGCTGGCGATCGCACGCGACGGATTCGAGGGTTCGATCCTGCTGGGACTGGAGGACTCGGGCAGCCGCATGTTCAGGCTTGGAACGAGCCAGTGCCTCCTGGGTCGTGTCGTTCCCTTGGACGAGTACGTGGAGACCCTGCGTGCGGTCACCCTCGAGGACGTGAACGCCGTCCTGGCCGAGGTGCTGTCGCCGCAGCCGGCCGTGGCGATCGTCGGCTCGGGAACCTGACCCTGCGCGTCCCGATTCTGGCGCCGGCGGCTTTGCGTCGGGCTGTAGTCGGGCCCGAACTCGGCCGGCTGGTCGCGATGGTGACCGCTAGCCTCGGGACATGTCAGGAGATCCGATCCGCGTCGGGGTGCTGGGGGCCGCCGGCCGCATGGGTCGGTCAGTGGCCGATGCCGTCACCGCCGCCGACGGCATGGTGCTGGTGGCAGCCGTCGACCCATCGGCACCCGGCAGCAGGGTCTGCAACGTAGAGGTCGTCGCCGACATCCGCGACCTCGTGGAGACCGGCGTGGACGTGGTGGTGGACTTCACCGTGGCCGAGGCCAGCCGGGTGAACCTGGACGTCCTGGCATCTGCCGGCGTGCACGCCGTGGTCGGAACCAGCGGTCTGGACGAGACGGACATCGGGGAACTTCGGGCAGCGTTCACCTCCAGCAACTGCCTGATCGCTCCCAACTTCGCCATCGGTGCTGTGCTGATGATGCATTTCGCCGAGTTGGCGGCACCGTGGTTCGAGACGGCCGAGATCATCGAGGTCCACCACGACGGCAAGGTCGACGCCCCGTCCGGCACGGCGATCGCCACGGCCGAGCGGATGGCGGCGGCTTCGGCGGACTGGGCACCGGATCCCACCACCCGTGTGGTGATGGCGGGCGCCAGGGGCGCTGCGGGTCCGGCGGAGATCCGGATCCACTCGCTGCGCATGCGCGGCGCGGTCGCCGACCAGGAGGTCGTGCTGGGAACCGACGGCCAGACCCTGACCATCCGACATGACACGATCGACCGGGGGTCGTTCATGCCTGGTGTGGTTCTGGCCGTTCGCCGGATCGCCGGGATATCCGGGCTGACCGTGGGCCTTGACGCCCTGCTCGGCATCTGACCGCGCCGGGAACCACGCCGTGACACCGGGCGCCCGACCATGAGCCCCGGGACCCGTCGGCTGCTGCGCCCCGCCTGGCTGCTCTCCCACGTGCTCGTCGTCGGCCTCCTGGTCGTCACGGCGAACCTGGGCTTCTGGCAGCTTCATCGCTTGGACGCACGGCGGACCTACAACGCGGCGGTGGCAGCTCGGGCCGACGAGCCCGTAGTCGCTCTGGGCGAGGCGTTCGGAGCCCTGAAGCGTGGTGGCACGCCGGAGGACCTCAGGCACGTGCGTGTGGTTGTGTCCGGTACCTGGGCCGACGGACAGGTGTACCTGGCGAATCGGTCCATGGACGGTGTGCCCGGCGTGCACGTGGTCTCGCTGCTGCGGATCGACGGAGTCCAGTCCGGGGCAGGGGTCGGGGTGGTCGTGGATCGGGGCTTCGTTCACAGGGGCCTGTTCCTCGAGGGTGATTCGGCTGCCTGGGCACCGGCCACGGCTGGCGTGGAGCTTGTCGGAAGCCTGGATGTCTCACGGACCGGCGAGCGGGGCAGTGGGGTGGAGGTGGACCGGATCGACCTGGAGGCGCTGTCCGAACGGTGGGGGGCGAGCCTCGCACCGATGTGGATACGGGCGGCGGGCGACGGCCCGGCGGGTATGCCGGTGGCGGCCCCGGTCGTGGACCTGGGCGCCGGCTCGCACTTCTCCTATGCCGTGCAGTGGTTCGTGTTCACCCTCATCGGGTTGGGCGGCTATCCGCTGGTGCTCGTCCGGCTGGCGCGTCGCGACCCGGCGCTAGCGTGAGCGCCATGACCAGCCCCAGCAGCGCCGACCTGCGAGTCGTGCATGCACTCCGGGTCCGGGGCTTCGTCGACATGCCGCTGGTTGCCGAGGTCGCCGGCATGGCCGTCGACGAGGCGACGCTCCTGCTTGCAGCCCTGGAGGCGGTGGGCCACGCCCGCCACCGTGAGGGCCGGATGTCGGGCTGGATGCTCACCTCCGATGGTCGGGCCCACGGCGAGGCACTGCTGGCCGGGGAACTGGACGGCGCCGGCTGCCGCGGCGAGGTGGAAGGGGCCTACAGCCGGTTCCTCGAAGGCAACCAGGGCTTCCTGGGACTGTGCACGGACTGGCAGCTTCGCCCGGATCCGGCTGATCCGGCAGGTGGGTCGATCGTGAACGACCATGCGGACCCGGACTACGACGCCGCGGTCATCGGCCGCCTGACCGAGATAGATTCGGCCATCCAGCCGGTCTGTGCAGCCCTGGCGGCGGTCCTGGAGCGCTTCGGTGGCTACGGCGAGAGGTTCGCCACGGCACTGGACCGGGTCAGGGGAGGCGACCTGGACTGGTTCACGAAGCCGATGATCGACTCGTACCACACGGTCTGGTTCGAGCTGCACGAGAACCTGCTGGCCACGTTGGGGATCCAGCGGGCGAAGGAAAAGGAATACGCCGCCGGCTGAACAGGACGGAAACAGTCCAGGCAAGGTAAATCCAGGCAAAGTCAGTTCAGGCCCCGGCCAGTCAATCCAGGTCAAACAGGAGGCAATCCAGCATGGAGCCGAGGTTCGGGCGGGTGATCACCGCCATGATCACGCCGTTCACCGCCGACGGGGCGCTGGACCTGGACGGAGCGGTCGACCTGGCTGGTTGGCTCGTGGAGCAGGGCAACGACGGCCTGGTGCTGGCTGGCACCACTGGCGAGTCGCCAACGCTCACCCACGACGAGCAGATCGACTTGGTGGAAGCGGTATCCGGAGCGGTCGACTGCCATGTGATCGCCGGCGCCGGGAGCAACGACACGGCGGCTGCGATGGAACTCACCCGTCGCTGCAGCGACGCCGGGGCTGATGCCATCCTCACGGTCACGCCGTACTACAACCGGCCGTCCCAACTGGGGCTGTTCAACCACTTCCGGGCGGTCGCCGAGGCGACGGACCTCCCGGTGATGCTCTACGACATTCCGCCACGGTCCGGGCGCAAGATCCACACTGACACCATCCTTCGACTCGCCGACGAGGTACAGAACATCGTGGCGGTTAAGGATGCCGCCGGCGACGTGGCCGAGACCGCCCGCCTGGTCGCGGCCGCACCGGCCGGGTTCGAGGTCTACAGCGGGGAGGACTCCCTGACCCTGGCGCTCCTGGCGGTCGGAGCGGTCGGCGTGGTTAGCGTGGCCTCGCACTGGGCCACGCCGGAGACCGTCGTCATGATGGACGCCTTCTTCTCCGGTGACGTGGCTGCGGCGACGGAGGCCAACCGGCGCCTCATCCCGTCGTGGGACTTCGAGTCGGGCGATCTCACGCCGAACCCGATTCCATCCAAGGCCATGATGAAGGTCTTGGGCCTGCCCGGCGGCGACTGCCGTTCCCCGATGGGTCCCGAGCCGACCGACCTGGCCGACCTGGCTCGTCTCGTCCTGGCCGGTCTCGGCCGCGCCTGAGTGAAGAGGTACTGATTCGATGGCCCCTCCCGTACACCTCACGTTTCTCGGCGGCCTCGGTGAGATCGGACGCAACTGCGCCGCCCTCGAGGTCGAGGGACGCATCGTCATGCTGGACTGTGGCCAGCTGTTCCCGGACGACCTTCCGGGGGTCGACGCGGTACTCCCGGACTTCACCTGGCTGCTGGAACGGGCCGACCGCATCGAGGGGTGCGTGGTCACCCATGCCCACGAGGACCACATCGGTGGGCTGCCCTACCTGCTGAAGGACCTCGCCGCCGAAGGGGTCTCGATACCCATCTACGGGGCGCCGTTCACCCTTGGCATGGTGCGCGGCAAGCTGAAGGGCGCCGGGGTGCCGATCCCCGAGCTGGTTGAGCTGGGCGATCACGCCAAGCTCCGCATAGGACCGTTCGACTGCGAGTTCCTGCCGGTCACCCATTCGACGCCGAGCGGTCTGATGACCATCTTCGGCACGCCGCAGGGGCGCATCCTGCACTCCAGCGACTTCAAGTTGGATCCGACGCCCGTGGACGATCGGGTCACCGACCTGCCGCGGCTCCGGGAGCTGGCCGGGTCGGCCGGGATCAGGCTGCTGCTCGCCGATTCCACGAACGCCGGTATGGCTGGATCGTCGACGTCGGAGACCACCGTCGGTCCGGTGCTCAGGCAGGTCTTCGAAGCCAACGAGGGCAGACGGATCATCGTGGGAGCGTTCTCCAGCCACGTGCACCGGATCCAGCAGGTGGTCGATGCCGCAGCGGCCACCGGTCGGACGATGGTGGTCATGGGACCGTCGATGGTCCGCAACGTGACTCTGGCGAGGGAGCTCGGCCTGCTGAGGATCTCCGACAAGATGTTGGCGTCCGACACCGAGTTGGATGACCTGGATCCGGCGCGCACGTGTGTGGTCTGTACCGGTTCGCAGGGCGAACCGCGGGCGGCTCTGAAGCGCATGGCCGACGGCAGCCACCGTTTCCTGAAGGTCGGCGATCGGGACACCGTGGTGTTCTCATCGCATCCGATTCCGGGCAACGAGGCATCCATCTCGCGTCTGCACAATGCCCTGGCGCGGCGTGGCGTGCAGCTTGTGCACAGCGGCCAGCTGGGGGTCCACACGACCGGGCACGGCAAGGCCGATGAGTTGCTGGCGTTGCACGACGCGGCCGATCCGGAGCTGTTCATACCGGTGCACGGCGAGTACGCGCACCTGGTCGCCCACCACGATCTGGCGCTGGGGCGCGGTATGGCACCAGACCGGATCCTGCGGTGCACCGACGGAGACAGCGTGTCGCTGACCGATGATGGCCTCGTGCACGCCGGGCGGGTTTCCGACGAGTACGTGATGGTTGATGAGTCGGGTCGTCGGGTGTCCGAGGACCTGGTCGAGGAGCGCCGCGCAATGTCGGGTGAGGGGTTCGTCTTCATCCGCGTCGTCGTCGACGGGCGGAAGGGGCGTCTCGTCGGGGAACCGGTGGTCGAGAGCCGCGGCTGGGTCGAGCCCGCCGAACGGCAGGGCTGGCATGACGAGGTTGCATCTGCGGTTGCCGACTCTGTAAGGAGCGCCGTGGATGATGGCCAGATGGATCCGAAGGAGCTGGCCCGCCAGGTCCGCCGGGCCACCGGACGCCTCGTGTCGCGTCGTACCGGTCGGCGTCCCGCCCTGGTCCCCACCGTCGAGGTGCGCTGACCGAACCGTGATCCTGCCCCGGGCCTGTCACGCCCCGGTGGTACCGTCGGCCCCGATGGCCACAAGATCCGCGCGCCCCGGTTCGGGCGACAGATTCGCTGCTGGTGAGGTGAAAAACACCACGTCCGACGGTGCTGGTGGTTCCTCTGAGGGGACCCGCGGTGGAGGATCCTCCCGGGAAGCCCCCGGGGGTTCATCAAGAGGATCGTCACGGGGTGGCGCCGACCGTCAGGTGTCGCTTCTGCGTCGCATGGCCAGGGCCACTTTCGGGGGACGCGGCGACGAGATCCTCGGATTGATACTGGTGATCGGTGGACTCCTGACCGGGCTGTCCGTCTATCTGGACAAGGCCGGCGTGGTCGGCCGCGTCGTGGATGACGGCCTCGGTTGGTCTGTGGGCGCAACCAGGGTGGTCCTGCCGGTGGCGATGGTGGGCACGGGCCTGGCGATGTTCCGGGAGCGCAGCGAGTTTGGAGAGATCTCCAAGCGCCTCCCGATCGGCCTCCTGATGGCGGTCCTGAGTGTGACCGGCCTGCTCCACATGGGCCGTGGCCGCCCCGGGCTGGTCGATGGAGCAGATGGCCTGGGCGAGGCCGGTGGTCTGATCGGTCTCGGAGTCGGCGGAGGCCTCGAGGCCTCCGTCGCCACCTGGGGTGCGACCCTCATCCTGATCGGCGTGGGCCTGGTGTCCGCAGCGGTGATCACGCGGACCACTGTCCGTCAGGCGGCACGTGGAGCCGTCAGGGGGGCGGCTTTCACCGCTCGCCATGCGGCCCGGGGAGCGGTCGGCGGCCTGCGCCCAGCGGTCCGCGGGATCCGAAACTGGATTGAAGGCCTCCTGACGGCGCCCGGCGGCCACAATCCGGTCGTCAACGTGCCCCAGGCGCTGCCACCCGTGGCTGTTCTGACGCCTGCCCCGACCCCACCGACGGAGCCGGTGGCGGATTCTGCAGGTGCCACCCCGCTGAAGCCCCGCAGGCGCAAGGCCAGTCCCAGGTCCACCGATGGCGGTGAGCAGCTCACCATCCAGCTCGGGCCGGCGGTGGCCGACTCGCAGTGGCGGCTGCCGTCCCTCGGATACCTGTCCAGGAGCGAGACACACGACGTCGACGCCAAGGCTGTCGAGGAGCGGGGCCTTCGACTCCAGGAGGCGTTGGCCGCCCATGGCGTCGAGACACGCCTGGTGGAGATGACCGTCGGACCGACTGTGACCCGGTTCGCCCTCCAACTCGGCGAGGGGGTGAAGGTTGCCCGGATCACGAGCCTCAACAAGGACATCGCCTATGCCCTAGCAGCAGCCGACGTCAGGATCCTGGCCCCTATTCCGGGCCAGCAGGCCATAGGAATCGAGGTCCCGAACGAGGACCGTGAGGTCGTGGTCCTGGGTGACATCCTCTCCTCGCCTGAGGCACTGAAGGCCCGCCATCCGATGGAGGTGGGAATCGGACGGGACATCAGCGGCCGGTCCGTCATGTTGAACCTGGCCACCATGCCGCACCTCCTGATTGCGGGAGCGACCGGGGCCGGGAAGTCCTCCTGCCTCAACTCCCTGATCATGTCGATTCTGATGCGTTCCACACCAGAGCATGTGAGGATGATCCTGATCGATCCGAAGCGGGTGGAGATGGGGCAGTACGAGGGCGTGCCCCACCTGCTCACGGCGCCGGTCACCGATCCCAAGAAGGCGGCCAATGCCCTGCACTGGGCGGTCAAGGAGATGGAGCGCCGCTACGACGTGCTGTCGGAGTGCGGCTTCCGCGATATCACCGGCTACAACGCCGCCTTCGACCGCGGCGACCTCGAGGCACCGCTCGGCCTCACCGACGAGGACGGCGAGTCCTCCCGCTACCTGCGCCTG
>ENA-ORXI01002819-ORXI01002819.1-sediment-metagenome-genome-assembly--contig:-NODE-2819-length-12166-cov-11.941931_pt1 | contig 12166 bp, 7 predicted proteins | sample MGYA00237861_ERZ511468 | MGnify/ENA primary metagenome ERZ511468 (study PRJEB26299, sample SAMN06266213) | sediment metagenome | isolation source: Hudson Canyon methane seep mesocosm | place... | reverse complement strand
CTGAACATTGCTTAAACGCTTCTTTCAGCACCCACAATGTTAAAGACTTAATCATCCGGGTACGCTCAGCCATTGGAATGAATTCATCTGGGGAAATAAAGCCATGATTAGGATGATGCCAGCGCACTAGAGCCTCTGCACCATATAACAACCCTGTTTGCATAGAAACTTTGGGTTGATAATAAAGCTCAAGATCATTTCTTTCTATTGCATGCCTCAACTCACTCATCAAGGTTAATCGACGAGGACTATGCTCATCAAATGACGGCTTATAAACTGCATAGCCTTCATTAGCTTTGCTTGCAACATATAAGGAAACACCCGCCTTCTGAACCAAGGTATCAACATCCTCACCATGTTCCGGGAAAATGACAATACCAATATTAGCATGCACAGCAAAACTTAAACGTTCGATAATAAATGCCGGTTCCAATGCTTTTTGAATATGCTGTGCTAACAATTCAACTTCCATTGTCTCTGTAAGATCCGTGAGTAAAATACTAAATATATTGCCATCAATTCTGGCAACACTATCTTCCCCCAGTACAACACCTTGCAACCGTGATGAAACTTGCTTAAGAATTTGGTCGCTGCTATTTCGGCCAAGCGTATCGTACACTTCATTAAAATTGGCTATTTCAATTAATAGAATGGCTAATAATTCATTTTTATTGTTTGCCGATAAAATAGCTCGCTCAACTCTGTCATAAAACAAACCCCTATTGGGTAAATCCGTAACAGCATCATGAGTTGCAGTATAGTTTGCTTGTTTTTCAAGATTTTCTGCTCGGGACCGTAACTCTTGAGTCTGGTCAAAAATAAGTGCACTCGCTTGATAAGCAACGATAGAACTGGAATACTGCCCCCAAATCCCAAAGATAAAAGGAACGCAATCTAATACCCATATTGCAAAATTATTTTTTTGAGCCTGAATCACTCCTACAATTGTGATTTCACCATTCTGGTAATAACAAACAGAGAGCGTGGCAACAATAATAGTGACTATAGCGATTAAAACGCCTTGATATGCAGCCTTTGAAACTTCAGTTTTTAATAGCCGAGCATTATCACTCAACAAGTTATTTGCAATAGCTACAATCATATATCACCTTTTTATAAGCCATTAGTAAAAATATCCCGTAACTAATCAGAGCAATTTGAAAAATGTAGTCATATCCCCTCAATGTTGTATTAACTGGGCTTGATTTTAAGCCCTCCCTTGCGGGGGTTGGGTTCAGAGCTGTACCCATCATTTTACGCTGAGTAGTTATGATATCTCTTTATATCCTCAATATTCCCCAGACCAACGGATATGCTAAGCAGGCTATCTGTGACTCCGGCCAGCCCTAAGCCCAGAAGTTAGTCTATCATAAGTTGTCGTTGCAGGATGAGTAATCGTGGTTTTACATCACCCAAATTTTCAGTCATGGATAAAGCAGGCAAGGAATATGCAACAACATGAAATATAACAACAATATTTGATGAGCAGTGGTAATAAAGCCTTCCCCATTGCTCCTAGCTCGTTCTTTTCATAGCCCCTGATTTGCCTGGGACTATGAAATCAACTACCGATAAATCCTTAATGCTGTTATTTAAAACAAATGCTTAATGGCTTCTCTTTCTTGTTTTAATTCAGCTTCTGTAGCAAGTAATTTTTCTTTAGAAAAATCGTTTAGCTCTAGGTCCTGAACAATGTTGACATAACCTTTAACCACGGTAACAGGAAAAGAAAACATCAAACCTTTTTCAATGCCATAACTACCATCCGACACCATTCCCATACTCATCCAGTCATTTTCTTCTGTACCAAAAATCCATGTATTCATATGAGAAATAGCGGCACTTGCAGCAGAAGCCGCACTAGACTGACCTCTGGCTTTGATAATAGCCCCACCACGTTGCTGAACAGTTGGGATAAATTCATCTTTAAACCAATCGTCTCCCACTAAAGATAAAGCTTCTTGTTCTTTTATTTTTGCGTGATGTAAATCAGGGTATTGCGTTAAGGAATGATTTCCCCATACCACAACATTTGAGATCTCTCTAGAAGTAACGCCTGCTTTTTCCGCCAATTGAGAAATAGATCGATTATGATCTAACTGCATCATCGCTGAAAAACAAAAAGGACTTAAATCAGGCGCATTTTTCATTGCAATAAGCGCATTGGTATTTGCTGGGTTACCTGTCACCAATACTTTTACATTGCGGTTTGCCACTTCGTTTAAAGCTTTACCCTGAACGGAAAATATTTCTGCATTACATAGCAATAAATCTTTACGCTCCATTCCTGGTCCTCTCGGTCTTGCTCCGACCAGAAAAGCGTAATCAACATCTTTAAAAGCAACTTTAGGATCATCCGTCATGATAACCTCTCGCAACAGAGGATAGGCACAATCATTTAATTCCATGACCACACCTTTCAAAGTGTCCATTGCCGGGGTAATCTCCAGTAAGTGTAAGATTATTGGCTGTTCTGGACCTAACAAATCACCAGCTGCCAAACGAAAAAGCAATGAATAGCTAATCTGTCCGGCTGCACCAGTCACAGCAATATCTACGGGGGTTTTCATTTTTATTCCTATCTATTTGATCACATTAAATTAACAAGAAAGCAGCCAAAGCACTTTCACTGAATACAGTATACAGATAATAGCTAATACAGCACGATTCAACCAGCCATTTTTATTAAAAATACCACAATTAAATCAAAGTCAATTATTAAGGTATAATATCTCGGCTTAACATTCCAGAACTACCCTAACAAGGCAAAATAAAGGCTAAAAATGAAAAAGCTGTTATTCCAGTTTGATACTGACTCTCATCCATCTTCATTTGATACTGTTGTAGCATACGATGGTGGTGCAGATCATGTGATTCCTCATGGAGGATTAACACCAGACAATATTTCATCACTAGTTGAAGGAACAATTTTTACCCGTGCACCTAAAGATAAAAAAAATACAGCTATCTTTGTGGGTGGAAGCAATATTCGTGCTGGCCAAAGATTGTTCAACGCGGTACAAAAACATTTTTTCCCAGGCTTTCAAGTCTCTGTCATGCTTGATAGCAATGGTAGCAATACTACTGCCGCTGCCGCCGTTGCCAAAATTGCCACTAGTACTTCACTTGCCGGTAAAAAAGTGGTTATTTTAGCCGGTACAGGGCCAGTGGGTCAGCGTGCTGCAGCCATGTTTGCACAGGAAGGCGCAGAAGTCTCCATTACCTCTCGGCATATTTTTGGTGCTGAAGAAGCCTGCTTTAACATGAAAAAACGCTTTAACGTTGATTTGACCGCTGTTGAAGCGCCTGATAGTGATGCACGAGGGGACGCCGTCAAAGATGCCAATATCATCCTGGCAACTGGTGCGGCAGGCATTCAATTATTAAAACCAGAACACTGGCAAAACAATACTAATATTGAAGTGATTGCCGATGCAAACGCGACGCCGCCTCTAGGGCTTGGTGGTACTGATATGCTAGATAAAGGTGTTAAGCGTCATGGCACTATCGTATGGGGAGCCATTGGTTTTGGCACGCTTAAACTAGCCTTACATCGTGCCTGTATCGCAAAATTATTTGAAGATAACAAACAAGCGCTGGATGCAGAACTTATCTTTAAATTAGCAAAAGAAATGGCTTAATTCTTAAAGTATGAATTCATCATTTGAATCTTTGCGTCAAGATGCTCTCACTATTTTTCAGGCAGGCATCACTGCGGCTGATCCCTATCAAGCGGTCAAAGAGCACCTGACTTTCAATGCAAACAAGCTTGAAATTGCTTTAGATTCAAATGATCCTACAAAAAAACGTGTAGGCCACTGGAAAAATATACATATTATTGCTTTTGGTAAAGCGGCTTGTAAAATGGCTAAAGCGGCAACAGAAATAATTCCCGCACAATACTGGGCTAACACCCCACTGGCAATTACCAATTATGGAAATGCAGCGCATTTAGAAAATATTGAGGTGATAGCCGCAAGCCATCCTTTACCTGATTCAGCTGGATTAAAAGCCGCCCAACGTATAGCCGAGCAACTAAAGGAGAGCAAAGCCGATGAACTGGTCTTAGTCCTTATTTCAGGTGGGGGCTCTGCTCTTATTCCCTACCCGGCAAAAGGTTTAACGCTACAGGACAAACAGGCAAGCACTGATTTATTATTAGCCAGTGGCGCCAGTATTAATCAAATCAATACGGTAAGAAAACATTTATCCCAGTTAAAAGGTGGGCATTTAGCAAAACTGGCCTCAGCTGCCGACTTACATGCCTTAATTTTATCTGATGTTTTAGGTGACGACTTAGGCAGCATAGCCAGCGGGCCAACTGTAGCTGATAACAGTACCTTTGCAGAGGCAATACAGATACTCAAAAATAACAACATCTGGAGCAAAGTCCCTATAAGCGTTCAGCAGTTATTGGACAAAGGCCTCAAGGGCGAAATTGATGAAACGCCAAAAGCAGATAACTCTTGCTTTAAAAATGCATCCCAAACACTCATAGGCAGTAACAGTATTAGTCTCAATGCTGTTCAAAAAACTGCTGAATCATTAAACTATGAAACTGATATTTTCAGCACCAATTTATCAGGTGAAGCAAAAGTTGTAGCAGAACAGCTAGCCTTACACTGCAAACAAAAGCAGGCGAATGATTTAAACAAAATGACAGCCATTATTGCTGGCGGTGAAACAACCGTCACCCTTAACGGTACAGGACAAGGCGGACGCAATCAGGAAATGGCATTAGCCTTTGCGATTGCCGCTGAAAAACATGGATTAAATGGAAGCTGGACATTCCTGAGTGGCGGAACAGATGGTCGTGATGGCCCAACTGATGCAGCAGGCGGCATAGTAGATCCGGGCACACTGACGCGCTTAAAAAATAAAACAATTAACCCTGAACAAAAATTAAGTAATAACGACTCATATTCAGCCTTAAAAAAATCCCAGGATTTAGTGATGACAGGGGCAACAGGAACCAATGTTGCCGATTTACAAGTCTTACTGATCCAGCCAGAATAAATATAAAACTTAGGAGACATTAATGTTTAAAAATTCCATGACCATTGCAGGTTTTGACGATGAACTGTTTCAAGCAATAGAAGAAGAGCGTAAACGTCAAGAAGACCATATTGAGTTAATTGCATCAGAAAACTATACTAGCCCCAGGGTTATGGAAGCACAAGGCTCGCAGTTAACCAATAAATACGCAGAAGGATATCCTGGTAAACGTTATTATGGCGGTTGTGAATATGTTGATAAAGCTGAGCAATTAGCGATAGACCGTCTGAAAGAACTTTACGGTGCGGATTATGCCAATGTACAGCCTCATTCTGGCTCTCAAGCCAACATGGCTGTTTACATGGCTTTAGTTCAGCCTGGCGACACTATTCTAGGTTTAAGTCTTGCCGATGGCGGCCACTTGACCCATGGTGCAAAACCTAATTTTTCTGGAAAAATTTATAATGCAATCCAATACGGCTTACATCCAGAGACAGGCTATATTGATTACGATCAAGTTGAAGCCTTAGCACTTGAACACAAGCCAAAAATGATTGTCGCTGGCTTTTCTGCTTATTCTCGCATCTGTGACTGGCAGCGTTTTAGAGATATTGCTGATAAAGTTGGCGCTTATCTTTTTGTAGATATGGCTCATGTCGCTGGTTTAGTTGCAACAGGTTTATATCCAAACCCCGTCCCTTTTGCAGATGTGGTGACCAGTACTACACACAAATCATTACGCGGCCCTAGAGGCGGCTTTATTATTTGTAAAAGCAACCCTGAGTTAGAGAAAAAATTTAACTCTAATATTTTCCCAGGTATTCAGGGCGGTCCTTTAATGCATGTGATTGCAGCTAAAGCCGTTGCTTTTAAAGAAGCCATGCAACCCGAGTTTGGCACCTATCAACAGCAAGTGCTAAATAATGCAAAAGCGATGTCCGAGGTTTTTATCAGCCGTGGCTTTGATGTTGTTTCGGGTGGTACAGATAACCACTTAATGCTGGTTTCCTTAATTCCTAAGGGCATTACAGGCAAAGCGGCAGATGCTGCATTAAGCAAAGCCCACATTACCGTCAATAAAAATGCGGTGCCTAATGACCCTGAATCACCTTTCGTCACTAGCGGCATACGCATAGGCACACCAGCCCCTACATCTCGCGGCTTTAAAGAGGCGCAAGTTACAGAAATTGCTAACTTAATGTGCGATGTGATGGAAAATATGGATGATAACAAGGTGATTAGTGCTGTCCGCGATAAAGTCAGCCTGCTTTGTTCTCGCTTCCCTGTTTATAGTGATTAAGAGCAGGTACAAGGTTAAAGGCTAAAGGCGAAAAGAGCAGTAGAGCTGACTTACTGCCCGCTATTTCCGACATGCCAACTACTGGCGCTGTCCATAGCAGGATTAGATCTGCACCATTTAATAACTCTTTTTCGCATCTGGCCACACTCGCATAAAAGCCTACTTCATTAATGAAGCAGGCTTTTTGCGTTTAAGAATTTTTATACTTAATGGAGACTTTAATGTCTGATATTGAAATCGCTCAAAAGGCGAAAATGAAACCTATTATTGGTTTAGCTGAAGAAAAGTTTGACATTCCTGCTGAGCATCTGGATCCATACGGCCACTACAAAGCTAAAATTTCACTGGAATATGTTAATAGCTTAACTGAAAAAAAAGACGGCAAGCTTATTTTAGTCACCGCCATCAGTCCTACACCCGCAGGTGAAGGAAAAACCACCACCACGGTCGGTCTAGGTGATGCAATGAATCGTCTGGGTAAAAAAACCATGATGTGTTTACGCGAACCATCATTAGGCCCTTGCTTCGGCATGAAAGGTGGTGCGGCGGGCGGTGGCTACTCACAAGTTGTGCCCATGGAAGATATTAACCTGCATTTTACAGGTGACTTTCATGCCGTAGGTGTTGCTCACAACCTACTCTCTGCCATGATTGACAACCATATTACTCATGGTAATGTGTTAGGTATTGATCCAAGACGAATCCAGTGGAAACGTGTGGTTGATATGAATGACCGCGCATTAAGAAAAATTACCGTAGGCCAAGGCGGCCCGGCAAATGGTTATTTACGTGAAGATGGTTTCGACATTGTAGTTGCCTCTGAAATTATGGCTATTTTATGTCTGGCGACCGATCGTGCTGACTTGAAAGAACGCCTAGGTCGTATTGTGATTGCCTACAAAGCTGACAGAGTAACGCCTGTATATGCATCTGACCTTAAAGCTCAAGGCTCTATGGCTGCATTATTAAAAGATGCAATCAAGCCTAATCTGGTTCAGACTCTGGAAAACAATCTGGCTATTATTCACGGCGGCCCTTTTGCCAATATTGCGCACGGCTGTAACACTGTTACTGCCACTAAAACAGCTTTAAAACTGGCTGATTACGCGATAACGGAAGCAGGCTTTGGTGCCGACCTTGGGGCTGAGAAATTTATCGACATTAAATGTCGCATGGCTGATTTAAAACCCTCTGCTGTGGTTTTAGTTGCAACGGTTAGAGCGCTAAAATTCCATGGCGGTGTCGCTAAAGACGAATTAAATAATGAAAACCTTGCCGCTCTGGAAGCAGGTTTTGAAAATCTGGAACGTCACCTACACAACATTAATAATAATTACGGTTTACCTTGTGTTATTTGTATCAATCACTTCACCTTTGATAGCGATGCAGAAATTGCCTTATTGAAAGAAAAATGTGAAGCCTTAGGCGCAAAATGTATCGTATCCAAACATTGGGCTGAAGGCGGTGCAGGTGCAGAGGAATTAGCACAAGAAGTTGTCAATATAGTCGATAATCGTGAACCAGATTTTAGCTATGTTTATGATGATAACTTGCCTCTATGGGACAAAATAGAAACTATTTGCACCAAACTTTATGGTGCATCTGGCATATCTTCCAGTGATAAAGTCCGTGCCGAGATTAAAACGCTACAGGAAAAATATGGGCATTTCCCTATTTGTATGGCAAAAACACAAATGTCATTCTCTACTGACCCAAGCGCTAAAGGTGCACCATCAGGCCATAATGTTGAAATCAGCGAAGTCAGGTTAGCCAATGGCGCAGGTTTTATTGTTGCCATAGCGGGCAATATGATGACTATGCCAGGTTTACCTAAAACACCTGCGGCTGAACGCATAGATATTACTGATGATGGCAAAATCACAGGCTTATTCTAACAATCTAAATCTGTAGGGTGGGCAGTGGCCCACCCTAGCTTTTCTGTTAAACTGCGTTAACATAACTCAGCTACAAATCTGAAATTAACACTCAGCTCCCTACTTATAGGACTTACATGCTCTTATTATCAAAACAACAAGACTGGCTAGGCAATATCCGTGGCGATGTACTCGCCGGAACAGTTGTCGCCTTAGCCCTTATTCCTGAAGCCATTGCTTTCTCTATTATTGCAGGTGTAGACCCTAAAGTTGGCTTATACGCTTCATTCTGCATTGCTTTTATCACCGCTATTGTTGGCGGACGCCCAGGCATGATTTCTGCAGCAACAGGTGCGATGGCATTATTAATGGTCACCTTGGTAAAAGATCATGGCTTACAATACTTATTAGCCGCAACCTTACTCACAGGTTTATTACAACTTATCTCAGGCTATTTAAAGCTCGGCAGCTTAATGAGCTTTGTTTCTCGTTCAGTGGTGACAGGCTTTGTAAATGCATTAGCCATCTTGATCTTCATGGCTCAATTACCTGAGCTAACCAATGTCACATGGGAAGTCTACGCCATGACAGCAGCGGGCCTGGGTTTTATTTATCTTTTTCCTTATGTTCCTTTTATAGGAAAAATACTACCCTCACCACTGGTCTGTATCGTTGTCTTAACGGGCGTAGCCATGTACTTGAATCTTGATATTCGTACAGTGGGTGATATGGGAGAGCTACCCGATACACTACCCATATTCCTTTGGCCAGAAGTTCCGTTAACATGGGAAACTTTACAAATCATCTTGCCTTATTCTGTACCTCTTGCGGTAGTTGGTTTACTTGAGTCTCTAATGACTGCAACCATCGTTGACGACCTGACAGATACCTCGAGTGATAAAAACCGCGAATGTAAAGGCCAGGGGCTTGCCAATATTGGTGCTGGTTTAATGGGCGGCATGGCTGGCTGTGCAATGATTGGGCAATCTATTATTAATGTAAAATCAGGTGGCCGAGGTCGATTATCTACCATGGTTGCCGGTTGTTTTCTATTGATCATGGTTGTTTTTCTAGATGAATGGATCAAACAAATCCCCATGGCAGCATTGGTTGCAGTGATGATTATGGTATCAATCGGCACCTTTAGCTGGGAGTCCGTCATTCATTTAAAACAACACCCTTTATCAGCTAACATTATTATGCTGGCAACTGTAACCGTTGTAGTCTGGACTCATAATCTGGCATTAGGTGTGTTTGTTGGCGTACTGTTAGCTGCATTATTCTTTGCAAACAAAATCAGTCACTTTATGTATGTTGGTTCCGTTATGGATGATGTGAGCGGTACTCGTATTTATCATGTCCATGGTCAAGTCTTCTTTAACTCTGCTGATCGTTTTATCGATAATTTTGATTTTAAAGAAGCGGTTGATAAAGTCACCATCGATTTAAGCCATGCACATTTCTGGGATATATCAGGGGTTTCCGCCTTAGATAAAGTTGTGCTAAAGTTCCGCAGAGAAGGTGCTGAAGTCGAGTTAATTGGTCAAAATGAAGCCAGTGCGACCATTATTGACCGTTTTGGCGTACACGATAACCCTGAAGAAATTGAAAAAGTAATGGGAGGACACTAAGATGACAACTCAAAAAAGACAAGTACTTGCCTGTATTGATGGCTCAGCATTGACTGAGTCAGTCTGTGATTATGCAGCCTGGATTTCTGAAAAAGTTGATGCACCTTTAAAGCTGTTACATACCATAAACCATCATCATGAAACGGCTGTCACTTCAGATTTTTCTGGCAATATTGGTTTAGGCACTCAAGAACATCTATTAGAAGAAATCACCAACCTTGAACAGCAGCAAAATAAGTTAAAAATGCAGCAAGGCAAGTTGATTCTACACGCTGCCACGGAGCATATAGAGAAGAAAGAAATTTATCCTACCAGCACTCAGCGTCACGGCGATTTAATTGAAGCCGTCATTGACCTGGAAGAAAGCATGCGAGTTCTGGTTATTGGATTACGTGGGCAAGTGCATGACAAGCAGGAAAAACAAATCGGTGCAAAACTAGAAGCCGTGATTCGCTCTATTCATCGCCCTATTTTGATTGTAAATGATATCTTTTCTACTCCTGAACGTATCATGATTGCCTATGATGGTAGTGCGGCCGCAGATAAAGCAGTTGATATGGTTGCAAGCAGCTCTTTATATAAGGATCTCACTTGCCACCTTGTTTGTGTCAACAACAATGAAAGCACTGCCGATAAACTACTTATGCAAGCAACAGCGCTATTAGAATCAGCTGAAAACTTAGACGTTATCAGCACTAAATTAAAAGGCAAAGCCGATCAAGCACTGTGCGATTACCAACAACAGCATAATATTGATTTAACCATTATGGGGGCATTTAGCCATACCCGTTTACACGATATGCTACTGGGTAGCTTTACCCATAAAATGCTGCTTAATACTAAAAAACCTTTGCTTCTACTGAGATAAAACTTAGGATTAACAACTGTTGAGATATGTCGATCCTCAATAGCTGGATAAAGTAGCCAAGTAGGGTGGGCAGGCTTTTTTGCCCACCGCCTAAGTTGAATCATGGTGGGCAGAAAAGCGTTGCCCACCCTACAGACTCAAGTCTATTATCAAATGGCATTAAGAAGAAGGAAGTGAGGCTAAAGCCTTACTTCCAAATAACTCACACCTCCCTTAAGAATATTACCCTGTCATCACGGCTGATTTAAAAACCCAAGTATCGGCAATAAATTAGAACATAGCGTTATATTAATAACTTAGCTTGAGCTATTATCAAAATTCCCCCTCAAAGAAAAGGGTTAGCTCGCTAAAAACCATCCTCCAATTTAGCCTCAATTTTGTGTATAATTAACGGTTATCTTAAAAAAAGACTGTAACTACTCAAGGTAATTTAAAAATGTAGTCATATTCTGTCAATGTTGTATTGACTGGGCTTGCTTTTAAGTCCTCCCTTGCTGGGGAGGGTTAGGTGAGGAGGAATTAAACAATTCTCTTTTGAAAAATGCTTTTTTCTTTATTTATAAAGGCAAAAAGCATAAGGAAAAGAGAATTTATTTTAAGCTCTCCTCACCCAGCCCTCTCCATCAGGAGAGGGCTTCAGAGCGGCACCCCTCATTTTACGCTGAGTAATTACAAAAGACTTAGTATTATGATTTTTTCTTTGGCACTGCTTTTTATGAAACAAAATGATTTCTAGCATAATTACTGCTGCAATATTTATGGTGGCTCTTGGCGTAGTTCTAGCCATCATATTAGCGATTGCAAATAAAAAGCTATTCGTCTATGAAGACCCGCGTATTGATGAGGTAGACGACATGTTGCCACAGGCACAGTGCGGTGCTTGTGGTGTCCCTGGTTGCCGACCTTTTGCCGAAGCAGTGGTCAGTGGTGAAAAACCCCCATCGGCCTGTACGGTCAATACACCTGAAGGCAATGCTGACATCGCTTCCTTTATGGGCGTAGATATGGGCGACACTGAAAAAGTGGTTGCCAGACTAGCTTGCGCGGGGGGAACTCATGTTGCCTACACCCGTGCCAAATACGAGGGCATGCAATCTTGCCAGGCCGCATCCGTTGTATCAGGTGGCGGCAAAGGTTGTAGCTGGGGCTGCTTAGGTTTAGCTGATTGTGCTGATGTTTGTGATTTTGACGCCATTTTTATGGATGAACACGGCCTGCCTATCGTTATTGAAGACAAATGCACGGCCTGTAATGATTGTATTGTGGTTTGTCCTAAAGATTTGTTCTCATTACAACCTGTCAGTCATCAATTATTTGTGGCTTGTAAAAGCCTGGATGAAGGTGACAAGGCAGAAGAAGAATGTGAAGTTGCCTGTACAGCCTGCGAAAAATGTGTGGTTGATGCACCCGAAGGCTTAATTGAGATTAAAAACAATCTTGCTGTGATTGATTTTAAAAAATATGACGAGATTTTAGTTGACCGTACACCTATTGAGCG
>ENA-ORXI01002817-ORXI01002817.1-sediment-metagenome-genome-assembly--contig:-NODE-2817-length-12181-cov-3.873182_pt1 | contig 12181 bp, 9 predicted proteins | sample MGYA00237861_ERZ511468 | MGnify/ENA primary metagenome ERZ511468 (study PRJEB26299, sample SAMN06266213) | sediment metagenome | isolation source: Hudson Canyon methane seep mesocosm | place: USA:Hudson... | reverse complement strand
CTCTTTTGATAATAAAAAGTTCATATAAGAAGTAATATCTTGTGATACACTTGCGTTGTGTGATAACTTAGTAATACTACTAACCACATTTAGTAATAATGTATTTGTTTTTGTATAATAGCCAATTGCCTTTGCTGCTTTAATACTTAAAGAAGATACCTTACTCCTAGTTGAATCAAGATTTTCTAATTGTTTTAGTGCATCTTTTAATTTTGAGGAAAATTCTTTACTATATACAGATGCGTCAAATTCTAATAAGTACTGTTCAAATTCTTTTTTTCTTTTTGTTGCAAGTTCTCTTTGTACTGGTAACTTATCTGCAAACTTTTTCCCATTACTTCCTAAAAATCCCGCTGTCATTCCTCTTTCTTTTTGGGTTTCATGAACCAAAGCTCCAATTTTAGTTGAAAGCACAACAACAGTTGTTAACCTCTTTAAATTCACATTACTAGTATATGAATCATAAGCCAATTTAGCAGCAAGTAAAATTACAACCATCAAAGGTATTGACATTATTAAAATCAGTTTTTGTTTAATCGAGAGTTTTTCAAGCATTAATATTTTCTCATCTTTCTTAATTATTAGTTTCATCATATTATTTTTTAAACATACGCTATAGAGTTACACAAAAATTATCATATTAAAAACAACTATTTTAATCTATTAAAAAAATAAATTTTTATATTACTATTAGAACACATTTCATACAAGAAAGCCTATTTAACGGGTTTTACTTAAGATAATAACCCAATAGATTATTTGTATGAAAAACAATTACTTGTTACCTTCTGCCCCATTTTTTTATAAAATTATTATTTAAAATAAATTAAACACATATTGTAAATGTTAAAACTACAAAACTGTAGTTAAAATTGAATGTAATTGATATAACAAAACGGAATTTACTCAAAAATTCTTTTTTGATATTGTGAATTATTTTACCAATATTTCACATCACTGTTTATGCCTTTTTGCGTAAGCTTCTTACCTAAGATGATATAAGCTCTAATTTGATAAAATACAGCACTAATAAGAGTTTCAAAATCAAAAGGTTTAATAATAATGAGAGAGAGTAAAGATTTTTTACGTGTCAAAGTTGAAGAGGATTTAAACGCAGGTAAATATAAAAAGATTGTAACAAGATTTCCTCCAGAGCCTAATGGCTTCCCACACATTGGACACGCTAAATCTATCTGTATAAATTTTGGTATCGCGCGTGATTATAATGGTCATTGTAACCTTAGAATGGATGATACAAACCCAACTAAAGAAGACACAAAATATGTTGACGCACTTAAAGATGCTGTACAGTGGCTTGGGTTTGACTTTGGCAATAATGTTAAGTTTACTTCTGATTATTTTCCAAAGATATACGATTACGCCATTGAACTTATTAAAATGGGTCAGGCGTATGTAGACAGTCTAAATGAAGAAGATATGCGTGAGTTTAGAGGTACTGTAACACAAGCTGGAAAACGCAGTAAATATGCAAAACGTACCATTGAAGAGAACTTAGATCTTTTTGAGAAAATGAAAAAAGGTGAGTTTAAAGACGGTGTTCATGTTCTTCGTGCCAAAATTGATATGGGTGCTGCGAATATGAAAATGAGAGATCCTCTTTTATATCGTATCAGACATGCGCATCACTTTAGAGCCAAAAACGAATGGTCGATTTACCCAATGTATGATTTTGCACACTGTTTATCTGATTATATCGAAGGAGTTTCACATTCCATTTGTACTCTGGAGTTTGAAAATAACCGTGACATTTACAACTGGGTACTTGATACTCTTGGTCTTGAACTACCTCGTCCTTTTCAACATGAGTTTGCACGTTTAGGTATCAACTACACTGTAATGAGTAAAAGAAAACTTTTAGAACTAGTAGATGGAGGACAAGTTAGTGGCTGGGATGACCCTCGTCTTCCTACGATTGCTGGATATAAAAGAAGAGGGTATACTAAAGAGTCTATTTTAAACTTCTGTGACCAAATTGGAATTGCTAAAGCCAACTCACAGGTTGATGTTTCACAACTTGAATTTTGTATACGAGATGACTTAAATAAAAAAGTACCACGTGTGATGTGTGTACTTGATCCACTTAAAGTGACGATTGAAAATTATGAAGGTAGTGAAGAAATCGATGCTCCATATTATCCACATGATGTACCCAAAGAAGGTAACAGAGCGATACCTTTTTCAAAAGAGATTTATATTGAAAGAGATGACTTTATGGAAAACCCTCCAAAGGGATACTTTCGTCTTACACCAGAACAGCCAGTGCGTCTTAGACATGCATATATTATAACTTGTACAGACGTTATAAAAGATGAAAATGGGAATATCACTGAAATCAAAGCACACTATCACCCCGAGTCAAAAAGTGGAAGTGATACGAGTGGTATCAAAGTTAAAAGTGCTATCCACTGGGCAGATGGGAAAACTGCTAAAACGGTTGAAGTTAGACTTTATGACAGATTGTTCAAAGATGAAGCGCCTCAAGGTTTAGAAGATATAAACCCTGACTCGTTAAAAGTTATTAAAAATGCTCTTATAGAGCCTGCTGTAATTACAGAAAAACCAGATGAGAGATTCCAGTTTGAAAGACAAGGGTACTTTTATGCTGACCCTGTTAACTACAGTGATGAAACTCCTGTATTTAATAAAATTGTTGGACTTAAAGATTCTTGGGCTAAAAAAACAAAAACTAATAATCCCATACCTAAAACTGAATCAAAAGCACAACCTAAAAAAGATCAAGTTGTGGGTAGCGAAGTAGCAATGAGTAAAGAGGAAGAGGCACTTTTTTTCAACTACAATACTAACCTAAAATTAAATAAGGAAATATCTAATATTCTAGCTCGAGATGAAGGACTTTCAAACTTCTATAAAGATGCACTAAGTGCAACTATTAATCCTGTTAGTCTGGCAAACATAGTAGTGACTGAGGTAGCTAGAGAGATAAAAGAAAATCAAGATAATAATCTTAAATTTGATGCAAAACAAATAGAACAGCTTGTAAAAATGATTGATGACAAAACAATTTCTAGTAAAATAGCTAAGCAAGTATTTGAAGTAATGGCAAAAACAGGGGAAAACCCAGCGCAAATAGTTGAAGATAAAGGACTGGTGCAAATAAGTGACCCTGCTGTTATTTCGCCTATTATTGATGAAATAATTGCAAAAAATCCAGACAACGTCGAGAAATTTAGAGCAGGAAATACCAAACTCTTGGGCTTTTTTGTCGGACAAGTACTGAAAACCACTGGAGGAAAAGCAAATCCAAAAGTAGTGAATGAACTCGTAGCTCTTAAGTTAAAATAATAATCTAAAAAAGGCTGGTTTAACCAGCCTTTTTATAGCACTCATATTTATCGTCTTAAATACTGGATACACTTGGGGTAGATTAAATTTTAATCAAGAATACTCAGAACAGCATTTACTGAACTGAGAAGTTTTTTCTCATTTTTTTCAAGTCGGGCAATGACTCTTATACCACCAAGCAGTGTGTATATCAAACTAGAAATGGCTTGGACATCTTTATTTTTTGCTATTTCTCCTGTTTCTTGGCCTTTTTTTAAGAAATCTTCAAACATTTTTTCATAGGCATCTTTATTTTCTAAAAGCACCTTATTTATTACTTCATCACAAGGATTAAGCTCCGTTGTCGTATTCACAACAAAACATCCTTTGTTATCTCTATCGGCGATTGAATCAGTGACAAAACACTCAAGGAGTTTTTTTAGTCCAATTTTTACACTCTTTTCATTTTTTAGAAATGCTAGGGTTCCATTTTGATTCATACAGCAGTATAAAGCCAGTGATTTATCAAAGAGATTTTTTTTATCGCCAAAAGTATCATATATACTTCCTCTATTGATACCCAAGTGGGTTACCATATCTTGTACGGAAGTTGCACTGTAACCTTTTTTCCAAAATAATTCCATAGATTTTTTTAGTATTTCATCTTCATTAAAAAGTTTAACTCTTGGCATTTATTGTCCTACTTGTAATTATTCTAGACTAATTATACCTAAGATATAATTAGTCTTTTAAAATTGTTATGTTAACAATGGATTCACATTCATTCCACCATCAATATTTATTTCAGATCCTGTTATAAAAGATGCTTCATCTGAAGCTAAGAAGGCAACTAAGTTTGCAATATCATTTGCTTTTCCAAAACGTTTAAGAGGAATTCTATCTTGCATAGCTGCTGCTAATCCCTGTATTTGCTCATTTGACATTCCTGTTTTAGCAAATATTGGTGTTTCTACGGGACCAGGATTTACTGCATTAATTCTAATTTTTCTAGGTGCAAGTTCCGTTGCTGCTGTTCTTGTATATGAATTTAACGCTGCTTTTGAAGCTGCATAAACTGCTGTATTTGCCATCCCCGTATATGCATTTATTGAAGAAAGGTTTATAATTGAAGCTCCATCATTTAAAATAGGTAAAAATTTCTCTGTTGTAAAAACAGCACCCTTGAAGTTAATACCCATTTGGTGATCAAAAACTTCTTCATCTAAACTACCAATAGGAGTAGGTACAAAAATACCTGCGTTTACGAATAAAACATCTACTCTTCCAAAATCTTTTTTTACTTGACTTACCAGATTATCCGTCGAATTTAAATTACTTACATCAGACACAATTCCAGTGACTCCTAACTCTTTAGCTGCGGTTTCAACTTTCTTGGCATCACGACCAGTGATAATAACAGTCGCGCCCTCCTCTACTAGCTTTTGTGCTGTTGCATATCCTATTCCACTATTCCCACCTGTAATTACTGCTACTTTTTCATCAAATTTTTTCATTTTAAGCCTTGTTGTATTTTATATTGGAACGTTTGTTCCAGAATGAAATCATAGCATAAAAAAACGTTCATTCCAAATAGAATTCATTAAAACTTATTTCTCTTTCATTATTTTATATCAAAGAGCTTGTTAAAAGCACGGTTTTATGGGAGATATAAAAAATAGAAAAAATTTGAACTTTGTGCAATTTAAAAATTTTTAAAAATACTTTTTTATCTTTTTTATATGTTTTTTGTTCTAAAAGATGTTTAATAATTAATTGAGAGTAGTGTAGGGATTAGATACTTCATAAAGTTATAATTTATTGTAACTAAGAATATTTCATATATTTAGTTCATAAGTTAATATTTTTAAATGGTTAAAAAATAAAATAAGTAGACAATAATATTTACTTAAAGAACGAATTAATCATTTAAGATTAGAATCAAATATCAGAAATGACTTTCAAGAAGTTGGAAAACAGATAAATAAAAAACCCCGACATGTTTTACAAAAAACACTGGAAGTTTTATCGAAAATAAATAGATACAGAATAATTAAAGGTTTAGGGCAAATATCCATACCAACTTATCCAAGCAGGGAAATAACGCCAACAGACGTGTATGAAAATGTGAAAATATTAAATGATGAAGTAGGAGTATTATTAATTACTAATCAAAATATAAACGTGAAGAAATTCAAAAACAAAACACCCTCTGATGTATATGAAATTTTATGGAATACATCTAATGCCGTTGATTCTCTTTTAGGAATTAGGGGATTTACACCAACAGATGTATATTTACAAAGTCAAATAATAGTATCAAATTCCGTTTATTTGCGACAATCACAAGGGAATTTTAAAAAAATCAAAAAGAAAAAAGTAAAAGATAATTTGCACCCAAATCATGCACTTAATGCCTCTAGGGAATTATTAATTAAACTTGCTCAAATTGAAAAAAAATTATGTCTTAATCCAACTGAAATACCATCAAAAGCAAATAGTGTAACTACATCTGGCCACGTATATGATTCATTACAAACTGTAATTGCAGAAATGCAAAGAATCAAAACAAGACTAGGAATTGAGAGATATTTTGAAATAGATGATTCACTAGAAAATAAAACATCATCAAATGTTGTTTCAAATCTTCTTTATGCAAAAGACTTGTTACCTGATTTTAATTTTAATAAAAACCTAACACAATACGACAGAAAAAAATTAATTAAATCTCCAAATGAAGTTTTTGCACTCACAGAAAGTATTATAAATAAACTTGAAGTAATTGCTTCTTATAAAGGTTTGAATACACAAATCAATCAACCGCCATATATTTATAATCTGAGTCAAAAAGATGTTTACCAAAAAGCTATTGAGTCATTGGAAAAAACTCTAAAATTAAGAACACAAGAGGGGTTTTTCAAATCAAAAGTTCCTACAAAACCTTTTCGAAAAATAACCAAAAGTGAAGTTTACGAGTTGATTCAGAGACTAGATTCTAGCATTACTTTAATTGTTCAAAAAAATTATAATGAAAACCAAAAACTGTACCATCACATTATTAATAGAAAAAAATATACCAATAAAAGTAGTTCAGATGTTTATTACAACTTATCTATTATCTCAAATACAATTGATGAACTATCAGGAACACAATATAGTCCTAATGAAACATATTTATTAGCAATAAAAATTGAAAAAAAGATTGATGTAATACTCGATTTTTTTGATATTAAGAATAAATATCTCCCCAAAGAATTTTATAATAAAAATCCAAATGATGTTTTTAATATAACCTATAACTTATTTAACACATTAAAAAGGGTTAATTTAAGAGCGAATATACATACTGAAAATGTAATAATGCCTAGAGAAAAGAATATTACCCCAAATACCAACTATAACAAATTAAGACTTGTAACTGCAAGCATAGATGAGTTTTCGATTAATTTTGGAATAGATACTGAATTAATAACAACCCACTTAAAAACAAGTGATAAAACTTCGACAGATGTATATGAAGTTGTATACAGAGCAAATGAAAAATTAAATGGGATATTAATAAATGAAAACTATTAGATTGAAACTTTCATCAAAAATAGCATTAATTACTTTTATATTAGCCCTTTTAGGAATTGTGATTTTGTTTATTATCTCATACAAACAAACAATATTTTCAGAGATAATTTAATGCAAAATGTGGGATTTGAAGTAGATAAAACCGTGTTAGAATTTGAAAAAGATATTTTAAACACTAAAAAAAATATTTTACAAATTTCTAATAATGGTGCAGTACAAGGCATACTAAGAGCTTCAAATAATGAATATCTATATGACGAAGAACAAAATTTACACTATGATTCTTGGAGAGAAAGACTAGAAAATCATTTTGCCGTTATGATGGAACAAAATCCTTCATATTTTCAAATTAGGTTTATTGGTATAAAAAATAAAGGTAAAGAAATTGTAAGAGTTGACAAAATTAATGAAGATATAACAATTGTGAAATCTAAAGACTTACAATCGAAACAAAACAGTGGATACTTTAAAGAGACAATAAAAATTAAAGAAAAATCTATTTATATTTCAGAAATCAATCTAAATAGAGAACATAATACCATTGTATTTCCCTACTTGCCGACATTAAGGGTTGCAACACCTGTGTATGAAAAAAACAAAAAAATATTTGGAATGGTTGTTATTAATATAAATGTAAATATTCTATTTAATTTTGAAAACCTAGATAGACAAATTAATATTGAAAATTATATTGCAAACAAAGATGGCTATTATTTGTATCACAAAGACATTGATAAAACATTTGGTTTTGAATTTGGGAAAAAAATATTTTTACAAAACAGTTTTAATATTAAAAACTTCATGAGTACAAAACAGGATTTATATCGATATTATGACTATGATTTATCTTCAGCTATTGCAATTAAAAAAGTGTCTTTATCAAAAAATAAATTTATATATGTGTTACGAAAAGCAGATAGTAAATTTTTTGATGCTAAGTCACAAGATTATTTTATAACACTAGGTATATATATTATTTTTATTGCAATACTCATAGCAATTCTGACTTTGGTTTTGACTAGATACTTAACATTGCCAATTATCAAACTAGCAACCATGGCAAATACTATTTCAAAATCTAAAAATGATAAATATGTTGATGTAAAAATCAAATCAGGAGATGAAATAGAAGAGTTATCAAATGCATTTCAATATATGCTTGATTCTTTATATGAATCAAAACAAGAAATAGAAGAGTTTGCAGAAAAACTTGAAGAGGATGTAGATGTTAAAACTAAAGAGTTACAAGTTTTGAATGATGGTCTAGAAACAAAAGTAACCAATGCCGTAAATGAAAATAGAAAAAAAGATGAACTTCTTGCACATCAATCAAAATTAGCGGCCATGGGGGAAATGATGGGGAATATTGCTCATCAATGGAGACAACCTCTTAACGCTATTTCTGGGAACATCCAGTTTTTAAAAGATGATTATGAAGATGGCCTGATCAATGAAGAGTTTATTGATAATTATACAAAAGAAAATATGGAATTTATAAATTTTATGTCAAAAACAATTGATGACTTTAGAGATTTTTTTGTAAGTGACAAAGTAAAAAGAGAGTTTAGTATTCATACTTGTATAGAAAAACCACTAAATATTCTCAGACCTCAATTAAATGAAAAAAGCATAAGTCTTAATATTTCTGGGGAAGATTTTATTTTGAATGGATTGCAAAGTGAACTTCAACAAGTTATTTTAAATATAGTAAATAATGCTAGGGACATATTGGTTGAAAAAAATACTGCAAATCCAATAATAAAAGTAACTACAAAAATTGAAAATGATACAGGGATAATAAGCATTCAAGACAATGCAGGAGGGATTCCTAGTGATATTTTAAATAGAATATTTGAACCTTACTTTACTACTAAAGAGCAAGGAAAAGGAACCGGTATTGGATTGTATATGTCAAAAATGATTATCGTTGATAATATGAAAGGTGAGTTAATCGTATCCAATAATGAGTATGGTGCTGTGTTTGATATAAAACTTAAAATATAACTTTTTATTGTTAGAAACTCTTTCAACAGTACAGCAATGAATGGGTGGAAAAATCAACTAATCCCACCATCTTCTTTAAGAGGAATTATGCACCAACTGCAATAAAAGCAGAGACCACTTTGTCAATTTGATGTTCTTGCAATCCTGCAATATTGATTCGTCCACCTCGTATTAGATAAATTGAATGATCTTTTTGAAGTGATTGAATTTGCTCTTCATTAAGTCCAGTCATAGAAAACATTCCTTTATGTAAGCCAATATAATCGAATCTATTCGAATCAGTTTGTTTACGAAATGCATTTACTAATCCTTTCCGTAAACCAAGAACCCTATTTCTCATCTCTTCTAACTCTTGCTGCCACTGTTTTTTCAATATTGTGTCATTTAATATCTTTGCAACAATAGCTGCACCATGAGAAGGTGGCATTGAATATGAGCCACGAGCTAACTCTCCCATGATTATTCGCGTATCTTTTGCTTTTTGAAGTATTTTTCCAATAACAATAACAGCACCCGTTCGCTCACGGTACAAACCAAAATTTTTCGAACAAGACGTTGAGATTAAAGCTTCATCTACTTTATCCACTAACATACGAAGCCCTTTTGCATCTTTATCCATATCATCTCCTAGCCCTTGATATGCAATATCAATAAAGGGAAGAAAACCATTCTTTTGCGCTAACTGCGCTATTTTCTCCCATGCTTCAAATGATAAATCTGCACCACTTGGATTGTGACAACACCCATGGATTAAAAGTACATCTTCACATCCTAATGTTTCTACAACACGTAGCATTGCTTCTTCATCTACTTGTTTTGTTGTTACATCTAAATAAGGATATTCAAATACCTGTAAACCTGCTTTTTCCATAATAGGACGGTGATTGATATAACTTGGATTACTAAGCCAAACTCGTGCGTTGGGTCTTGCCATTTTAATTAAATCTGCAAGCATTCTAAGCGCTCCACTTGCACCAGGAGTTTGAAGTGTACTTGCTCTTAAAATCGCTTTTGTTCCCTTTAATACCAAATCTTGCATTGCGGTATTAAATTGTTCATCCCCTACAAGCCCTACGTAACTTTTACTCTCTTCGCTCACAGCAAGTGTCACAGCAGCATTTCGAACAGAGTGCATAATAGGTGTCTGTCCATTTTCATCTTTATAGATTCCAATTCCAAGATCAATTTTATCAGGACGTATATCTTCTTGATATGCTGTCATTACTGATAAAATAGGATCCCCTTGTGGCGCATTTAATAATTCTAACATTATGATACCCTCTCACCATTAAGTATTCCACTAGATAGGATTACTCCAATAATTACTAATCCCATACCTATTGTTAAAACACTATTTATATCTTCACCTAACATCATCATAGCAATCAAAGTAGCTACTACTGGTGTTGCAGCACCTATTGCTGCAGTCTTCTCAGCTCCAAGCCTCACAATTGCAGCACTAAAACACAATCCTGAAAAGATTCCCACAATTACCCCTTGAACCAACATTTGCCCTATTACTTCGGATACTGATAATGCTGTATATCCAAGTTCAGGACCTGTTATTACAATCCACAGTGCAATAAGTACACCATTAGGTAAAGCAGCCAGTGCAGCAACTTTTAAAGGGGATAACCCAGACTGTCTTATACTAATAGTAAAAAAAGACCACAAAAGTGCACTTAAAAGAAATACACCTTGCCCTACTAATAAGTTTGTATCCCAATTACTTCCTGCTTGCATTATCATTACAGCAATACCACAGCAAATTCCAAACAATCCAAACTTTCGAAAACCAGGAAGAGGTTGTTTGTAAACTATAACAGCTATTAAGGTCACAAATAATGGAATAGTTCCAGGTATCAAGGTACTACCATATGCTACTTGTGTTAATTGCATACCGTATCCAGATAAAAGGAAAAAAGGCAATCCACTTCCAATAACAATTCCAAATAAATAAACAGGTGGTACTTTTGCATAATCACTTAAGCTTTTAATAAATATTGGCAATAATAATAACCCAGGTATGGCATAACGAAAGAATGTTAACTCCACTAGTGTTAGTGGCGTTAGTGCACCAACTCTAAGAGATAAAGCGTAACTTGACCAAATAAGTACAGTAATTAGTGCCGCAATCAAACCAATCGTATACTGTTTTGAAGTACTACTGATGTTTTGAACTGTTAAAATAGTATCAGACATAAACTTTTCCTTAATAATATAAACTTAAAATGCCAATATTAGGGCCATGCAAGCATTTTTTATATAAATTTCGAGTATTATATCTGTTTGATTTTCTTATTTCTTTATCAAAACTCTGAACTTTATTGTCTTTTTATGAAGGTAAAACTGTTCATAAATAACCAAATAATAGTTTATTTATGATATTATTAGGCATGCAAAGAAAAATTACTCGTGATTTACATATAAATATTGCCAATAAAACAATGTCATATATTTACAATCATATTGATACTTCTATAAATCTTGATGAACTTGCTTCAAACTTTGAAGTCAGTAAAAAACATCTTCATCACGTTTTTAAAGAACAGCTTGGTATTAATATCTATGAATCTATAAAATCAATACGACTTCAAAAAGCTTCAAATCTCCTTCTAACCAACAAATACTCGACTATCACACAAATTGCGAATATGTGTGGGTACAGTTCACAATCATCTTTTATCAAAGCTTTTAAAGAGCGTTTTGAACAAACACCTAAAGGGTGGAGAAATGGAGGGCATGAGTTATACTCAAATACAATATTTAAGAACTCTTTATTAAAAGATTCTTTGCCTAACTTTGATACTTCAAAAGTAAGGATAGTTAAAACGCAAGACAGGCCAATTTACTATATAAGACAAAAAGGATACATAGTAGAAGAAGCTAAACAAAAATGGCAACAGCTTCAAGCATGGGTATATACTAATAATCTAGATACATACGAACAAATAGGAATCTATCATGATAATCCCGCAATTACACCACATGCCAAGTGCTTTTATATTGCAGCCATTAGCCCTGTAAATGAAGTTTTAGATACTAATATGCCATCAAATACATTAGAAGGTGGATTATATGCCACTTTTGATCTTTATGGTGGAGATAGGGAAGCTGCATGGTTTATTAAATGGGCATACCATAAATGGCTCCCTAAAAGTGGATTTGAGACGACAACAGATCCCTCTTTTCTTATCATGCACAAAAATCATTTTTTAGAAGACAATGAGATTGATGCAACTTTTTATCTTCCCATTCGTAGTGTATAAAAAATTTATTTATAAGATGTGATTACAGGGGG
>ENA-ORXI01002814-ORXI01002814.1-sediment-metagenome-genome-assembly--contig:-NODE-2814-length-12186-cov-6.770006_pt1 | contig 12186 bp, 13 predicted proteins | sample MGYA00237861_ERZ511468 | MGnify/ENA primary metagenome ERZ511468 (study PRJEB26299, sample SAMN06266213) | sediment metagenome | isolation source: Hudson Canyon methane seep mesocosm | place... | reverse complement strand
CCATGATTAGGTCCAAAAATTATTTTCCGTATTTTTGACGGAATTTGTCAACACGACCAGCAGTATCAAGCATTTTTTGCTTGCCTGTGTAGAACGGGTGACATTCTGCACATACATCCAAAGTCAAAGCGCTGCTACGTGTTGAGCGAGTTTTGAAGGTATTACCACAGCTGCAGGTAACATCAATCTCGTTGTATTCTGGATGGATATCCGCTTTCATATCTATACTCGTCTATTTATGTTTTCTAAAATTTACACCACATGAAACTAAATGTGGGCTTGTGAACCGCGTAATTTTACTGATCAACCATCACGACAGCAAGTTTTATTTCGCAAAAAGTAGTCACGACTAGCGTGATGTTTACTTTTCGGCTACTAAAAAAGCAATATTGCGAAAACCTTGCTTGTGATCACCAAGCAAAGCTTCTTCTCGATATACTCTCACTTTCAGACTTGAGAATAACCGTAATAGTTCGTTATCCGCCAATAAATAATCAGGGTTTTGGGGGCCAGTCTGATCTACTTTATCTTGGCAATAAGTTTGATAAAACAATAAACCACCCGGTTTAAGCGCTGACATCAACTTTTCACAAAGATCACGTTCTAGAAAAAAACTCACCACAATAACCTCATAACTGTTCGTTGCCGGAGGTTTTTCAATCACATCATGAACCTGAGCATTAATGTTTAGTTTTTGTAAGTCAGCCTCTTGCTGAAGCTGTTTTATAGCGACTTGCGAGACATCCCAAGCATCAACGTCTAAACCAGCTTTTGCCAACAACTTAGCATTACCTCCTAAACCGCAAGCTAAATCCAATGCTCGACCTTTTGATGGCAATAGATGCTGATTCTCTAACAATACGCTTGCCGCAGTTACTTCACCCTCACGTTGCGTATAAATCCCATCCCATTTGGCTTGTAGCGACATCTTATCTTTTCCAAAATGCCGGTGTTAATACCACTAATAAGGTAAATATTTCTAAACGACCCAATAACATAGCCACACATAACATCCATTTTGATGGCGAGTTAATGCTGCCATAATTAGCACCGACTTCGGCTAAACCGGGACCTAAGTTATTCAGACAGGCAGTCACCGCCGAAAAAGAGGTCACCACGTCCAACCCCGTTGCCATCAAAAACAAATGCATAATGCTAAAACAAAAAACATACAAGGCAAAAAAGCCCCAAACAGCACCAACAACTTTGGCCGGCAAAGCTTTGTTGTTAATTTTGATCGCAAACACCGCATTAGGATGAATCAAGCGTAAAACTTCACGATAACCTTGTTTGAACAATAGCAGCACCCGAATCACTTTCATACCACCACCCGTCGAACCGGCACAACCACCGATATAACTGGTCATCAATAATAAAACCGGTAAAAACCCTGGCCACAAATAATAATCTGTAGTAGTGAAACCGGTTGTGGTGCCTATAGATACAGCCTGGAATATTCCTTGATGCACTGCCGTCCAAGGTTCATCAAACGTATGGGTGAAATACAAATACACTGATGTCACCACCGAAATCACGGCTAAAATCCATAGATATACCCGTAACTCTGAGTCAGCAAAATAGTGACGAATACTACGGTGGCGCCACGCTAAAAAGTGCAATGAAAAATTCATGCCCGCAAGCAGCATAAATATCACGGCGATCATTTCAATAGTGGCACTATCAAAAAATCCCATACTGGCATCATGAGTAGAAAAACCACCAATCGCCACTGTTGAAAAACTATGACCAATCGCATCAAACCAACTCATGCCTGCCCAATGATATGAAATTGCACAAGCAACCGTTAATGTCAGATAAATATACCAAAGCGCTTTTGCTGTTTCTGTAATACGAGGGGTAAGTTTAGAATCTTTCATCGGCCCTGGAGTTTCAGCACGATAAAGCTGCATGCCACCGACACCTAATAAAGGCAAAATCGCAACGGCTAAGACCACGATTCCCATACCGCCCAACCATTGTAAAAATTGACGATAAAACAAAACCGCTTCTGGCAAGCTATCAAGCCCTGTTAATACCGTTGCTCCCGTAGTGGTTAGGCCAGACATCGATTCAAATACGGCATCAGTAAAGGACATCGCCGGATATGTAGTCAAGAAAAAGGGCAGAGCACCGGATAGGCCCAAGGCGATCCAGAACATCACCACCACAATAAAACCATCACGGATTTTTAATTCTTTTCGGTGTTGCCGAACAGGTAACCAAAATAAAATACCTGTTACCAATAAAATCACAAAAGCAGTGATAAATGCTTGATCGGCACCATCTTGATAAAACAAAGACACGGCAATCGGTGGCAACATCGTGATACTAAACAGACTTAACAAAATACCTAATATGCGCTGTATGGTCAGGATCTGCATGGTTCTATTTTTTTATCTACTTTATTGGTTGAAGTGTTCGACGATAATACGCCCACACCAACAACATGAACAGTGAAATAAGCAAGATCGGCATTCGACCATAACTGACATAAGCAGTAGCACCTTGTCTTGCTTGTACTTGTCCTGTTAATACCACCTCTTCAAACTGAGCTGATTGCTTGATGAGTTGACCATCAAAGTCTATTAAAGCCGAAATGCCATTAGTGGTTGCTCTTAATACCGGTCGCCCAGTTTCTAATGCTCTATTTCGTGAAATTTGTAGATGTTGATGTGGTGCAAAAGAGTCGCCATACCAAGCGTTATTGGTTGCATTTACTAATAAACTAGCCTCGGGCACGGTATCTAAAACCTCATTCGAAAAGGTATCTTCGTAACAAATAGAAACACCAATATCATGGCCAGCCGCTCGTAATAAAGCTTGGCCATCATCGCCGGCAATAAATGACGACATCGGCAAATCAAAAAACTCAATTAGACCTCGCAACCAAGCCAAAGGCACATAGTCACCAAAAGGCACCAAATGACGTTTATGGTAGAACGCTTCTTCATCGCCCAATACCATCATGCTATTAAAATAATGTCGACTATCTTGCTGCATCACCGGCAAACCTAACAAAATATCAGTCTCATTATCACGAGCGAGCTCTGCTAATGGATCTAAAAAAAGTTCTTTTGCTTGATGATGAAAGACAGTGACTGCATTTTCGGGCCATATCACCAAATCGCTATCCCAATTTTGCTCTGTTCGTGCTTGATACAAGGCTAAGGTTTTAAATAACTGTTCAGGGTTCCATTTAATTTCTTGTGGAATATTACCTTGAATCAAACTTACTTTTATTGGTTCACCTTTTGGTGATGTTGCAGTATGAGTTTGCAAAACACTACCGCCAACCCAAATAGCGATAACCAAGGAGATTAACCACCAGCGTCGCGTTTGCATGATGGTCAGTATTAGACCTGCCGTTAAAGCAACCAACCAAGACACGCCTAATGCACCTATGAACGGTGTGTAGCCGGCTAAGGGCCCATCAATTTGGCTAATGCCTATTTCTAACCATGGAAAACCCGTCAAAAACCAAGCTTTAAACCATTCAAATATTATCCAAGCAACGGGCAATAACAAGATAAGATCAAAACTCGTCAATATTGGCCCAGTAATACGTTTCAGCAAATAAGCTAATGCCGCCAAATAGAGCGCTAAAAAGCCAACAAATAAAGCGGTTAACAACGCAGCTAAAAAGACACTAGCTTGACCAAAATCATGAATGGCAACATACACCCACGACACGCCAACACCAAACATGCCAATGCCAAACAAAAATCCTCGCCATGCAGCTTGTTTAATCGTGCCATTCTGCCAACTGGCAAAAAGTAAAACTAAGCTAACAACAGCCAGTGGATAACAATGAAAAGGGGAAAAAGCGAGTGGCAAGATCGCGCCTGCGATCAAAGCAATCATATTACCTTTAAGTCCTGACCATCCTTGGAATACGCTTGTTTGCATTACTCCGTATCGTCTTCCGTTTGTTCAGTTTCAGGTAATACTTCCATCTCTAGCAGATGAACCCGGCGATTATCAGCACGCATCACCGTAAATTGAAAACGACCAATGGTCACTTGTTCGTCACGCTCTGGCATATGACCAAATTGATTAATTACAAATCCGCCGACGGTATCAAAATCATCATCATTCCAATCCGTTTCAAAAAACTCATTAAAGTCTTCTACGGAGGTCAACGCTTTGATGGTATAACTGCTTTCACTACGTTCTAAAATCGGCGCGTCGTCGTCAATATCATGTTCATCTTCGATTTCACCAACGATTTGTTCCAACACATTTTCTATGGTGACAATACCGGCAACACCACCATATTCATCCACCACAATCGCCATATGATTGCGTCGTGCACGAAACTCTCGTAACAAGACATTTAATCGTTTGCTTTCAGGAATAAATACCGCAGGACGCAATAATTCACGTAAATCAAATTCAAACTTGCCATTAGCAACCACCGCTGACAATAAGTCCTTGGCTAATAAGATACCGATGACATCATCACGATCATCATCCATTACTGGAAAACGAGAGTGGGCCATTTCGGTAATGAGTTTTAAAGTATCTTCTGCCGTCGCATCTTTAGAGACCATCACCACTTGCGAGCGTGGGATCATGATATCTCGAGCTTGCATCTCTGATACGTTCAAAGCACCTTCCACAATCGATAGGGCTTCCGCATCTAAAATATGGCGTTTTTCCGCTGAACGAATTAAATCAATCAGCTGAGATTGATCTTCCGGCTCAAGGAAAATATTGCTTAAACGTTTAAGCCAAGATTGTTTATTGCTTGAACTACTCAGTCGTCCGTCGCTCATATGTTGCTCTCTTGATCACGATAAGGATTATCAATATTCAATGATTGCAAAATTGTTTTTTCTAAGGTTTCCATCTGCTCTGCTTCGTCCATTTTAATATGATCATAACCTAATAAGTGTAAACATCCATGAATGACCATATGTGCCCAATGATCGTTCACCATCTTATTTTGCTGTTGTGCTTCCGATTCTACCACCGTCCTACAGATCACCAAGTCGCCTAATAAGCGAGGGTCCATAGGTATAGGGGCTTCAAACGGGAATGACAAAACATTGGTTGGTCCTGTTTTACCACGATAGTTTGAGTTCAGCTCGGCACATTCGTCGACCTCAACTAAACGCACACTAAGCTCACAATCTTCTGAAACTTCTGCAAGTGCAGCATCCACCCAACGCTGGAAATCTTTTTCTTCAGGCACGACACCTTCACAAGCGAGCTGTAGATCAAGCGTAACTGTCATCAGGGGTTTTCAGCCTTTTCATAAGCCAATACCACTTTTTGCACCAAGGAATGTCGCACAACATCTTTTGCTTGGAAGAAAGTAAAACCAATGCCTTCAACATCTTTTAATACTTCAACCGCATGGCGCAAACCTGATGTTTGGGAGTTCGGCAAATCAATTTGAGTAATATCACCAGTAATAACAGCCGTCGAGTTATAGCCCAATCGTGTTAAAAACATTTTCATTTGTTCTTTGGTGGTATTTTGCGCTTCATCCAAAATAATGAACGATTCATTCAAAGTCCGACCACGCATATAGGCTAACGGTGCGACTTCAATCACATTACGTTCAATCAGTTTTGCAACACGCTCAAAACCTAACATTTCGTATAAAGCATCATACAAAGGGCGTAAATAAGGATCGACTTTCTGCGTTAGGTCTCCCGGTAAAAAACCTAATCGTTCACCCGCTTCCACCGCTGGACGAACCAAAACGATACGTCGAGCAAAATCACGCTCTAAAGCTTCAACTGCACACGCTACCGCTAAATATGTTTTTCCAGTACCGGCAGGGCCAATACCAAAACTAATATCGTGGGTCATCACCTTTTTTAAATATATTTGTTGGTTTTCACCACGTGCTTTTACCAAACCACGCTTGGTTTTAATCACAATTTCTTTTTGCTCTGCAGGCGCTTGTTTATCCTCACCACCAGCTTGGCGAATAGCCAAGTGCACTTGTTCCGGCACTAAAACGGTTTGTGCCGTTTCGGCATAAAGCTCATAAATAACGTCTTGAACATCAGCTAAGGTTTCGGCCTTGCCGATAATTTGAAATTTTGAACCACGATTATTAATCTCAACGCCAAAGCTACGCTCCATCATTCGAATATGTTCATCCAAATGACCGCATAAATTAGCTAATCGGGGATTGTCCGCTGGGCTTAATTCGAAACTAACCGTGTCAAGCACGGGAGAAGTTGTTGTCACAAATAATATTCCTGAAAAACTTAACTGATAACAGTATCAGCCAATATTTCACCTCGTAAAGAATTAGAGTACGCCTCGGTAATATGCACATCAACAAATTTACCGATCAATGATTCATCTCCAGCAAACACGACTGAGCGATTATTTTCACTTTTACCAATCACTTCACCGTCATTACGATCTGCTTTTTTCTCAACTAAGATCCGCTGTGTTGAACCGAGCATCGCTTTGCTATGTTTTGCTTCTAACTCTAATAAACGAGATTGAACTGTCTGCAATCGCTGTTTTTTAATATCATCTGAAACAGAATCGATAAACGCAGCTGCAGGCGTGCCCGGGCGGGCGCTATAAATAAAACTAAATGAATGATCAAATTCAATATCATTGATCATATCCATTGTGGCTTGAAAATCAGCATCTTGCTCATCTGGAAAACCAATAATGAAATCACTCGACATGCTGATATCAGGTCTCACTTCACGCAGACGTCGAATTTTATCTTTATATTCCAAACCCGTGTGGCCACGTTTCATCATCGCTAAAATACGATCCGAACCTGATTGAATTGGCAGATGTAAATGACTTACCAACTCTGGCACTTCACCATAGGCTTCAATCAAACTATCTGAAAACTCAACCGGATGTGAAGTTGTAAAACGTATGCGATCAAGGCCTTCAATCGCTGCAACATAATGAATCAACAACGCTAAGTCAGCAGTATCTTCGCCGTCCAAAGCGCCTTGGTAAGCATTGACGTTTTGGCCTAATAAATTAACTTCACGCACACCTTGTGCTGCCAAACCACGAATTTCGGTCAATACTTTATCAACTGGTCGACTGACTTCTTCACCTCGGGTATAAGGCACCACACAGAACGTGCAATATTTACTACAGCCTTCCATGATCGATACAAAAGCAGTTGGGCCATCGGCTTTTGCTTCAGGCATGTTATCGAATTTTTCAATTTCTGGAAAAGAAATATCAATGCGCGGTTTATGACTCTTTTTAACGTCATCCAACATGCCTGGCAAACGGTGCAAGGTTTGTGGGCCAAAAATCAAATCAACATAAGGCGCTCGACGTCGAATGGCATCACCTTCTTGGCTTGCAACACAACCACCAACACCTATTACTAAATCTGAGCGCTCATCCTTCCATTTTTTCCAGCGACCTAATTGATGAAATACTTTTTCTTGCGCTTTTTCGCGAATTGAACAGGTATTAAGTAACAATACATCTGCTTCTTCAGCGATATCAGTGACTTCCATCTGATGGGAAGCAGCAAGCACCTCGGCCATTTTAGATGAATCATACTCATTCATCTGACAACCAAAGGTCTTTATAAACAGTTTACCGGCCATGAAATTTCATTATAAAAAAGGGTGGGATAGAATACTCTTTTTACGCCATCAATTCAAAACAAGTGTTTGTTTTTACTAAAAAGACCCTGTTATATTGATTTGTGTTTCATAAATACCCAAGTTACTTGAACCTGCGAGATTTCAGCGGGAATTAAAATTGTCAGTGACAAGGCATTTGTTTGTTGGCTCAGTTATTCTGAGCCTTAAACAAATAACGCAGTCAGTGGCGATTTTAAACCCGCCCGAAGGGAGCTAAGGAAAAAAACCAGCGCTGCGTTTCAATGCTTATGAAGGACGAGTCATTCACTGCGCCTTGTGCCTTGCTCTGGCTTTTCTCCTTAACTCTGAAACATGCAGGTTCAAGTAATTTGGGTATATCTACAAGGATGTTGTTTATGACCATCAAGGACTGGCCGATTGATGAGCGACCAAGAGAAAAACTATTAAACCTTGGCGCTCATGCCTTATCTGACGCCGAACTGCTTGCCATTTTCTTACGCACCGGTGTGGCAGGGATTTCAGCTGTCGAACTTGCTCGCGATTTGCTAAATAGCTTTGGCTGCCTTCGATCATTACTAGAAGCCGATATCACACAATTCTGCCAGCAACATGGTTTAGGTCCCGCTAAATATGTGCAATTACAAGCGGTGATGGAAATGAGTCGCCGCCATATGGAATCAACATTAACGCGCGGTGATGCTCTAGTTAATGCCCAAACCACCAAACAGTACTTACAACAACAATTAAGGGCTTACCCTTACGAAGTTTTTGCTTGTCTGTTTCTCGACAATAAACACCGCATGATCAAGTTTGAAGAACTGTTTCGAGGCACCTTAGATGGCGCCACTATTTATCCTCGAGAAGTTGTTAAACAAGCATTAAGTCATAATGCCGCCGCCGTTATTTTTGCTCACAACCATCCCTCAGGTTTAGCTCAGCCCAGTGAGGCCGACTATCAAATCACACAACGACTTAAAACCGCATTGGAGCTTATTGATATTCGAGTTTTAGATCATATTGTGATCGGCGATGGTGAGTCGGTCTCTTTTGCTGAGTTAGGCAAACTATAAAAGCGTTAGCCCTCTTTCAGATCATGGGGTTTATCGATAAAAACCTTCTTGCCAGTAAACATCGCTGAAACAATGCCATTTTGTTCTCGTAACTCAGTGATTAACACACCGAAAAGGTGTAATACGATCGCTATCAGCAAAATATAAAATACATAATAATGTGTGGTTATAAACGCTTTTCTAAAATCACGCATTTCTTCATAGGCTTTTGGATCTATACCTTCTTTTGAATAAGGTTTGACCTGTGCTATCGCTTGCTCATCAACCGCCACCCATTCTTTAATCGTATTGCCAAATGGCGGCATATAAACATCCGTTCCTGCTAATACTAGACCGGTAATCGACTGAATAGAGAGCAATAAAAACAATAGTGCAACCATCAATCTACCGATTGGGTTATGACCTAAAAACCCGGCCTTATTAGTTTTATCTAAGTAAACTTTAAGCTGTGCGTTGTAGCTTTTTCCAAACGGTAACATCTGACGCCAGCGTGCGTAATGACCGCCAATAAAACCCCAAACGATCCGCCAACTGAGATTCAATGCAAAGACATAACCAATATAGACATGCACCGTTTTTAGCAAGATCTTACCGTCGTTGCTTACACCCAAAGCTTTACTATTTAAAATTACCGTTCCAAGGCCTATCAATGCCAAAACACACACAACATTTAACCAATGAAAAATTCGAACCGTCTTATCCCAAACCTTGTAGCTCGTTAATTGCTGTTGCTGTGTCATTTTCTTGGCCTCTTCATTAATGTCGCTACTATGAAACGCCTTTTAACTTATCAAAACCTTAAGCCTTACTTAAACCGCAAATGGATATTTAATTGCTTCGTGGTATTGATAACCCGATACTTCAAAGTCATCCAACGTTACCCACGTTTCTAAATCTTCCAGCGATTTAATATCCGGATTGATATGTAACGACGGTGGGTCATAAGGGGTGCGTTTGAGCTGCACATCACGCATCAGTTCCAATTGATCTTCATAAATGTGAGCATTTACTATCTTGTGGAATGCTTTACCTGCTTTATTACCCGTAATTTGAGCAATGATCTGCAATAAAAAAAACACTTGAATCTGATTAAAATTTAAACCTAATGGCACATCACAAGAACGTTGATATGAGGTTAAAAAGAGAGTGTCATCTAAGAGCGAAAAAGTATGGGTATGCATGCAGGGTCTTAAACAACCCATCTCGAATTCACCGGGGTTATAAAAGGTAATGATCTCACCACGATCATCGATCCCTTTTGATAAATTGTCGACCAGTTTTCGTAACTGATCTAAGGTGCTGCCATCCGGTTTTGCCCAACGACGGCCTTGCACACCATAAACGCGGCCCATATCATCTTGGCCTTTACGAAAAGAGTTATTCAGCCAATCTTGATTTTCATTGGCATTAGCATCCCATGTTTTGGTGCCTAAAGCTCTAAAGTCAGCGGCATTATCATAACCTCGGATATAACCCAAAATCTCGGCAATCGCAGACTTCCAGTAACTTCTTCGGGTGGTAATTAACGGAAACTGATTGTTGGCAACATCGTAAGTTAAATCCGCATCAATCACGGTTAAGCAACGTTTACCGGTACGTTTATTTGCTATCCAAGTGCCTTCATCAATCAATCTCTGACACAAGTCTAAATATTGTTTCATCTCAGCCTCTAACGCTTTAAATCAAATTGGCTGCTACTTTACTACAGATCGTATTTTTGCATTCTATAAAGCAAAGTATCACGACTGATCCCTAATAATCGAGCAGCCCGAGAACGGTTACCTGCTGCCATTTCTAAGGCTTGCTGAATCAAATCCAATTCCACCTGGGCCAATTTAATACCCGTTGATGGCAGATTAAAAACATGATCATTCGCAGCAGATTCTGGCAACATTTCAAGCGGTAAATCTTCTACCTGCAGAACCTTGCCCGGATTTAACAAGGCCATGCGCTGACAAAAATTCATCAGTTCTCGAACATTTCCTGGCCATGCGTAAGTTTGCAAACAATGTTCTGCTTCTTTTGCATAACGCACCACCGCATTAGTGCCGGCAAATTCACGACCAAAATGTTGCAGCAATATTTTAATATCTGAACTACGTTCTCTTAATGGTGGCAACGTGATTGGCACTACTTGCAAGCGATAAAACAAATCCGCTCTAAAATCACCATTACTTACCGCCTGCTGCAAATCAATACTGCTCGCCGTGACGGTACGTGTATCCACCTTATGTAATTTATGGCTACCTTTAAGCTGACATTCTCCAGCTTCAATAAATCGTAAAACTTTGGCCTGCACGCTCAGTGGCAAAGCATTGATCTCGTCAAGAAAGACGGTGCCACCTTCAGCTGCTAACAATTTGCCACGATGTTCGATATCACCATCAGCATTGCAATGACCAAATAAGTCTTCATCAATGCCTTCGAGCAATAAAGCGGCACAATCTATCGTGACAAAGGGTTTATCACGTCGGCCACTTTCCTGATGAAAAGCGTTTGCCATTAATTCTTTGCCAGTACCCGTTTCGCCATAGATTAAAACGCTGGCATCACTAGCCGCAATGATCGGGATAGTACGAAGTAAATGTGTGATTTGTGGTGATTGACCTAAGATCTGATTCATACGATTTTCATCCTATAAAACATGATGTTCATGGCTGGTATGATCATCATGTGCATGTTGATCCAAGGGCCAAAATGCCGTCGCCAATGCCATCGCAATAATCGATATACCTGCAATTTGGCGTAAGTGTTTTGCTCGCGCCATCGATGCTAATAAACCCGTAAAAAGACCTGCGCCCATTACTGCTGGCAAGGTTCCAGCACCAAAAGCCAACATCACCATTGATGCTTTAACCGGTTCACCAACTGTTGCAGCCACAGCTAAAGCGGCATAGACCAACCCACAAGGTAACCAGCCCCACACCGTTCCCAGTAAAAAGGCTTGTTTTAATGTTCTTACTGGTAATAATTTTTGGCCGATAGGTTGCAGTTTTCGCCATACAGGCGCGCCCAAACGTTCCATCTGTGCAAATTTAGGAAACCAACCTGCAAGGTACAAGCCCATTGCAATCATGACAATTACTGATATATACCGTAAAACCAAGTGGCCGTTAAACTCCACCAATGGTGAACTCAACAAACCAACTATTGCTCCGGCCACACCATAACTTAATAAGCGTCCGATATTGTAGTTAAATACAAAAGGCAGCATCTTGCGCTGACTTTCACGTACTTCCACTGGCAAACTCAATGTGAGCGCCCCGATGACAGAACCACACATAGCAATACAATGTACCGTGCTAAAAAGTCCCAAAAGAAATGCCGTGAGATAGGAGCTAGTAATGGCTTCCATTAAAATTTAAACCTGTAGTCTTTTTTCATGACGTAGAACAATAACATGCCCTAAAATCCCAATTATGTGTCATTTCACACACATTATCATCATAAAACACACTTTTTATAGACAAAATGACGATATCTTTGCACCGTGAAGAATTTTAGGAGTTCATTGTGCGTTATCAGTTGTTACCATTTTTAGTACTTGC
>ENA-ORXI01002808-ORXI01002808.1-sediment-metagenome-genome-assembly--contig:-NODE-2808-length-12210-cov-28.049452_pt1 | contig 12210 bp, 7 predicted proteins | sample MGYA00237861_ERZ511468 | MGnify/ENA primary metagenome ERZ511468 (study PRJEB26299, sample SAMN06266213) | sediment metagenome | isolation source: Hudson Canyon methane seep mesocosm | place... | reverse complement strand
AAGAAGAAAGCTGAACCCAAGAAGAAAGCTGAACCCAAGAAGAAAGCTGAACCCAAGAAGAAAGCTGAACCCAAGAAGAAAGCTGAGCCCAAGAAGAAAGCAGAGCCCAAGAAGAAAGCAGAGCCCAAGGAGAAAGCAGAGCCCAAGAAGAAAGCAGAGCAACCTAAAAAGTCGATATCAAAGAAGAAGGGAAAGCCCAAGAAAAGACTAGGGTCAATGCAAATGCTTGATGAACGATCTTTGTCCCAGATGGTCGTGGCTAGTAGAGATCTAGATAGACGTTTTGACAAAAGAAACCTGAAAGGGGAACGCTTAAAGAATAATCTAAATTTCTTTCAGCAACAGGAATTCAACTCAACTCTACAGCTTGCGTTTAATTTAATTGAAAAAAATATCAACGCTCCAAACTGGGACGGGGAAAAACATTATGGCGAAATAAATTTCTACCTTACGGAGGATGGGTTCATTGAAAAAATAGTTGTTAAAATTCCGTCAGGCCACGACGGGTTAGATCAATCAATGGTCGATGCCTTGGTTAAAACTAAGCGTATAGTTTTACCGCATGATGAAGACGTTAAACAGGCTATGTATTTTACTAGGAAACTGCTGTTCTATTCTGATAAAGATATGATTAGATAATGAAGTCATACCGTAATCGTTATTTAGCGCTACTTCTCGTAAGTTTATTAATACATATATTGCTCTTGGGTTTGTATGTCTTTTTTCTGGATGATGATATTGATCAAGAAAAGTCTGATAAGACATTTCATGTAACCTTGCGTGAAAATCCCCAAGAAGAGCCTTTTCCAGAAAAACATGAAGATCAAGCGCTTATTCCTGTTGAAGAACCAAAGCCTGAAGAACCAAAGCCTGAAGAAGTAGCAAAGAAACAAGAAGAGACCGAGCAGGAACCAAGTCCTCTGGATAATGCCGATGAAATGGCGACTAACAATCAAGATCAAAATGAAAAAGGTATGGTTGTCGGTGGCTCAGAGTCTAGCCCTGAAAAGGAATTAGAGTCTGCTAAACAAACCGCACTAGACAAACAAATAGATGGTCAGACAAAGCTAAGCAATGAGGTAGATCTTACAGAGCTCAAAGAAACAGAAACTCAAAATACAGTTCAGAGCGAAAAAGAGCCCGTTCAAGCGCAAGAAACAATACTATCTGAAAGTACCCAAGCAAGTGAACTTCCTCAAGAGTTTGTACCAAGCTACTTTGACGTATTAGATAATGAAGGTGAAGCTTTTGATGAGCAAGGCCTAACGGAGCCTAGCTATTTAGATGCTTTTGCAGGCTATGAGGATGAAATCGGTGAAAGTGATGAGTCTAAAGAGAATCAGGATATTTTGGACTTGAATACCCCTGGAAACATTATGATGCTGGCAGATAACCAATTGAGTGATGTAAATGTCCCGCAACCTTTTAGTGAGAAGAAAAGTAAAGAATTAAAGTTGGCAAATAAGTTTCTAAAAAGAATGAATAAACAAGTAATGTCTATTTGGATTAATCCTTATAAAGGAAATCGTATATTATTAGGTATAATCAAGATTGAGCTTAATACAAAAGGACACTTAATTAATTCTTATGTATATCGAGAGAGCGGTGATAAAATATTGGATGTCTCTGTTCTTGATGCAATACGGGCAGTAAGAAGATTTGAAGTGCCAGAAAATGTAATTATTGCAGAGCGTTATTATAGAAATCTGAGATTTCATTACAGCTCAGTTGAAAAAGAAATTGAACTTATGCCCTTTGAAAAAGCGCCCTCTAAAACTAAAGAGAACTAAATGCCAGTAACATCTGAAAGTACCAAACTCCGTTCAAAATCAATTGAAAGAAATGCTGATCAATTCTCTGAGTATGAAAATTTACTTATTTTTGGTCCACCTGAAGGTGATGATCTATCTTATTTAAACCCTAAGAAAGTCATTACCTTTGATTACAGAGTCTTTCAGTCACATCAAGCATCATTAGGTGAACGGATCGAATATTCATGTTCACAAACTGAGTCTCAAGTTTATGATGCGGTGATTATCTTCGTCCCTAAGTCTAAAAAAGAACTCGACTTGGTTTTGGCTTTTTTAACGCCTATGTTGATTAAAGGCGCAAGCATTTATCTGGTTGGCGAAAAGAAATCCGGTATCGAAAGTGCTGCAAAGCGTTTAAATGCACTAGGTTCAAATAACAGTAAAATTGACTCTGCAAAACATTGCCAACTTTGGCAGGTCTCGTTAGAACAAAGTGCAGCTGATTTCTGCTTAGACGACTGGGTTGAAAGCTATAATATTGAAATTAACGATATTGCTGTTGAGTTAGTGAGCATTCCTGGAGTGTTCAGTTTTGGTCAATTAGATATCGGTACGGAATTACTACTTCAAAATATGTTCTCTCGATTAGATGGGCGGGTATTGGACTTTGGTTGCGGTAGTGGTGTGGTAGGTATTTATACGAAGCTTCTTAATCCTACTGTTCAACTGGAAATGGTAGATATAAATATTCTTGCGTTGGAGTGTGCAAAACGAAGCTGTGTGTTGAACAAGGTTGACGCAAAAGTTTACCCAAGTGATGGTTGGAAAGATGTGCAGGGAAGGGTGAATGGTGTGGTGAGTAATCCTCCGTTTCATTCAGGTGTTGCAACAGAATATAGAACAACTGAAGGTTTTATACGTGGTGCCAAGGATAAAATGTCAAAACACGCGCCATTTCTTTTAGTTGCCAATAGTTTTTTAAAGTATGCCCAGATCATAGAAGATACTTTTGAACGCTGTGATATTTTAGTCGAGAACACAAAATTCAAGGTGTATAAAACCTTTCGATAATGACTAACTGAGTTATACGACATAGCTTAATTTGTTGAGCGCTTTGCACCATAGTTCGTTTTTTAAACTACTTTGTCATTCAGGTTCGCTTTTCACCGGAATCCATTGTTTTATCGATAACAGTCATAAAAGAACTGAGCTCCGGTAAAAAAAACTCCGAAGTAACCGTGCCTTATTTATGCAATACCTTTGTTGTATAAATCGCAGGCAAAAAAAAGCCCTTGGGGTACAAGGGCGAGTCCACTCTAGCAAACGCTAGCGATAAAAACTTTGAACTAAATAATCAAAGATCTGAAGAATGAAACAAGTCTAATAAATAGAATTAGAATAAACACCCTAGAATTTGAACTAAGTCACATTTACTGCTTGATGACACTTTCGCTGTTTGTTGAATGTAACATTATGTGATAGTTTGTGACTGTTGGTCGCGTTTTTTTAATTTATGTCAAAACAAGGCTAGCTAAATTTAAAGATTCTATTTTTTTATTGGATGTAAAAAATGTTTATTCAGCATCAAAACACTAGCCAGAAGAAAGGAAAGTTAAAGCCTTTATTTTTATCTGTACTAGCTGCGTCTATTATTCCTTCGTTGTCTTTTGCCGAGCTTAAGTGGTTGGATGAGGGCGAGTTATCGAAAGTGACGGGGAAGGCCGGCCTGACCATTGATGTTGAAACAGAAATTACAATTGCAGAGTTTGAATACGTCGATGCTGGCTCCATGTACTGGAAGGACTACTCCTTGTCAGGCATTGGTGGTGGTTTAATGGATAATATCAGAGCAACAGTTGATTCTACCGATGGTGCAGAAACTCTCGGTATAGGCTTCTCTGATGTGGCTAAGTTAGCAAATATGGGTTATCTGGATGCGACTGAAACAGATGTTGCCTGGGCTTTAACAGAATACAATGATGGTCTTGGTGGGTACGGTAAAGACTTTAATGATGGTGACTTGGTTATACATATTACATCACAAGATTTTGGGATAGATTTTTCTGTTCCTGCAAATCCTGCTGATCAGGCAACGAATTTACTGGCAATGAAAAACTCAATTGACTTTCATATGCAGCAAGGCGAGTTTGGTATACGAAGCTCTGATGGATCAATTGAAACAGCCATCAGTAAGAACTTTTCTGTTCAGGGTTTTCTTGGTTATTTTGATATTATCTTAAGAAATAATGGTAATGGCTTTCATGATACGTCTGTTTCTGGCTCTGCTGGGAAGCCAGAAGATATTGATTTGGCTGACTCATATATTGAACTTGATTTGAAATTCCGAATTGAAGACTTGGATATTGATACTACCAATAACGTGAGCAATCCAGTTATTCCTTTATTTGCACAAAACCCACAACTTACACTTCGTGATATGAGGATTCATAACGAACGTGGTAGTGATACATTAGGCTCATTTGGTTACGCTAGCTTTAAGAGTAAAATAGCTGCGGCGAGTGGTATTCTTGGTAATACCAGTAGATTACTTGCAGGCACTGGTGACTACGTTGATGGCCAAGCTATTTACGATATAAACGTCAGAATGGATTGGGACTTACCTCATATTTCTATCGGCGATACCGGTGAAACTATTGGTGAGGTTTATTTCACTGATTTCCTTATACAAGATACTTCACTGGTTATCTCGGCACACTAAATTGTATTTGTTTCTTTGAAAAAGGTGCGTTTATCGCACCTTTTTTCGTTTAGTTTCTAAATTTTCTTGGTCTCTTTTAAAACTCGTGTAACGGTATCAACGATAGATTGCGTCTGGCTGTCCACTTCTAAATTAATTAACTCTCCTTCCGTGCATTGACCAAACGTGGTCATCGAGAGAGTTTCAGGAATCAGATGCACTGAGAAGGTCTCATCGTTGACTTCACCTAATGTTAAGCTGCATCCATTTAATCCGGCGAAGCCTTTTGGCAGTAAATAGCGTTTAAACTCATCAGGTGTTTCTAAATAAATACTACAATTATCTTCAGTTCTTGTAATGCGTTTGATCTTCGTGCAGATATGAATGTGGCCAGACATTAAATGCCCGCCAATCTCATCTCCAAATTTTGCTGCGCGTTCAAAATTTACATTATCGTTTGCTTTTAATGTGCCCAAGTTTGTGACGCTAAGTGATTCTTGAATTACGTCAAAGCTGGCTAGGTTATTTTCAGCATCATGATGAGTGACCGTTAAGCAAGTACCGTTTATAGCAATGCTTGCACCTTTTTGAATGTTGGTTAAACCATTTTTTGGAAACTTGATAGTAAGCGTTTTAAAGTTGTTTCCTGTATGAATTGTTTGAATGTTCGCAATGCCTTGTACGATTCCAGTAAACATATTTTGTAATATCTCAAAAATTACATTTAAGTCCGACAACTTGGTCGCGACCATTTTCTTTGGCTTTATACAGGCATTGGTCGGCAATATCTAATAGATTGAGGGCTTTATCGATACTATCGGGTGTTGGGGTTCCGCTTGAAACACCTAAACTAACCGTTAGAAATCGACTAATGCCTGAATTAGAAAACTCGGTTTCACGGAAATGCTCTCTTATTATCTCTGCTAGCTTCATTGCGCCATCAAGTGAAGTGTTGGGTAATAAAATGGCAATCTCTTCACCACCATACCGTGCAACGGTATCAGAGGGGCGGTGAATGACAGATTGAATCAATAAAGCAGATTTAGTTAAGCAGTAATCACCGAATAAGTGTCCGTATTCATCGTTAATTTTTTTGAAATGGTCAAGGTCTATCATAATGATGGAAAAAGGCCACCTTTCACGTATGGCGCGTTTGAATTCTTTTTTGAAAGCCTGATCAAAATAATATCTATTTTTTAGTTGCGTTAAACCATCTGTCACGCTCAAGGCCTTTAACTTAATATTAGCTTCTTCTAGCTCAACGGTTCGGTTATTAACGAGCGTGTCTAAATCCTGATTCATTTTTATTTGAATATCTAATAGCGCATCTTGAGCTTTAACACGAAGATCCTTTTCGCTATTCAGTTTGTCTGCAAAAGCGATAGAGAGCAGGCATAGTTCCACTACAGAACCAATCGCTAATGAGTACTCGGTTAATAAACTGGAGTTGATGAATTGCTTGGAATCTAATAGATAAAGAATGACAAAAAACATATAGCTAAACCAGGCGAGTGCAAAAAACCGGGCCGATCTGACACCTTTTAGCCAGTATTTAACGCCAATATAGAAACCTGTGATAACCATGACTGAGGCGCCAATATAAAGTAGTTTAAGGGCGAAGTGATAAGAAATTAAGACGCTTAAACCTATTAATATAAAGCTTCCGATCAAGAAGTTGATCCAAATAAAATCGTTTCTGGTTGTTTCGTAGCTTAACCCCAAGAACCTTTGCATGAAAACTACTGCGCTTACTGCCATAAGTATGGCTGAAATAATGATGCCGTATTGATTGAACAAAGGGTTGTCTGGCCATAAGTACTGGAACCCCAAACCTGTGAGTGACAGTTGAAATAATGCGCTAGAAATAATGTAAAGCAGGTAATAAAAATAACTTTTATCTTTCACTGTGAGAAAGATAAAAAGGTTGAAAACTAGCATTATCAAAATTGAGCCTGAATATATCCCTGCGACAAAATTGAAGTTTTTGGTTTGTTTGTTTAACTGCGTTTGAGTTGCTAAGTAAAGCGGCATTCTCAATAAGCCTTCGGAGCTGATTGATAGATATATATCTAAAGAATTATGGGTTGTAGGGACAGGGAAAATAAAATTAGGCTCATCATTATTTCGTGTTTCAAAGTTGAGGTGATCGCCTGTGTTTATTTCTTTAATGAGGTTTTTATTGTCAATATAGAAAACATCAATGAAATCATGATGTGGATAGTTTAATGCAATGAATAATTGTTCTTTATTTTCTTTAATGTTTTTAAGTTTAAATTTAAACCATATCGGCGCATTAATTTGGCCGAAGTTTTGCGATGTACCGTTGTTATTGAACCATTCATTGTTATCAATTTGTTGTGCATCCTGAATGTTGAATTGATGAGAGTGATCAATAAAATAGGATGTATGTGCGAGTAAGTTTAATCGTTCGTTTATCGTTGTTGCATCAATAGAATCATTAGGTAATGCATGTATAGATGAAGAGGCACAAAGGACTAGTAGCAGTGCTAGAATAAAATTAATGTTGTTGTAGTCTGTTGTTATTAAACCTTTAAACAAAGATAGGGTGGCTCCGTTAAATTGCCGGTTAGATATAAAATACTTGGTGAGAGTTCTGCACGATAGTTGTTTTAATACCCAAATAGCCATAAAAGAACAAGATTTCCGCCTAAAAGACAGCGGTTTAAGTCGCACAAAGCGCTCTTAGCATATTAATGTTTACGATAAGTCGCTACTTAAAGTATAGCTACGAGTTTTAAATTTGCATTTTAAATAATTAGAGCACTCAACAAAAAACAGTATGAGTTAGTCATATGTTTGTTGCGTCAGTATCTCTATATTCAATATCGACTTTTTTGTGTTGTTTTAATTTTAGATCTGAAGCGTCAATATCGAATAATAATGCATCTATTTTTACAAGTGGTTGTTGTTACAACTTTAATTCTTTCTCACTACAGAATACGATGTCCAAAGTCTTAACTCAACAGGTTAGACATTTAACTGGTTTGGAATTTAAACAAAAAACCAATGTCATTAAATTATTACTTCTAGTGGTTACCCAGTGAACGTATTGACAAGGATGGCAATTCGTAGTCATTATTTTTGTATCTCAATGACTTAATTGAAACCTTGATTCTTAGCTTTGTAATCGTCAAGTTGAATGCTGTTTGATAGCTTTAACGGTTTGAATTATGAAATGGATTTCGTAGTGTCTCAATCGTATCAAGAGAAAAAAAGTCAAGAAAGTGAAGCTAAAACTAATCATCTGGACACGGGTTTAGCGTGTTTATCTATGGTTGCACGCTTTCATCAAGTTGCCGCTGACCGAAGTCAGTTAGCTCACCATTACGGCAGCCATGATAAAACCTGGGGTGACCAGGAAATTATCATTGCAGCGCGGCATTTAAAGCTCAAAGCAAAGTCTCTAATCGTCAAACCAGAAAAATTAGAGAAGTTAGCGTTTCCAGCAATAGGAAAAACTAAAGATGGTGCTTATTTTATTATGGCCCGAATTTCAGAAGGGGTTGTCGTAGAAGAAGCGCAAGATAGGAAAAAGGCAGAACAGCAGGTTTTAATTCAGCATCCAGACCACAAAAGCCCGACTATTTTAACGTATGCTGAATTCATAGAATTGTGGTCTGGCGATGTGATTCTAGTTACCAAGCGCTCAGTTTTGCCGGGTATGTCAGGCAAGTTTGATATTAGTTGGTTTATCCCAGCTATTCTTAAGTATAAAAAAATCCTGCTGCAGGTAGTCATCGCTTCCTTTTTTATTCAATTTTTTGCACTGATCACACCTCTGTTCTTTCAGGTCATTATTGACAAAGTATTGGTTCACCAAGGCCTTACTACTTTGGATGTGCTTTGTTTTGGTTTGGTAGTGATGTCGGTGTTTGACATTTTATTGAACGGTCTCCGAACTTATGTGTTTTCTCATACCACTAATCGGGTGGATGTTACCTTAGGTGCAAAATTATTTAGCCATTTAATGCATTTACCAATTTCATTTTTTCACTCCCGCCAAGTTGGTAATACTGTTGCTAGAGTGAGAGAACTCGACACAATACGGGAATTTATCACCAGCTCTGCTCTGACATTAGTGATAGATCTCGCTTTCACGTTTATTTTCTTTGCGGTCATGTATTTTTATAGTCCTACCTTAACGGGGATTGTTCTAGGGTCCATTCCGCTTTATATCATTTTATCTATCTATATTACGCCAATACTACGCAATCGACTGAATGAAAAATTCAAGCGTGGCGCTGAAAATCAGGCTTATCTGGTTGAGTCGATCTCAGGGGTGGAAACGCTTAAATCCATGGCGGTTGAACCGCAAATGCAGCGTAAGTGGGAAGAACAACTTGCCGCTTATGTGTCAGCTTCATTTAAGGCAAATAACCTTGGTAACATCGCCAGCCAAACCGCAGGGTTAATCAATAAAATTGTGACAGTTTTGATTTTGTGGGTAGGAGCCACTTTGGTTATTTCGGGTGAGATTAGTGTGGGTCAATTGATTGCCTTCAATATGATTGCAGGGCGAGTAAGTGCGCCAATCTTAAAGCTTGTACAACTCTGGCAAGACTTTCAACAAGCGGGAATTTCAATAGAGCGTTTGGGGGATATTCTAAATATGCCCGCAGAACCAAGTCATAACCCAAACCGAACTAGCTTACCTAAAATACAAGGTCGCATCGATATTGATCACGTCACTTTTCGTTATCAGCCTGATCGCCCTGAAATACTGAAAGACCTTAGCTTATCGGTCAAAGCGGGTGAGGTGATTGGTATTGTGGGACGCTCAGGTTCGGGTAAAAGTACCTTAGCTAAATTAGTTCAACGCCTTTATGTGCCTGAAAGTGGAAGAGTGCTGGTGGATGGTGTTGATGTTGCCCAAGTCGAGCCAGCATGGTTGCGCCGTCAGATTGGTGTGGTATTGCAAGAAAACATACTGTTTAACCGTACGGTGAAAGAAAATATAGCGCTGTCTGACCCAAGCTTACCTATGAGTGCAGTAATGCACGCGGCTAAACTCGCTGGAGCGCACGAGTTTATTCTGGAGCTACCTGACGGCTATGATACGGTAGTCGGTGAGCAGGGTGCATCGCTTTCGGGTGGGCAAAAACAACGTATCGCTATTGGGCGTGCATTGATTACTAATCCGCGGATACTTATTTTTGACGAAGCCACGAGTGCCTTGGATTACGAGTCAGAACGCGTCATTCAAGACAATATGCACGATATCTGTAAAAACCGTACTGTATTTATTATTGCGCATCGCCTTTCAACAGTGCGCATGGCTGATCGTATTATTGTGGTAGAAAAAGGCAGAGTTGTTGAATCGGGTAATCATGAAGAACTCATTGATTTAAACGGCTACTATGCCAAATTAAATGCTTATCAAAACCATATACCCAACATTCGTGATCCTGAAGCGAATACAAAACATACTCATATTAATCGCACAGTAAAAACTCCAAACTATTCAGTAACCTTTGGAGAAGTGAAAGGCGAAGAAGAAAAAGGAGAGAAGACGAAAGGGGAAAGCAATCCAAAGGAGATAAGTTATGACTGATCCAGTAAATAAGTCACCTTTAGGGATACCCCTAGCAAACGAGAATACCGCTTCAACAGAAAAAATGGGAGTAAGTGATGAGCAAATAACGCAAAAACAAAAAAAGCAAAAAACAGCAAATGATCGTACGCTATATGATTTTTTACCTGCTGCATTAGAGGTAGAAAACACCCCAGCCTCTCCATTAGGACTAGCCATTATCTGGTCCATTATGCTTTTATTCACCATTGCTGTCGTATGGGCATTCTTCGGCAAAATAGATATTGTTGCTGTAGCGACAGGTAAAATTATACCCAGCGAACACATCAAGCAAATACAAGCTCTTGAAGCGGGAAAAATAACACAAATACACGTACGTGAAGGTCAAAATGTCAGAAAAGGCGAAGCACTTATCACCTTAGATAACACCCAAACCCAAGCGGATGTATCACGACTAAAGCACGAATTAAAAGAATCTAAAGCAGCAGAGCAAAGGCTAAAAGCCTTTGAAGGCTGGGTGGCAGAGGTTGCAGATCTAGGGGGTTCTGGCCCCCTGCTAGGCATTATTCCGTCGGCTTTAGTCACTACTGAGTTCTCGCCTTCTGACATCCCCGGGAAAGCAGGAATTAATTCGCTAAAACTCCCCCTAAATCAGCAGAACTTACTAAACCAACAAAAGGCTGAACTCACTGCCCGCATCAACACGCTACATAGTGAGCAAGCAAAACAGCACGCCGAACAAGCAATGACCCAAGCAGAAATAACCAAAAAACGACGCGTACTACCCGTACTAAAAGAGCGGGTAGAAGCCTACGATATTCTGCGCCAAAAAGAATACGGCTCAAAACTACAATACCTTGAATACAAGCAGTATTTAATCGAACAAGAGCAAGACTTAATCGTTCAGCAGGCCCGACTGCAGCAACAGCAAGCCTCAATTAAGTCGATTCAAAACCAAATAGAAAGCCTGGTTTCCGAACAATGGAAAAATAACCTGAATCAACTGCAAGAAACCCAACTACAAATTGTTGGTTTACAGCAAGAGCTTATCAAAGCGGAACAACGCAACCTGCAACAAAAAATAACAGCTCCTATCAGCGGTCAAGTGCAGCAACTAGTCATGCATACCATCGGTGGTGTTGTCACACCCGCGCAGGCCTTAATGGTGCTCGTGCCCGAACAAAGCCAAATGGAAGTCGAAGCGATGATTCTCAACCGAGACATCGGTTTCGTAAGCGAAGGCCAAAAAGCCGAAGTTAAAATAGACACCTTTAACTTTACAAAATACGGCCTGATAGATGCTGAAATAATCACCATATCTGAGGACGCCATTCAGGATGAAAATTTTGGGTTAGTGTATACCGCCCAAATAAAACTAAAGCAGGATAAACTTCAAATAGGCGATAAATGGGTCAGTTTCTCTCCCGGTATGTCAGTAACGGCAGAAGTGAAAACCGGAAAACGGCGCTTGATCGAATATTTCTTATCGCCTTTGTTGCGGTATAAGCAGGAGAGTTTAGGGGAGAGGTAGTGTGACTATATATGGTGCATAAGGACGGTTCTGGAACTAAAGTTAATATTTTAAATTGATGGTAGAGCACCTAATGCAGCGAGGTCAAATTTGATGAAATTATTAAAACACAAAGGTTATTTTGGCTCATTCGAAGCAAGTGTTGAGGATAATTGTTTATTTGGAAAGCTTGAATTTATCCGCTCTCTGGTGGCTTTCGAAGGAGAAACTGTAAAAGCATAGAGGCTTCCTTCAAAGAGGCGGTAGACAGCTACCTTGAGACTTGTGAAAAGCAGGGTGTTGACACTGAAAAGCCATTAAAAGGTAGTTTTAATATTCGTATTGGTCAGGCGCGTAATATCGCCGCAGCTGTTGCTGCGAAAGAAATTGGGAAAAACCTCAATCAGTTTGTCTCAATAGCCATTGATGACGCCGTACAAAAATATGGTTGATATGAATATAGGGTACTTTTAAAAAATAAGCGGTATCAGATTTTTTATGGCACTTACTTAAAGGTAAAACTAGCATTTAAACAAATGCTCAACCGTGTAGGTCGGAATTTATTCCGACGCGATACAAAAGTGCCAAGTGCCATTAGTATCAGATCTATTTTTTGACCATAGAAAATAACGCTGAAACCTTTTAAGTAAGAAGTTAGAAAGCACAACATACAAGGAGGTATGTCATGCCAAGAGGGAAA
>ENA-ORXI01002806-ORXI01002806.1-sediment-metagenome-genome-assembly--contig:-NODE-2806-length-12215-cov-2.657851_pt1 | contig 12215 bp, 9 predicted proteins | sample MGYA00237861_ERZ511468 | MGnify/ENA primary metagenome ERZ511468 (study PRJEB26299, sample SAMN06266213) | sediment metagenome | isolation source: Hudson Canyon methane seep mesocosm | place: USA:Hudson... | reverse complement strand
ACCGGAGTAGAAGGCATTTTCTGTTTCCTTTAAACGCATCAAAATTATAAAATGAATCACAATTCATTTTATTTGAATTTAATCACTATCAAAAAAAAGTGTCAAACTTACATTAATAAATGTTTATTACAAACAAATGATCGCCAGTATTTCCATCTATCTAGATTCCGCAAAAAAGATTCAACAAATAACTGCAGGTAAGCATCAAAATATCCATGGTCCTCTACTATTTCAAAATGAGCATCACCATCTTTTTTTGTATCGGCTAATAGCGTTTCTTCATTTGGATTCAAATGCGTTAACTAGTATCAACGGCGATTGCATAATCCGGCATCCAAGCGGTACCACTCTCTATCTATATGAGCAACAACCAATGGCATGGTAAGGCAAAATGTTTAATCCCTATAGATTCACCAATTTATAGATCATTTCAGTATGCTTTGGTGTAGAACCACAGCATGATCCAATCACCATTGGATTCATGCCCAAGTATTTGGAAACAATTTTGCTGAATGATCGGTCATCCACTTTCTCTTTCATTTCACCATCAGGTTCCGGTTCAGTCAATCCTAAATTGGGATAGACACCCCAATCTCTGCCCCAATTATTTATCATTTTTTCTAAAGTCTGATCCGTTTTATCAATCGTATTGCAATTCAACATGAGCACATCAACTTTGTACTTGGCCAATTCATATACTGATTCTATTGGATGCCCCGATAATAAATGATCGTCATCATTCACGATCAGACTCAACCAAATTTTATTTTCATTTACAGATTTGAGTGCAACATCAATCTCATCCAAATGACCCATGGTTTCAAACAGGATCACATCTACGCCCGCTTCTTTGAACCATTCTACATTTTCCCCATAGGTATCTTCTGCCGCATCACGGCCCGGAAAGGATTCCGACTCATAGCAATCTTCAATGGTTGTGATCGATCCTGCCGTGATCTTTGGATTGGCTGATCTTGCCAAATCCACCGCTTTCATTAAACTGGATTTTGCCCGTTCTGCCGCCCGTTTTGGAGTAAATCCGGCTTTACGATAAGTCCATGTGGTAGTACGAAATGTATTGGTCCCAATGATATCTGCCCCCGCATTAACGTAGTCTTGATGGACAGATTTAACCACATCCGGATCGGTTAAGTTTGATTCTGCAGACCATAATGGTAGAGGCAAATCCAACCCTCGAGCCATGAGCTCTGTCCCCATAGCACCATCCATGATGAGTGGTCTATTCACCACAACCGCGCAAATAATTAATCATAATTATATCTAAATAAATATAGACACTATTCTCTTTAATTTTTTCATACATGATAGAAAGTTAGGGGAAAATTTTAATTAAAATGATTATTGTAAAGACGCACCGACGGGACGTCTCTACAGCAGAATTATTGATTCAAATATAAATAATCCACCGCCAACTGGGCGAGAGATTTCATACCAAATTTTAAATTCCGTTCATCTGCAGCAAAATAAGGGGAATGGTTTGACGATGCTGTAGATGGGTCCACTGCCACACCATTAAAGAAATATAGTCCCGGGGCATGATCGGTGAAAAATGGAAAATCCTCTGCACCGGTGACGAAGGGCCGAACCTTCACATTTTCTTCTCCATATACTCGCCGTAATGAAGGCAGCATCTGCTCCGTCAAGGATGGCTCATTGTAGGTCACTTTGGCAATGCCACTGAATATTTCCAACTTAGCTTCTGCGCCGGATGCAGCTGCGATCATTTCAACTTTATTCCGAATACTGGCATGAATCTGTCGGCGTACATCTTCATTAAAGGTTCGAATCGTTCCTTCCATTACCACTTCTTCCGGAATAATATTATTCCGCACCCCACCGTGGATGGAACCAACAGTCACAATGGCCGGGACTTCCGTGATATCCACCTCTCTGGCAATAATGGTTTGCAACGAATTAATGATCTGAGCTGAAATTACGATTGGATCCACCCCACCCCAAGGTTTGGCACCATGGGTTTGCACACCGGTGACGGTGATACGCATCCGCTCGGCTGCAGCCATCATGGGTCCGGAGCGATATTGGGCTGTACCCAATAATCCAGGCCAGGCGTGAAGGCCGAAAATGGCATCCACCTTAGGATTCTCCATGACACCTTCTTCTACCATATAGGGCGCACCGCCCTTTTCACCAAGAGGCGCTCCTTCTTCTGCCGGCTGAAAAATAAATTTGACCGTCCCCGGGAGATCCCCTTTCATACTGGCGAGGATCTCCGCCGCACCCATGAGTCCCGCAATATGATTATCATGGCCACAAGCATGCATGACGTCTACTTCTTTGTCCTGGTAAAGGCCTTTCGCTTTGGATGCGAATGGTAGATCCACCTTTTCCTTTACCGGCAGGCCGTCCATATCCGCTCGGAGTGCCACCACCTTGCCCGGCTTACCGCCTTTAAGGAGTCCCACAACTCCGGTATGGGCCACACCGGTTTGCACTTCCATCCCCAAAGAACGAAGGTGAGCCCCCACCTTTTCAGCGGTCCGAAATTCCCGGTTTGACAGTTCAGGATTTTCATGAAAATCCCGTCGCCAGTCAATCACCTTTTTTTCCAGGCGATCGGCCATTTGGTCTATCTTGTTATTCAGATATTCCGGGGTTTGGGCAAAAGCAATACTGAGGGTAATTACCCCTATGATCAGTCGTTTCATTAATTTATTCCAGTTAATATTTTTCCAAATCTCCGTCACGACGCTTGGCCTTCTTCACCATATTTTCGACATCTTTCAAAAGCTGCTTGGCATCATACACAATGCCATCTTTGATTGTGTATTTCACGCCGCCCACGCGAGCCACTTCATTCTTCTCATTGATCTTGATTGCGCCGGTGCCGTAGAGTACCTTGAAATTTGCAAGGGGGTTTTCATCCACAATGACAAGGTCTGCTAACATCCCTTTTTTCACCATACCAAAATTTACGGGTGTCCCCAATGGTTTATGGAGTGTTTCCGCACCATGGAGGGTCGCCGCTCTCACCACTTCCAGCGGATGAAACCCGGCCTCCTGTAGGAGTTCTAATTCCTCAATATAACCGAATCCATAAAGTTTATAAATGTATCCGCTATCTGAACCGGTAGTTACTCGGCCGCCTGCATTTTTGTATTCATTCAAGAACTGCATCCACACCTGGTAGAATTTTTTCCAGGCAATCTCGTCATGTGTAGTCCAGTTAAACCAGTATGATCCATGTGCACGTCTGCTGGGAGTGTAAAAATCCCATTGTGACGGCAGGGTATAAATGTCATGCCAATCTGCATTTCTTGCATACATTACATTTCGCCCTGCGGCATAGATAGTCATGGTGGGATCCAAAGTCAAATCCAACTCGATCAGCTCTTTCCTTAAAGCTTCCCATTTTTCGCCATTGGGCTTTACCAGACTCCATTGGCGAGCCACCTGTCCGAACCGATGCTGTTCGTTACTGTAATTCATATCCACGGGCCAAGGCTGAACGTCATTATTTTCATACATGGATTCAAACAGGCCATAGTAATGGGTTTGAGTGCCGAGGCCCAAACGGGCTGCATCTATGGTATTCATCCGGGCCACACCAGTCTGGGCTAAATGGGCTGTAGTGCCCAAATTATTCTTGGTCGCCTCATCGATGAGGGCAGCCATGATCCTTGGTTCATAGGCGCCGAGTTTAAGTCCATCCACACCTTTTTTAGCCGCGTATTTCACCCACTTTCGTGCTGTCGCGGGATCATTGATGGAACCGCCTTTCCAGTCCTTCCCCTGTCCCGGACGTTGATAGGCCCAAATTCTGGGGGCTGTAATTTCATTTTTAGCCGAACGCTCTTTCTCACTTAGACTGAATTCAAGAGATCCTAATCCAACACCACGTACAGTCGTTACGCCATGTGCCAACCATAGTTTATATACATATTCTGTATCGGGTGCTTTTTGCGGATCACCTGCATGGGTATGCATATCTACGAATCCAGGCATCACATAGGCGCCCTGAGCGTCAATTTCATAATCGCCAGCTTTGGGACGACGCTTTTCATTAATCGGTACTCCGGGATATCCCACGCCGCTTACAGAAGTGATCTTGTTGCCTTCAATTACAATATCCACCGGTCCCCGAGGCGGTGCGCCGGAGCCATCTATGACAGTGGCGCCGCGAATGACCAATCTTTTAAAGGGTCCCTCTCCTTCTGATCGATCCGGCCCGGGGAGAATTGATTTTGGTTTATCCTGAGCGGTTAGAAAAACGGATATAATGTAAAGAATGATGGATAGTCGCAAGAAACGCCTCATAATAACTCCTTATTTTTTATGGGATTCACCCCTCAGGTGAATCAAAAAGTGCCTCCAAATGTAATCAACCTGGAGCGGATAATTCATCAATCCTTTTCATGGTTTGATTAAACGCTTGTTCTCTCCCTCTTTTTTGAGCACCGTTGGCATAGATTTTCAATTTTCGAATAAGCATTTTTTCCATGGATTTCTTTTGAGAAAAAGTCAATTTTTGTTGAATTAATTTTTCCAGTACCTGGATTCGATAGGTTTCGATTCCATCCGGAACTATTGAAAGTTGATCCCTATGCCCACCATATTTTTTTATAAGCAGTTCATCCAAAAACAGGACGGGATATTCGGCCGTAATGCGCAACCAAAGATCATAATCTTCACAGACAGAAAATGCTTCATCAAAATAGCCCACATCATCCAATAGAGATTGATGAAAAATGGCTGAGGATGGTGAAATTCGGCACATATCCAGACACTGTTCAAAAATATCTCCTCCATATTTTTGATGCTTTTTCTTTTGGTTCACTCGCACACCATTTCGAACCCAAATTTCTTCCGTATGACAAAATTTTATTCCGGGATTTTGGTTCAGCGCCTCCACCTGTTTTTCTAACTTTTCCGGAAGCCATTCATCATCAGAATCCAGTAAGGCAATCCAATCGCATTTTGCAGATTTTATTCCAATATTTCGTGCCGCGCTAACTCCTTTATTTGATTGGCTGATTGGGTTGATTCTTGGGTAAGTCTCTTGGATCCAATCTGCCGTCCCATCGGTGGAGCCATCATCTACCATGATTATTTCTGTTGGTTGAATGGTTTGATTTAGAACGGAAGCAATAGCACGCGGCAAAGTGTGCTTTCGGTTATATGTAGGAATCACTACCGAAATATTCATGGTTTCACTCATTTATTTTAAGGAAACTTCTTAAAATAATTTTTGGGGATAAATACCCCGATCAACCAATTTTTGGATTTCACCCATGACATAGGGTTTATCATCTTTATAGGTCACACCAAACCATGAAGAGGAACTTCTCAATACATGAACCGGTTCCCGACCACTTTGAATGAGATTATTAATGACTGATGGGATGAGAAATTCGCTTTTCATTTCATGCCCATCTTTTTTCAAGAATTCAATAATCATTTCATTAAGATAGTCAAATAAAACCGGTGTAAATCCCCACATATTCATAGAAACCGGTTCGTTCCCATCTAAATTAATTTTACGATCAGAAGTAAATTCATTTTCTGTTTTTTGTAGATTTTCCGTTTCAACCACCATAGATAGTGAACCATTCTCAACTGTACATAACCCACGGGTAACTCCACCGAAAATAGACAATGTTTTATCCAGTTGAAAAGCGACCATACTGAAATTGTCTGCACCATTATTATAATAATTCGCCACCACTTTGAAAGATTCTCCGCCATAATAATCGTCCCCATTGATTACAACAAATGGCTCTTGAATTAAATCGGCTGCAGTTAAAATGGCATGGCCTGTCCCCCAAGGCTTTTCTCTACCCTCGGGACATTGAAATTCATTGGGTAGTGCATTCAATTCCTGAAATGCAAATTCGACTTGGATATGACCCGCATATTTTTCGGTGATTTGGGATTTAAATTGGACCTCAAATTCTTTCCGAATAATAAAAACCACTTTATTAAATCCAGCCTGAATTGCATCATAAACAGAATAATCAATAATCGTTTCGCCGTTGGGACCAACGGCATCCAATTGTTTTAAGCCTCCATACCGAGATCCCATCCCCGCCGCCATAACCAATAGGCTTATATCATTCATAAGTATCCTTCCAAATTGAAATTATAAGTTCAATAAAATCGTATTAGTTTACAGTATCAATGTTCCTATGAAAAATAAAATTATATTACTGATTATAATTTTACAATCATTTAATTCCGCACGTAGGGTTTAGGTATGGGCATAAATATAGGGTAAATTCATTCGTTCATATTTTTCTTTCCACGTTTAATAGAAATACCCACACAATGAATTCTTTTACACATTTCGGGCTTTACCCTGAAATCATTCAAGCCATATCTGAATTGGGATTTGAAAATCCTACACCCATTCAGTCGAAAACCATACCCCATTTACTATCGACAGATCAAGATCTAATCGCATCAGCCCAAACCGGAACGGGGAAAACAGCCGCGTTTGGTTTACCCTCTATCCATTTGACCAATATTGATGATAAATCAACCCAAACATTGGTACTTTGTCCCACACGAGAACTTTGCGTTCAAATTGCTAAAGATATAGGCGATTATTCAAAATATATGAGGGGAATCAATATTTTAGCTGTTTATGGTGGGGCCAGTATTCAGCCTCAAATAAAATCCCTGAAAAAAGGCGCCCAGATTGTTATTGGTACGCCAGGGCGAACCAAAGACCTTATTAAACGAAAAAAGCTGAAACTCAATAACATTTCTCGGGTCGTACTGGATGAAGCAGATGAAATGCTTACCATGGGATTTAAAGAAGATCTTGAAGACATTCTGGCCACGACTCCCCAAGAGAAACAGACACTTCTATTTTCCGCCACCATGTCTAAAAATATTATTTCAATTACGAAAAAATATATGAGTGATCCTTTAGAAGTTTCTGCAGGGAAGGCGAATTTAGGCGCTGAAAATGTGGAGCATATTTACTATATGGTTCAGGCCAAAGATCGATATGAAGTACTCAAACGCATTGCGGATATTAATCCAACTATTTACGGTATTGTTTTTTGCCGAACGCGCCGGGAAACCAAAGAAGTTGCTAATAAACTCATGCATGATGGATATAACGCCGATGCGATTCATGGTGAATTATCCCAAGGACAACGGGACGAAGTTATGGGGAAATTCCGGAAACGTCAGTTGCAAATTTTAGTCGCCACAGATGTGGCCGCCCGGGGATTGGATGTGAATGACCTCACCCATATTATCAATTATAATTTACCAGATGATTCTGAAATTTATACCCATCGAAGCGGTCGAACGGGACGTGCCGGGAAAAGCGGTGTTTCTATTGCAATTATTCATACTCGAGAGATTAGAAGGCTTAATGAGATTGAACGGATTTCAGGCATATCCTTTTCAAAGGCATTGGTTCCCAATGGAATCGATATCTGTCAAACCCGCCTCTATACCCTTATTGATAAAATTAAAAAAGTGGAAGTAGATGTTAAACAGATCGGCCCTTTTTTGCCGGAAATTTATGAAAAACTCTCATCCCTCGATCGGGAAGAATTGATCCAACATTTTGTATCCACCGAATTCAATCGATACTTATCCTACTATAAGAATGCCAGGGATATCAATATCTCAGGTAAACATGGGGATAGCAGAAGTGGTAAAAGAGGTAAAAGGGCTAAGGGACAAAGCGCAACCGGGCCATTTACAAATTTTTACATCAATGTGGGGTATATAAGCAAATTGAATCCCGGTCGACTGATTGGGTTGATTAATGAAAGTTTAGGATCGTCCAATGCTGAAATTGGTCAAATTGACATCAAAAAAACATTTTCCTTTTTTGAAATAGAAAAGGCCAAAGAAGCTCAATTGATGAAAGGCATTCAGGGTAAGGAATTTGAAGGTAGACCCATCGCGCTTGAGATTTCACAGGAAAAGCCCGAAAGAAAAGCCCATTCAAAAGATAGGTCTTTCAATAGAAAAAGAGGAAAACGTAAAGGAAGTGATGGCCGGAGAAAAAGGCGAAGGCGAAAATAAAGAATTAAAAGAACACCTTTAATTTATAATTGTCCCCTCGTCCGCTCGCACGATATAGGATTTTCCTCCCACTTTTTCAATAGCTTCAGCAATTCCTACTGCATTGTTGGGTGCGTAGGCAAACATACACCCACCACCACCGGAACCATTAATTTTACCACCCAATGCTCCTGCATCTAAAGCCGCATCTAACATGGATTCAATCTTTGGTGTACTTACTTTTAACACATCACATAATACCGCATGGTGTTCCGTAAAAAGTGACCCAATTAATTTATGGTTTGGCTCATCTTTCTCCAATTCCCCTAATCCCTCATAGAGCAAGTCCCTGTTTCTAAGGGTACCTTTAACGAGTTCAATTTCATCTTCTTCCAAATCTGAATATTCAGCTTGATCCTTTAATGCGTGAATTGTTGAATCTGGGTTTTTGTGCTTTAATTTTTGAATGAGTTTAATTCGAGAATCCCGACAACGACTTAAAATGCCCATGGTATCTTTAGGCTCGCAAGAATCCCCCAAAACAAAGGCGCCCAAATTCGGATTCAATGTTTGAATAGACAGGGTTGGTTCCGATTCCAAATAGATGATATTCCCCACGGCAACAGAATATTGGTCCATCATTCCCCCCGGTTCATTGAATTCAGTCACTTCTGCTTTATAGGCCAATTCACCAATCTTTTGTTGATCCCAAACTACAGGTTCATCGGCCATTCGAGATAAAAAATGGATCCAGCTCACCATGATGGCAGACGAGCTACTGGTACCGGCACGGATGGGAATTTCACTAGTGATTTCACATTCAAATCCAGATGAAAAAGTGAGCCCCTCCATTTGGCAAACATTTATGCCACTCTTGAAATAATCTCGTGGTTTGGAGTAAATCAGATCATCCAATGAAAAATATTCTGTTACTCCTAAATCCGGTTTATGGATGACAACTTTTCTATCTTTCCGTTTTTTGCCATCAATTTTGGCACGCAAAGAAATGGCCATGGCTATTACAGGAAGTCCTAGATAATCCTGATGCTCACCAAAAAGACAAATACGCCCGGGAGTGCTTACTTGCATTTAGTTAGCCAGAGAGAACACAGAGAAAAATTAATAAAAGACTCTGTGCTATCTCCAACTCTCTGGTAATCATTTCCAAACTTTAAACAATCCAATGGATGCAATAATACCCAACCCACAAATCATTAATCCACTATCCGTATGACCATAAATCAATTGCCCTACGCCCAATAAAAATCCATACACGGCGGTACAGCCCAACACCATGGAAAGAATACCATTGGGCACCGGCCAGGGTTCCGTGGAAACGCCATCTGAATATTTTGCCCAACCGGGACCACCGGGATTCACTTTTTTTACAAAACTTCGGAGTGTTTCTTCGTCGTCCGGGGGTGTGAAATACGTGGCTGCGATCCAAACAACCGTTGTGAGCAATGCGCCAATCACAATCTTTTGCCAACCCTCAAGTGCCGAATTCCCAAAATTGAAATAGCCTGCAATAATGATGGAACTAATCATAGCTACAATTTCTGTATATGCATTAATCCGCCACCAAAACCAGCGCAATATGTAAATCATGCCTGTGCCCGCACCGATCATCAGTAAGAGTGTAAATGCCTGTCCGGCACTTGTAAGCATCAGCCCGAGACCGCCACCAAGAATAATAGAAACGACCGTAAATAATCGACCCGCTCTAACCAACTGTTTTTCCGTTGCATCCGGACGTATGAATCGATGGTAAAAGTCATTCACCAAATAACTGGCGCCGAGATTCAGTTGTGTGGACATGGTACTCATGAATGCGGCAATTAGCGACGCGGCAACCAACCCCAAAAGTCCCGATGGCAATAAGGTAAGCATGGCGGGATAGGCCACATCATGACCCAATTTATCCGCTGGTAAATTCGGGAACGCTTTTTGAATATCCGATAATTCAGGGAATACAACAAGGGATGCTAAGGCAATCAAAATCCAGGGCCAGGGTCGCAATGCATAATGGGCTACATTAAAAAAGAAAGTGGCGCCCACTGCATTCTTTTCATCTTTGGCTGAAAACATCCGTTGAGCAATATAACCGCCGCCGCCGGGCTCCGCTCCAGGATAATAACTGGCCCACCATTGGACTGCCAGCGGCACTAACAACACGGGTACCCATGCATTGGGATTGGATAGATCCGGAATGAGAGAGAGTTTATCCACAACATTTGCGTGAGAAATCAGGTTGGATAATCCGCCTATTTCAGGCAAACCTAAAATATAAAACATTCCCCAAATCGAACCAATCATGGCCAAAGTGAATTGAACAAAATCTGTAATAATAACTGCCTTTAGTCCGCCTAATGTGGAATATGCCAATGTAATAGAACAAGCAATGGTCAACGTTACCCATCCGGGTAATCCCAACACAATTTCACCAAATTTTACTGCGGCCAAACTCACCGTACCCATAACCAATACATTAAAGACCAATCCCAGATAAAGGGCGCGGAACCCTCTCAAAAATGCGGCTGGTTTTCCGCTATATCGAAGTTCATAAAATTCTATATCCGTCAGTACCCCTGAACGCCGCCAAAGGTTTGCATAGACGAAAACGGTCAACATTCCTGTTAACAGAAATGCCCACCAGCCCCAGTTCCCTGAGACTCCATTCTGGCGAACAAGGTCTGTCACTAAATTGGGTGTATCGGTTGAGAAAGTCGTCGCCACCATACTCACACCCAAAAGCCACCAGGGCATATTCCTACCGGCCAAGAAGAAGGATCTTGTATCCCTACCCGCCTGCTTCGACGCCCAAATACCTACAACTAATGAAAGGGCGAAATATGCGCCGACTATAGTCCAGTCTAATGTTGATAATAGCATTTAATATGCGTCCGTTAATCCAAAGATAGGCTGATTTATTTTCCACTTACCACGAGTGAAATCCGGAATCTTCACCGAAGTACTATTCAACCGAATTGATTTTTCTGATAAGGGTACGATGACACTCATACTCACTGCGTCATACACATCGATTACCGATGTTTGATTATCTTTCAACGCTTCCACAAATGCCCGAACGACAAAAAAATCCATACCCCCATGGCCGGCGCCGGTTGCTTGATCTTCAAACCGCTTCCAAAGTGGATGATCATATTTTTCTAAATATGCTTCATCCGATTCCCAACGATGAGATTCAGGACTCATCCCTTCAATGTAGATAGAATTATTATCCTTCATCCAAAGCCCTTGGGTGCCTTGTACCCGAAAATTAAGAGAATAAGGACGTGGTGAATTGGTATCATGACTGAGCATGATGGTTTGACCCTTGGCACACTTGATCACAGTGGTCACCACATCACCTAATTTGAAATCCACTTTTGCATTGGGATGATCTTCTCCCCCATTATCCACAATGTATTTATGAAGTCCCCGGGATTGGGATGCTGTAGACGTAAGGTGAACCATTCGATTTCCCCTGTTAATATCCAGCATGGGACTGACCGGCCCTAAACCATGGGTAGGATATAGGTCTGCATTACGATCGACAGAATGTTGGGTTCGCCATGCCGCTTCAGAAAAGGCTTTTTCACCAAATTCAACACCGCCACCATAGGCACTTACACCATCATTAAATTTTACATGGCGCAAGTCATGTTGATATCCACCTTGGCAATGAATCAATTCACCAAACAACCCTTGTCTTACCATATAGAGTACGGCCATAATATCCCGGCGGTAATTTACATTTTCCATAATCATACAGAGTTTGCCGGTTTTTTCAGATATATTTACCAAATCCCAACATTGATTCACCGTTAACGCAGCAGGGACTTCTGTTCCCACATGAATGTCATTTTCCATCGCCGCCATGGCCATGGGATGATGCCATTCCCAGGGTGTCGCAATATAAACGCCATCCAGGTCTTCATTTGCCACCATATTGCGAAAATCTTCGGGACCATCTTTATAAATTTTGGGGGCGGGTCTTCCCGACTTCTCAAATACTTTTAACACCCGTTCAATCATGCGGTCATCAATATCACAAATGACGGGTATATCTACATCAGGACGGTTAAGCAATAATCGTGTCATGCCCTGGCCCCTAAACCCAGTACCAATAATTCCAATTTGAAGTTTGTTTGATGATGCCCCGAATAATGATGTTGGCATTATGCCAGCGGCAGCGCCGACTA
>ENA-ORXI01002805-ORXI01002805.1-sediment-metagenome-genome-assembly--contig:-NODE-2805-length-12219-cov-11.412617_pt1 | contig 12219 bp, 14 predicted proteins | sample MGYA00237861_ERZ511468 | MGnify/ENA primary metagenome ERZ511468 (study PRJEB26299, sample SAMN06266213) | sediment metagenome | isolation source: Hudson Canyon methane seep mesocosm | place... | reverse complement strand
TTCATACGCTCAGCAACTGCACCAGATACGATTGACATCGCTGTTGCAACAAACACAACTTGGAAGAAGAAGTCAGATGCAGATGAGTAAACAGAACCACCATCAAAACCAGCTTCAGCAGAAGCAGCTAATGCATCAGCTGTTAAGTTATCACCGCCAGCAATACCTTCTAAGAAGATGCCACCACCGTACATGATGTCATAACCGACAACCATATAAGCAGTACACGCAATAGCGAACAATAAAACGTTCTTTGTTAAGATTTCAGTTGTGTTTTTAGCACGAACAAGGCCTGCTTCTAACATTGAGAAGCCAGCAGCCATCCACATAACTAAGGCACCACATACTAAAAAGTAAAAGGTATCAATAGCGTATTGGAGTTCGAATATATTATTTGTTATATTTTCCATTCTTTAATACTCCAATCTTATAAAGCGTCAGAACCGGTTTCGCTGGTGCGAATACGGATCACTTGCTCTAGTGGATAAACAAAGATTTTGCCATCACCGATTTTGCCAGTGTTAGCACCTTTAATGATTGCTTCGGTAACTTGATCAACGACATCATCATCAATAGCAATATCTAATTTGAGTTTAGGTAGAAAATCTACAACATACTCAGCACCACGATATAATTCAGTGTGACCTTTTTGACGACCAAAACCTTTTACTTCAGAAACGGTTATACCTTGCACACCGATTTCAGAAAGCGCTTCACGTACATCATCAAGCTTAAATGGCTTGATTATCGCTACTACTTGTTTCATAACTTATTCCTTCAAAAAAAATGGCCACTTCGAGAGAGTGAAGTGGCCAAGGATAATTACATTGATTTAGAGATTGTGAACACGACAGACTCATCACTGTCATCAACATCTGTGTCATGATATGTTAAATCAAAACCAAAGCCTGCAAGTTCTGTTGATGCGCCAATGTACCAGTTTGTAGGATCTTCACCTGTACCATCCAAATCCCAATAAGCAACACCTGCTGCTAAGCTAACAGAACCAATATCGTGACTAGCGTCTAATTGGTAGTAGACGTTGTCGTCTTGATCGTCAGCATCAAATAGGTCTACAGAGTATGAAACGCCTGCTGATAAGAAGCTGTAGCTAACAAAGCCATATACTTCAAAAGCATCGTAATCTTCATCTGGGAAGTCGTAGTATAAGCCACCAACATCATACGAAACGCCTGAGTCACCAAAATCACCGCCAAAACCGGCGTAGTAATCAATTTCGATTGTTGCATCATCACCGTAATCTACATTAGAAGCCCATGTGCCTAGGTAGAAGCCACTAGAATGAGACACATCTAAGCCACCAGAAATCGCTGGTTCACTATCAGTTTGTGTAACGCCACGCCATACATATTCAGTTGATAGCGCCACATTTGCGCTTGTTGACCATGCGCCGTCTTCGCTTTCCCATGCCATTGCAGATGAAGCAACAAGCATTGTGCTTGCAGCAAAACATAGAGTTGAGATTGTTTTCAATTTCATTTTTATTCCTTTGTTATTTATCAATAATTTTGAGTCATTTGAATGTGCTTGCATGGTTTAAGTGCAACTCGTGTATTCAGACTACTTTGAGGGGTTGCAGTATTGGTGCCAATAATATATGCCTTTAAAAACAGTTGGTTGGGGTATCTCTTTGGGTGAAAAGCGGATCATATTGGTGCGAATTTATAAGGTTTTGAACTATTTGAGTGCAAATGAGACCAGATGGTGCAAAAGCATATTTATTATTGTTATGCCTTTGACTTGGTATGATGTCGCTACATTTATTATAAATAATTGAGAACGTTATGGTTTATCCACAAATTGATCCAGTCGCCCTGTCACTTGGGCCGTTACAAATCCATTGGTATGGTTTGATGTATCTGGCTGGTTTTGTTGGTGCTTGGTACTTGGGTCGTCTCCGTGCTGAACGTTATGGTTGGACGGTGGAGCAAGTTGAGGACTTGCTATTTTATGGCGCTATCGGCGTTATTGTTGGTGGACGTTTGGGATACACCTTATTTTATGATTTACCGAATAACTTAGCTCATCCTTTAAATGTATTAAAGGTTTGGCAAGGTGGCATGTCATTTCATGGCGGTTTATTAGGTGTATTAACTTCATTTTGGTTGTTTGCTAGAAAAACCGGTAAGTCTTATGCCACTGTCAGTGATTTTATTGCACCGATGGTACCCGTTGGACTTTTCTTTGGCCGTATTGGTAATTTCATTAATGCAGAGTTATGGGGAAAAGTAAGTGATGTGCCTTGGGCTATGGTGTTTCCTAATGGTGGTCCATTACCTCGTCACCCATCAATGCTTTATGAGGCCCTATTAGAGGGTTTATTATTATTTGTGATTTTATGGTGGTATTCAGCTAAGCCGAGACCTGCAGGTGCGGTATCAGGATTGTTTTTAGTAGGATATGGTGCCTTTAGATTTATTGTTGAGTTTGTTCGCGTTCCTGATCAGCAATATGGTTATTTGGCACTGGATTGGTTAACCATGGGTCAGATACTTTCATTACCAATGGTGCTTCTTGGAATTATTGTGATTGCACGATCTTATCGAAATAGCTAAGAAAAATGCGTGCAAGTATGATGATCTCAATCGCTCAAAAATCATAAGCACATGTTAATATCATAGGTTAATTTAGAATTATGAGCGATTGAACGGTTTTATGAGTTATCAAGATCATTACGATGTTATTGTTGTTGGCGGTGGCCATGCGGGTACTGAAGCTGCACTAGCTTCTGCGCGCCAAGGTGTAAAAACCTTATTGCTAACACAAAATATCGAAACATTAGGCCAGATGAGCTGTAATCCTGCGATTGGTGGAATTGGTAAGGGTCACCTTGTTAAAGAAATTGATGCTCTGGGTGGCGTTATGGCTCTAGCTGCTGATCGGGGTGGCATTCAATTTCGTATTTTAAATGCGAGTAAGGGGCCTGCGGTTAGAGCAACGCGTGCTCAGGCTGATCGTGTTCGTTATAAAGCCGCTGTTCGTGAGGCGTTAGAGTCCCAAGAAAACCTATTTTTATTTCAACAAACAGTGGATGACCTTGTTGTTGAGAATGATCGTGTTGTGGGTGTGGTTACTCAAGCGGGTTTAAGGTTCTCGGCGAAATCAGTTGTATTAACGGTGGGGACATTTCTCGGCGGTTTAATTCATATTGGTATGGAAAACCATCAAGGTGGACGGGCGGGTGATCCTGCCTCTATCTCTTTGGCACAGCGCCTACGAGCCTTGCCTTTTAGAGTTGATCGTTTAAAAACCGGTACACCCCCACGAATTGATATTAATAGTATTGATTTTTCTGATTTGGTTGAACAGCCTGGTGATACACCTACCCCGATGTTTTCATTTTTAGGAAAACCTTCAGATCACCCTAATCAAATTTCGTGTTACATCACGCATACCAACGAGTCCACACATGATGTGATTCGCAACAACTTAGATCGTTCGCCGATGTATAGTGGTGAAATTGAAGGAATTGGCCCACGCTATTGCCCATCTATTGAAGATAAAGTGGTACGTTTTGCAGATCGCACTTCACATCAAATTTTCTTAGAGCCAGAAGGATTGAACTGTGGTGAGGTGTATCCAAATGGTATCTCCACGAGTTTACCGTTTGATGTGCAGTATGAAATTGTACGTTCAATGAAAGGTTTAGAAAATGCTCATATTACGCGCCCGGGTTATGCGATTGAATATGACTTTTTTGATCCTCGCGATTTACAGCCATGGTTAGAAACTAAGCATATGCCTGGTTTGTTCTTTGCCGGACAAATTAATGGCACAACAGGCTATGAAGAAGCGGCAGCGCAAGGTTTGATTGCAGGTTTAAATGCGGGCTTGCAAGCACGTGAAATGGAGCCATGGTTCCCACGTCGTGATGAAGCTTATATTGGCGTGATGATTGATGATTTAATTACATCTGGAACACGTGAACCTTACCGAATGTTTACAAGTCGTGCTGAATATCGCTTGTTGTTACGAGAAGATAATGCCGACATGCGTTTAACACCAAAAGGTCGTGAATTAGGATTGGTTGACGATGTACGTTGGGCTAAATTTAATGAAAAACGTGACGCGGTAGAAAAAGAAACGACACGTTTAGAAACGACGATGTTTAGTCCAGAGAAAATAGATCCTCAATTAGCAGAACAAGTATTAGGTGAGCCTTTAAATAAAGCATGCTCAGCATTAGATTTATTACGCCGTCCAAAGGTTGATTATCAAGGTTTGTTAACGTTACTGGATGAAGAAAGTGCTTTAGAAAATGACGTGTCTGAGCAGGTTGTTATTCAGACTAAATATGCCGGTTATATTGCTAGACAGAAGAATGAAATAGAGCGTTTACTGCGACATGAAGAAACTGCCTTACCGGAAGATATAGATTATAAGGTGGTAAGAGGTTTGTCTAATGAAGTTCGGGAAAAGCTGGAACAAGCTAGACCCAATAGTTTAGGACAAGCAGCTCGAATCTCAGGGGTGACACCTGCTGCCGTTTCATTATTATTAGTCCATTTAAAACGTGGCAAGCAGAGTGAAGAAAGTTAATGGCACAGAATTTATTGCAACAAATTAAACAGGGTTGTGAAAGCTTGGGCTTATCGTTAACAGATGAGCAACAAGTAAAGTTGCAGCGTTATGTTGAGCTTTTAGTTAAGTGGAATAAGGTCTACAACTTGACGTCGGTCCGCGATCCGAGCGAGATGGTGAATCGACATGTTCTTGATAGTTTAACGTTGTTACCTTATCTAGAAGGTGATTCATTATTAGATGTGGGCACGGGTGCTGGCCTGCCGGGCATTCCTATTGCCATTGCCTTTCCTGAAATAGCCGTGACCTTATTAGATACTAATTCCAAAAAGACCCGCTTTTTACAGCAAGCAAAAGCAGAGTTAGGATTGAATAATGTCACTGTTGTGCATGCGCGAGTTGAAGAGGCGACACTGCCTAAGTTTGCGATGGTAACGGCAAGAGCGTTCGCCACTATTAAGGATATTATTGATTTAACGGGCCGGCATTGCGATGATGCGGGGAGCTTATTGTTAATGAAAGGCGTGCGACCCGATGATGAGCTTGAAGCTATTGGCGGCGGGTTTAAACTACATGACGTGGTAACGCTAGATGTGCCTGAGTGTGATGGGCAGCGACACCTTGTTCGGATTGTAAAAGGATAAATAATGGGTGATATTTTCGCAGTTACTAACCAGAAAGGTGGGGTTGGTAAGACAACAACTACGGTTAATCTTGCAGCATCACTGGCTGCCAGTAACAAGAAAGTATTATTAATTGACCTCGATCCTCAAGGTAATGCCTCAACTGGATGTGGTGTTGATAAAGAAGCATTGGAAGTAAGTAGTTACGATGTCATCATGACCGCGGTGAAAGCGGCTGATGCGATAGTGACACCGGAAGGTTTAAACTTTGATGTAATGCCAACCAATTCTGATATGACAGCGGCAGAAGTGCAGTTGTTAGAGGTGAAGTTACGAGAACATCGTTTACGATTGGCATTAGAATCTACACGGGACAAATATGATTATATTTTGATTGATTGTCCACCGTCACTTAGCATGCTGACAGTCAATGCCTTGGTTGCATCTAAAGGTGTGATTATTCCAATTCAGTGTGAATACTATGCTTTAGAAGGTTTATCTTCATTATTAAAAACCATTGAGAGAATAAAGCAACGCGCTAACCCAACTTTAGAGGTCACGGGGCTCGTCCGTACTATGTATGATGCCCGTAATAATCTTGCCAACGAAGTCTCTCGCCAACTTATAACGCATTTTGAGAAAAAGGTATTTCATGCGATTATTCCTAGAAATGTACGTTTAGCTGAGGCACCGAGTCATGGTTTGCCTGTAATAAGTTATGACCGTTCTTCTCGTGGTTCAATTGCCTATATGGCAATGGCAAGTGAATTTATGCGCCGTGTAACAAACAATTAAGCAGGGATAAAAAGAGAGTGACTAAAAAAAGAGGCTTAGGACGTGGACTGGATGCATTATTAACTGATGTTTCTCATAAAGATGAGAGTTTAGATGATAGTTTGCAGTATTTTCCTTTAGATATGGTCCAGCCTGGAAAATATCAGCCACGAGTAGATATGTCAGAAGACTCATTAGATGAGTTGGCAGATTCAATACGAGCCCAAGGTCTAGTACAGCCAATTGTTGTTCGACCTATTAGCGGTGGTCGCTATGAGATTATTGCTGGTGAACGTCGCTGGCGGGCTTCACAATTAGCAGGGTTAGATGTTATTCCTGCGTTAGTACGAGATGTCTCGGATCGTAATGCTATTGCGATGGCGCTGATCGAAAATATACAGCGAGAGAATCTAAACCCGATGGAAGAAGCGAACGCATTGCATCGTCTTAAAGAAGAGTTCGCAATGACACATCAAGAAGCCGCAGAAGCGGTTGGGCGATCACGTACATCAGTGTCAAACCTATTGCGTTTGCGTAATCTCAATGATGATGTGAAACGCCTTGTTGAAAATGGTGATATTGAAATGGGTCATGCGCGAGCACTGTTAGCATTAGAAGGGAAATTACAATCTCACACGGCTGCAGAGATTGTCGAAAAAGGCTTGTCGGTACGAGAGACTGAGCAATTAGTTCGTCGCTTGCAAAAACCTAATAAAGAAAAGAGCCATCCATCTACGGCATTATTAGATGAGATTGATAAAATTGAAAAGCTTATCAGTAAAAAGCTAGGTGATCGTTTTTCTGTAAAACATACCGCAAGCGGAAAGGGAAAATTGGTTATTGATTACTCAGATATGGCTGATCTGAAAAGTATTATTAAACGAATGGTGTGATGCTCCTTTTTTGATTCAGGCAAATTAACCTATGTACAGCGATGAAGATATTGATTTAGCGGTAGAAGCTGGAGTGATGACGGAAGAAGACGCCAGTGCTTTTCGGAAATACGTTGCGGAAAAAAGAGTTATCCCTGCTGTTGATGAAGAGTACTTTCGGTTAGTAACGGGATTTAATGATATTTTTGTTGTTATCGCCTGCCTTCTTTTACTGGCATCCATTATGTGGATTGGAAAATCAGAAAGCTTACTGCTTGGCTCCACTCTTCAAACTGTAACAGCATGGGGCTTAGCGGAGTACTTTACCCGACATAGACGAATGGCTCTGCCTTCAATTGTATTATTACTCGCCTTTGTGGGTGGCGCGCTAAGCACTGGCATGGCAGCAATCAGTAGTTTAGCTTTGAATGAGGATCTCGGCATCGCTATTCCGAGTACGATAGCGGCTATTGCCGCAGGCTTGCATTGGTTACGGTTTAAGGTGCCCATTACGATCGCAGCAGGCACTGCAGCGGTTGTTTCTAGTGTAATGATGTCTATTTTTGCTTTTATACCCGAAGCAAGAACATGGGCAATGCCAATAGTATTTTTGGCGGGCATTGCTGTCTTTATGCTGGCGATGAAATGGGACGCATCAGATCTTTCACGACAAACGCGTCGTTCAGATGTCGCCTTTTGGTTACACCTAATTGCCGCACCGTTAATCGTCCATCCTATTTTTTCCGTGTTAAATGTCTTTGATGGCAACCTCGGTACTTTACAAGCAAGTGCTGTGGCAATTTTATACCTTGCTATAGCGGTGCTTTCTATTAGTGTTGATCGTCGAGCAATGATGGTGTCAGCATTGGTTTATGTCTTATATGCCTTTAATACGCTATTGGAACACTATGGAATTGTTAGCCTTGGCTTTGCTTTTACCGCATTTGGCATTGGTTCAGGTTTGTTATTACTATCTGCTTTTTGGCACAGCTGTAGAAGGTTAATATTGCCTATCTACCCAGAGATAATCAGAAGTAGACTGCCAGCATTGCAATAACGTTTAAATGCGAACTTCATAGGAAAATGGGACTATTTTAGTCAACTGACTGAGATAAATTAACAATTTCATTGACCGGATAAGTGACTGATCTATATAATGCCGTGATTTGCTTACGTGCAAAGAGAAACCCAGCGAGCAATGATAGACAGTCGAATTAGAGTTCAACCTATCAATCATCTAGTAAAGATGCAGCTTATTATGCTGGTGATAACAGTTTTAATTGTCCTTTGGTGGCAAGGAAGCAGTGCTTCAATAGCCTGCTTTTATGGTGGTGGGATTGCAGTTTTCAACACCTTGTTACAAAGGCGACATCTGATTAATGCGGCGTTAAGCGCAGGGTCGGATGCAGAAATGAATTTACGCAAAGCGTATCGTTGTATTGTAGAGCGATGGATAGTAACTATTGTTCTAATAGCAGTCGGACTTGGAGTATTGGTGTTAGAGCCAATATTTATGTTGACTGGCTTCGTAATAATACAATTTGCTTTATTGTTTGGACTTAATAACCGGGCTTAAACCAAAAATGGCAAGTGAATCAACGATTACCACATCAAGTTATATCAAGCATCACCTTCAAAACTTGACCTATGGGCAGAATGCAGATGGAACTTGGGGTTTTGCAGCATCGGCCCAGGAAGCAACAGAAATGGGTTTTTGGGCTGTTAATGTAGACACTATTGCAGTATCGCTGATACTAGGTGCGCTCATGATGTGGTTCTTCAGAGGTGTAGCTAAAACTATCTCATCAGGTGTTCCTACACCTGCACAAAATTTCGCAGAAATGATCATTGAGTTTATCAATGATACTGTCCGTGGCTCATTTAGCGGCGGTAAGAATGACCTTGTGGCGCCGTTAGCGTTTACCATCTTTGTTTGGGTCTTCTTAATGAATTTAATGGACCTTCTCCCTGTTGATGCCTTGCCAATGCTTGTAGCTCAAGGCGCAGCCGCTATGTTTGGTGCCGATCCTCATCATGTGTTTTTCAAAGTTGTCCCAAGTACAGATCCTAATGCCACAATGGGTATGGCTCTGGTTGTCTTTGGCTTGATGTTGTTCTACAGCTTCAAAGTTAAAGGTGCAGGCGGCTTTATTGGTGAGTTGGCTTTAGAGCCATTTGGTAAGTGGGCATTGCCTATTAACCTTATTCTAGAGACTGTCACCTTGTTAGCTAAGCCATTTTCATTGGGCTTACGTTTGTTCGGTAATATGTATGCGGGTGAAATGGTCTTTATCTTGATTGCGACTATGTATGGTGCTGGATTGTTATTAGGTCCTGTTGCTGGTGTGTTGCAAATAGGTTGGGCTATTTTTCATATACTTATTATTACGTTGCAAGCTTTTATCTTTATGGTCTTGACTATAGTTTATATCGATATGGCTCATCAACATCACTAAGTTCGGTTTAGGTTTTTAATTTTTAGTTTTAGATGTTTATTTAGGAGAAAAAAATGGATATGGGTTTGGTTTATATTGCTGGTGCATTAATGATTGGTTTAGGCGCATTAGGTGCTGCGATCGGTGTTGGTCTATTGGGTGGTCGCTTCTTAGAAGCTGCAGCTCGTCAACCTGAATTAGTTCCAATGTTACGTACACAGTTTTTCTTAGTTGCTGGTCTTGTAGATGCTGTACCAATGATCGCTGTTGGTCTTGCTATGTACGTTCTATTTGCGGTTGCTGGTTAATAGCATTTTATACAGTATCGCAATAATTAAGAGGTATTAGCATGAATATCAATGCAACCTTGATAGGTCAAGCAATTGCTTTTTTAGTGTTTATTTGGTTCTGCATGAAGTATGTGTGGCCACCAATTATGACTGCACTAGAAGAACGCACGAAGAAAATTGCAGATGGGCTTGCGGCGGCTGAGCGTGGAAGACACGAGCAAGAGCTAGCTGAAAAGCGTGCAAAACAAGTTATTCACGAAGCGAAAGAGCAAGCGAATGAAATTATTTCGCAAGCGACACGCCGTGGTAATGAAATTGTTGATGAATCAAAAGATAATGCACGTATTGAAGGTGACCGTATTTTAGTTTCTGCCAAAGCAGAAATTGAACAAGAAGCCAATCGTGCAAAAGATGAGCTTCGAACGCAAGTTGGTACGGTAGCTATGGCGGGTGCGGCAAAAATTCTTAGTCGTGAAATTGATGATAAGGCACATACTGATTTGCTAGCAGAATTAGTAAGCCAGATCTAGAGGAATTAAAGCATGGCTGAAGTAATAAGCATCGCTCGTCCTTATGCAAGTGCAGTATTTTCTATTGCGCATGAAAAAGGCGAATTAAAAGCATGGTCTGACTTGCTTGCAGTATTATCGCAAGCTGTTGCTGTGCCAAATATGCAGTCCGCGATTAGCAGTCCATCGGTAAGTGATGAGCAGGTCTTAGGTCTATTGGCCGAAGTGGCTGGCGAGTTAATGAGCGAAGATGCTCAGAACTTTTTAGCTTTATTAGCTGAAAGTAATCGTTTACTAATGCTTGAGTATATTGCCGTGATTTTTGATGAATTACGAGCAGAAGCTGAGCAACGAATGACTGCTGATGTGACAACTGCACGGGCATTAACGCCTGAGCAAGAAGCTAATATTTCAGCTGCGTTGAAAAAACGTTTAGGCCGTGATGTGACATTGAATTCCAGTGTCGACGAAAGCTTGTTAGGCGGCGCGATTATTCGAGCAGGAGATCTTATTATTGATGGATCTGCTTTGGGAAAATTGGACAGATTAGCCAACGCTATTAACTAGCGTTAGTTTATAGAGGAAACAGAGATGCAACTGAATTCAGCAGAAATCAGTGACCTAATCAAAAAGCGAATTGAAAGCTTTGATGGGGCTACTGAAGCACGTACAGAAGGTACTGTTGTTGGTGTAACAGATGGTATCGTTCGTGTTCACGGTTTAGCAGATGTTATGGCAGGGGAAATGCTTGAGTTCCCTGGTAACACATTTGGTATGGCGTTGAACTTAGAACGTGATTCTGTTGGTGCCGTGGTTTTAGGCCCGTACCAACACATCACAGAAGGCGATAGCGTTAAATGTACTGGCCGTATTTTGGAAGTACCCGTTGGTGAAGGTCTATTAGGTCGTGTAGTCGATGCTTTAGGTCAGCCAATCGATGGTAAAGGCGATATCGTCAGCCAAGGTACAGCGCCAATAGAAAAAGTAGCACCAGGTGTTATTTCACGTCAATCAGTTGATCAACCACTTCAAACTGGTTTGAAATCTGTTGATGCGATGATTCCAGTGGGTCGTGGTCAACGTGAGTTAATCATCGGTGACAGACAAACAGGTAAAACTGCTATCGCTATTGATGCAATCATCAACCAAAAAGGTACAGGCGTTAAATGTATCTACGTTGCGATTGGTCAAAAAGCATCTTCTATTGCAAACGTTGTTCGTAAATTAGAAGAGCATGGCGCATTAGGCTATACAACAATCGTTGCAGCTGCTGCATCTGATTCAGCGGCATTACAATTCATTGCACCTTATTCAGGTTGTTCAATGGGTGAGTACTACCGTGATAAAGGTGAAGATGCATTAATCGTATATGATGATTTGACGAAACAAGCTTGGGCTTACCGTCAAGTATCATTGTTATTACGTCGTCCACCAGGTCGTGAAGCATATCCAGGTGACGTTTTCTACATTCACTCTCGTTTATTAGAGCGTGCATCACGTGTAAGCGCTGACTATGTAGAGAAAATGACAGATGGTAAAGTGAAAGGCCAAACAGGTTCATTAACTGCATTGCCAATCATCGAAACACAAGCTGGTGACGTATCTGCATTCGTACCAACAAACGTAATTTCGATTACAGATGGTCAGATCTTCTTAGAAACTGATTTATTTAACTCTGGTATTCGCCCTGCGATTAACGCCGGTTTGTCTGTATCACGTGTTGGTGGTGCTGCTCAAACTAAGATCGTTAAGAAGCTAGGTGGTGGTACTCGTCTTGATTTAGCTCAATATCGTGAGTTAGCAGCTTTTGCTCAATTTGCATCTGATCTTGATGAAGCAACACGTAATCAAATTCAACGTGGTCAACGTGTTACTGAATTAATGAAACAGCCACAATATCAGCCGTTATCAATTGCTGAAATGTCAGTGTCATTATTCGCAGCTAACGAAGGTTTTATTGATGATGTAGATGTTGAGAAAGTAGGTTCTTTCGAAGCAGCTTTACTGTCATACATGAAATCTAATCAAGTTGAGTTGATGGATAAAATTAATTCAACTGGTGGTTTTGATAAAGATATCTCTGGTGCAATGCGCACAGCGATTGAAGCTTTCAAAACAACTGGTAGTTGGTAATCGGAGCGTAAGCTATGGCTAGCGGCAAAGAGATACGGACT
>ENA-ORXI01002801-ORXI01002801.1-sediment-metagenome-genome-assembly--contig:-NODE-2801-length-12224-cov-5.880135_pt1 | contig 12224 bp, 11 predicted proteins | sample MGYA00237861_ERZ511468 | MGnify/ENA primary metagenome ERZ511468 (study PRJEB26299, sample SAMN06266213) | sediment metagenome | isolation source: Hudson Canyon methane seep mesocosm | place... | reverse complement strand
ATGTGGAGCTAAAGGGGGCTGATGTACCCGTGGCTAGCAGTGAACTTGAATTTATTGGGGATAGCGAAGCAACGATTAACAAACGAGTGCATTTAAAGAGTCTGGTAGCTAATGAGCAGCTGCTGGCAGATGAATGCTTACAGGACGAAAAAGGTCTGTGTGCAAAAGCTAACTGTACCTGTATTTGAGTTAGGGAGAATATTAAATGGAGCATTTAGCGAGCCACACTCAAATAACTAGGCTGCCCTCATCTCGCAATGATTTACACCACTATTTATTGCTTGATGGCGTCAAAATGGAGCCTGTGCTTAAGTGGGTCTACCAGTTTGTTAATAATCCTGAATGGTACCCTCTGTATAAAAACACTCGTTATCACGATGTTATAGATATAAGTCCATGTTTAGTAAAAATACCGACAGACTCTGATATAGCTAATCAATTTGACAATGAACTAGGCCCACAAGGGAAGGCTATTTTTCTTAGTTCCTCTCTTGATATTGACGCGTTGGGAATCTCTTTGAGTAAGTTACTTTGGATTACGACAGATAACGGTCAATACCTTCATTTTAGATTTTATGATCCTCTCACCCTGTCCAGGCTAATTCCCTCGTTACAAATTGAAGAGTGCGCAAAGTTATACAGTGGTATTGGAAATATAGTTTGGTTTGATGTTAAACAGGATACATGGCAAATGCTTACTATATCTCATTCAAGTAAAGGTACTGACCGGCTTGGAGGTGTGACATTTAAGCCTGAATGGATTGACGCAATAGTATCGACTGACTAGCAAGTACAACGAAATACAGAATAGTGATCACTAAGCAAGGATGCTCAATGACAACGCAATGTAAAAACACCCGCAATAAAGCTATCGGTATAGCGCCTGCTGCCTGTGAAATAGAATGGTCAGAGTTGCTCCACGTAACTGGTGATCATTCTCAAGTCTACTGCTTAACCACAGAGCAATTGCAAGATGTAGTGAAGGAAGAGCGGGGCGTCTCAAAGCCAATAAAAGAATTAACGGATACTTATACCCAGTCAAATGACACCATACTAGCGGTGAAGAAAAAAACGTTAAAGACATTACAAGAAGAAAAACTGATCCCCCCGTTAAAGCCATCCAGTAATAATAACGCCTTAGAAATGTATAGAGCGCAATGGATGTTGGCTTATGAACGTTATCAACGACAAGTTAAGCGTGAGCGTCGTATAAACGCTGATTGCCTCGTTATTAAAAACGAGCTTGATCATGGCTTTTTAAATCCGGCGAGCCGAAAATTTTATAGTCGATACTTAGCCACATTACAGCAGACACAGTCGGGCTTAAGTCAAAACTTAAGAAACCTGGAATTGACATCGAAGCAAAAAAAGCAACTTTTTGATGGCGAAGCTTCAAGAATTAAACAGCTTCAGAGCGCAGTTGAAAGTGAAGTTGAGTTTCGTGTGGCAAAACAGACCGTTCCTCCTGTAACTGCACAAACATTAAAGCAGTTACGAGAAAAAGCTAATGAGTTGAGAGTGGATACAGGCTTATCAGGTTATGCCACTGAAGATGAACTGAATAACATCACTGACACCGAAATTAAGTTAAGTAATTTGGAAAAGCAAATTGAATCAAACTCCTCTCAAATGCTTGAATTACGATTACTTAAATTACTACATGGGGTAGGACGGTTTAACCGACTTTATAAGAAAAGTGATGCGGCATTGAGCGGTTATGAAAAATCACAGGATGAGTTATATCAAACAAAATATAAGTTAAGCAACGAAAGGGCTGAGTTTTATAAAAGTATTAAAGACCGTAGTCCTGTTGAAGCACCTACTCAAATGCCCTTCATGCATTACCCCCATCAGTTAATTGAGATAAAGCGCACTAGCTCACAAGGCTTTAGTTATATACGACGAGATAGTTTGGATCAGTTTAAAAAGAACTGGCAAAAACTCTCCATGAGTGATGTAAAAAAAGCCTTAAAGCCCAGTCGAAAAGGTTTAGAAGGTGCCGCTAAACAAGCAGGCAAAGAGCTCTCAGAAAACATTGGCATAAAGCTAAAGTTTGCTGACTGGCAAAGCAAGGGAGATAACTTCTTCAACCAATTGAATAAAGAATTATTTAAAGTCAGTTTAAATGGGGATACTCCGCCAAAAGATAAGCAACTTGATGTTAGTACCGAAGCCCAATTGTTTAGATTCTCCGCTGGTGCGGAACTGGCAGGGGAGTATGATGTTAAAAATGGCCGCGTTCACGTAGGGGCTGAATCACAGGTTTCTTATAACTTGGCGCAAGCTAGTGTAAACGCTGACATTTGGTTACCCAGTGAAGAAGGTTATGAATTAAAGCTGAGCTACCAGGGGGATACTGGTGAACTGAAACAGCTTGATTGCGGATATTTTAGAGCTAGCTTTGATTTAACCCTGAAAGGCTCTGTTGGTGCTTGTGCCATGCTTTCTAGCAAAGTGCGAATAGATACAAACCCGGGCGAGTTGAGTGTGGGGGGGGATATCAATGGGAATGTTTTTGCGGGAGGCATGCTAAAGAATGAAGCGACAGTTAGTGTTGAATGGGCAAAGCCTTATAGAGATGGTTCAAATTCTAGAATTGGAAAGCCTTTAGTTCCTAATTATCAAGCATTGGTTGAGGTGAAGCCTAGTATATCTGTTGCTTTTGGCGTGGGGGCTGGTGGTGAGTTTAAGGTCGAGTACCTTGATGGTAATTTTGTGCTTAAGTTGAGTGCCCAGTTAGTGTGTGGGCCTGGTGGTGCCGGTGGCGTGGCTGTTGTGCTGAGTGTAGATAAGATTATTGAATTGATTGAGTTTGTTCGGGGTGCATTGGAAAGGTCAGATTTTCGATTTTTGGAGTGGGTTTCTGAGAAGGCGTTTGAGGTAGTATCAAAGATTACTGAGTTACATTTGGCTTTTGAGCATACCTTAGAGTATCTAGCCGCACTGGATGAAGAAAGTGTTTTAATCTTGTGGAAAACATTATCTATAGACCAAAAGGCTGTTAAGAAGGAATGCCATAATATATTGTCAGATTCACATCGGACGAAGTTAGTGACGCCCTTATCAAAAGCCAGAGTATTAAATAGAATTTGTACGACATATTTTTTTGAAGCAGATAGTTTTTCGTTAGATGACGATGAGCTTCAAGCGGAAGCGTGCATGAGTATATTGGCTAGTATGCAATCGGAGCGAGAATTTATTGAGGTATTGTGTTCAATGGGGGCGGGAGGCAAAGGTGACTCTTCTATGTTGCTGAGTAACTTTAGAAAACTCTTTGATCATTTGCTTTACCACTCAAAGCAGAAAGGAAAAGCGTATCATTGGCTTGAATATATCGCCTTTTCTAACGTTGACTCCATTGAGTAGCTAATAGCTACTCAATGATTGCGCACCTGAGTCCTTTGTCCAGCCAAAATAGCCCACTTGGTACGGAAAGTTTGGATACCGTAGTGTTCCCCCAGAAATCAAAATATCGGCCTCCTCGGGCTATTTTTTGCTGATAGGCTTTAAGGGGGGAAGGAGTGATTGTACCCGTTTTAGGACCTTGGGGGTTATGCTCTGGTGAGTACTGATAATAATCAGGTTGATAGTAATCTTGTACCCATTCGGCGGAATTGCCTGACATGTCGAACAAGCCTAAAGGGTTTGGAGGAAAACTACCTGGTGGAAGAGGTAATGCACTAGAACTAGTAAACCCTCCTTTTGACTCTGGTGCCATATTGACACCAGCCTCTGCTTTTCCCGTATCTGTAGCAAATCGAACCATTTTCCCCCTGGATCGAGCAGCATATTCCCATTGCGCTTCAGTAGGTAGGTCAATGGGCTTGCCACTCAGGTTACCGAGCCACTGGCAAAAAGCCTTGGCGTCATACCAAGTGCCTATAGCTGGAAGCTTAGAAATAAAACGATCAGGGTAATCATCCCTCATCAGTTCATAAAATTCAGGGTCAGTAGTGACATGCCCAGTAACTTCTATAAATAAATCCATATCTCCCTGAGTTACTTCATACTTCTGAATAGAAAAACTATCCAGCGTTACCTTGTGAGCAGGAATAGTATCTGGACGAACACTCCAGCCACCAGGGTTCCCCATCATAAACGACCCCCCTTCAACAAAAACAAAGGACTCCATATGACGCTGTAATAGATCGTTAACTTTTTCTTCAGTGGAGGTGCAGGCGAATAGCAGGGTTATTGATAAGAGGGTGACTATTTTTAAGAGAGGGTTTTTCATCCGTGATGATCCTTGGTTAATTGAAATCCGTTTTCAATTTGCTGGGCTGAGATTATAACAGAACTTATCTCATTTCTAATGAGCTATGAATATCAGAATTAGGCATAGCTATAGACTTCAACCGGCTCTTTGCTATATAAAAAATGGCCATGCCAGCTTGTACTGTTTCACTAAAGTCAGGGTTGCTAATTACATCCTTATCCATAATCGCTACTACTGTCGCTCCATATTCTCTTTTAAGGTGTAAAAAGACTTCTTCAAAACGCCATTGATTGCGGGTGCTGGTTGCTTCAATATTAGTACGAAACAAAGTTGCACCGTCTACATTAGACATCATTTGTTGAAATACGCGAGAAGAGCCAGGGTCTTGTAGCTCCTGCGCGAGCAAATAAACATTCACTGGTAATATCGCTTCGTTTAGCCCTGCTGTATCAGCAGGTAAAAGTTCGACCTTCTTTGTATGTTCTTCATTATTTAAAAAGCAAACCATGTGCGCATGTGTGTTTACCTCTCGAACAGCATAAGCAGTAAAAAATGATTGATTATCATCAGCCCCAAAGATAATTACCTGGTTAGCATGAACTGCTTTCGAACGCTCAAGTACATCCTGAGATGCAAGCTCTCCACGGACAAAAGATACCTCACTTTCTGAAAAAGGGTTCTCTTTAGCATCACTTGACCTCGACCAAATAAATTTCTAAATACAGAAAAAACCATAATTATTCAATTAACCAACTGTAGTCATTATAGTGGTGGACAAGGCATGGGTGCATAAGCGTATTTACACAGCTATATTCAGAACTGAGCTCCCCCTTACCAAAAGCTAAAGAGGCTAGCATCAATTCCGGGGTAATGAATTGCGTATTGACTTCAAAGCGCTTTACTTCTTTTATCTTACTTACCATACCTTCAGTTGAAATTGATCCTTTCCATGCAATGTAATACCCCCAATCGCCAAAGCTTGGAATGTTTTGGCGATAGGGAAGGGTTTTGTAGTCAGCCGCTCTCAACGTTTGTCCTATTGCAAGAAAGGCTTCTTTTGCGTGGTACGGTGATGTAGATTGAATAGCTATAAGTGAGTTAGGTGTAAGGTGCTTGGCCAGCTTAAGATAAAACTGTTTACTATAGAGCTTACTCAGCTCTACGGATGAGGGGTCTGGAAAATCGATAATAACAACATCCCAAGACCTTTCGGAAACTGTATTAAGAAATCTATCTGCATCAACATTTAACACATCAACCGATGCAACCCAATCGCTCTCTTCATTTGAAGCTGAGAAGCTATTATCTGTACTTAAAATAACTGGCCGAACGTCTAGTGAGCTAACCCCCTTTGCTGGAACAATATTCACACGTTTATCTGAAAAGGCATGCTCATTAAGTGCTGCAATATGAGGTTCCTGTATGGCTAATTTAACCATGCCGGGATCTAAATCGACTAGGGTGATGTGATTTATATCCGTGTATTTCTTTAATTCTCTAAGAGCAAGTCCGTCTCCGCCTCCCAATACAAGCACATTGCTTTTATTCTGAGCTAACGCCATAACAGGATGAACTAGAAGATCATGATATCGCTTCTCATCAAGTGAACTAAACTGCGTATTTCCATTGATGTACAATCGAATATCATTTGTTTTGCTGTTCTTTGTTACAACCAAATGCTGATATTTTGTTGTTTCTCTATGAACAATGGGGTCATCATAAAAACGTTGTTCAAATAACTCACTCATTTCTCTATTATTGCTATAACCTAAGAAAAGTAAGCATGCAGTGACGGTTATTAACGCTAATACTGATGCTTTATGTTTAATTTCGTTGCGCCAAATGAAGTATATTAAAGCGACAACAGCGACACAGAAATTAAAGCCAGCAACAATGAAGCTAATCTCTGTAAGAGGGTAGTGCTTCAATAAAAAGTTCACCCAAATAACAGCGCCAACAAAAGCCCCAATATAATCCATCGCATAAACGATTGCTAAATTGGTTTTTAGCTTAAATTTATTTTGTTCAATAATTCTCATAACGATTGGAATTTCAAAGCCAATCAAGAAACCAAGCGATAGAACAAAGAAATAATGTATGAGCTGAAAGTGATCATTTAAATAAGCGTATGCTGCATAGATGGCCAAAGGGGCAAAGCCCCCCATAATAGCCATTAGCACCTCAACCCCCATAAACTTATATATTAGTCCTTTATCAGACATTTTGTTCTGAACTAATCCGGACACCCCCATCATAAGCATCATGGATGCTATAACCATGGAAAACTGCTCAATCGAATTACCCAGAATATATGTAGTCATGGTGGCTAAAACATATTCATTTACCAGCCCGCTGGCTCCCGTTGAGAACATGCAAAAGCCGAGTAAAAAAGCAAATATATGATTTGTTTTTCCTACATTTTCGTTCATGGGTAAAGTGGTATCAGCGCTAGCTGTCATTATAGTATTGCCATTCCAAGAATAAGAGCGACACTGATTTTTGAGATAGAAAGCTGAATCGACTGCACAACCTGATTTTTTTCGAGGATGTCTTTAACTGTGCTAGATGTAACGATAACAACATCGATTAAATACTCGAATATATACAGAAGAATCATTCCTGCAACGGCCGTGGAAATAAGTTCAATTGCGGCACTTGAGAAGGTTTCTGGAATATCTCCTCCAGTAATAGCACTCTGCAGGATTAGACCATAGGCGATAATTTTACCTCCAAGATAAATTCCTGCTGCGACATTTCCTTCAGCCACTTTCTTAGCGGGGTTTAACTTAGCCTGAAAAATCTTTTCATAAGCTAAAACCAATAGGACTAACATTATCTGGCCTGCTACAAAATAGGCTAATGATGAAAGAATACCTCCTTGATCCCCTGTTATACTGGCATATGCCAATATACCCGTCATAACTAGCGTTCCGAACTCTACACAACTAAGTGCGACATTGCCTTTTCCAATCTCTTTTGTGTTATTTACACTCGGAAGAACGAGCTTATCTGTAACAAGTAAAGAGAAAATCATAAATCCAGCCGCGACTAACCCATAAAAGACCGTCATACCAAGGTCAGTCATAAAGTCAGCGCTACTTTGCCCTCCCATAACGCCTATCATTGCTATAGCTAGCCCAAACTGGACGCCTCCACGTCTGATAGCCAAGGCCAAGTTACCATCACTCATCTGTTCATCTGCATTAAAATAATTAGCAGCTTTTATATTTAGTAAGTGTTTCATCCCAACGGCAATAGCTAGATAGACTAATGTGTTGATAATGTAGTATCCGTAATTTTCGATATTCATTTTTAGTTTGCTACCTTAATGTTATTTACCGCCACCTGCAGCGCCTCTACCTCTAGTAGAACCACCTGCGTTTCGGATGCTTGATGTTTTTCCACGACTGAAACTACCACTACTTTGTTTTCTTAGGCTACCCGGATGACGTCTTGCATGCTCGCTACTACTGTATCGACCGCTAGTGTAAGTGGAAGAACCATAAGTGCCATACTCGTCCTTTTCACCATAATAAGGGGTGGCTCTATTATGCCTGCTATAGTGATTCCAGCTACTACCGGAGTAACCTCTGTTACCGCCCATTAGGTTATTCATGAAACTATACATCCCGTAGTAGTGCCATAAACTAGTGCCCTGACTATTCGTTCGCCATTCTCCATATCTATTAGAACCACCCAGAGCCCCGTTCACCGTTGTCAGAGGTGCAACCATTGCCATTCCCACAGGCTCAGCTTTGTCTAAAGTGTCTTCTATATAATAGCCGTAGGGCTTTGTTAAAATAGACATGCCTAAATTATCAAACTGATTCCAAAAATTAGTTTCTTTAACATTTATCCATGTTGTAGCGGTTTGTTTGTTATCAATAATGTCTATGTATTTGTGAAAGCTTTTTGTATAGGTTTTTTGTACCCAATAATCGGCGTAGTTGTATTGATTACTCATCTTGTCACGCGCGTTAATTTTCAACGCATCCCAGTGATTCTTAGGTATCTGCAATGTAAACTTACCGCTCCCCCAGCTACTTCGCATCTCTGCTATTAAATCATTCTTATAAGAATCAAAGTATTCAAAGACCTTTTCATCAACTTTCTTTGCTGGGTATTTCGATTCACTACCATTTCCACAATATTCACCTTCACACCAGGATGCTCGGCCAATAACCACAAAGTAGTCAATTTTTTGATCCGCAAGGATTCGTGTGTAGCTAATATAAAGTTCATCAAATTTCTTTGATGTAACGGATTCATAGTCCTTTATTTCTTTAAAGTTCTTATCTATAGCGCTCTTTGCGTCACCCAAAATAGAATAGTCTGTAACTCTGTTATTTTTATGATTTAAGTACTGCCGTTCTAAACTAGAAAAATCTTTCTTTGCAGAATTTACATACGTATCCATTTTATGAAGTCTTTTAGATACATCATTACCTTTATTCGGATAGTCGGTGGTTGTTTGTTTTCCGCGTTCCAATAACGCCGACTGTAATTGATAAATATTGGCTAGATGTGACTTTGCTGTAACGTAATAAGTCTGGGCATTGGCTTTTGTTTTTATCAAAAAAGCCTTTCTTTTGTCGGGAAACCTTGCTTCCTTAGTTGATTGATATAGCAGTTGATCAAAAGCATCTAATTCATGATCAAAGTCTTGAGTTTCCTCTGGCTTGTTTCGCTCATAGCGAGGTTTAAGCGTTGTCTCAAAGTAGTTACTAGCTTCTATTAGCTTTTTATGTGCTTTTTCAAAGTGTAGTTCCCATTTTTCTTTATGGGCATAAGTCTTTACGAAAGCCCATTCCATAGATTTTTGTTGGGCCTTATAAGCTTGCTCTAAAGCGACAACTTTTTCCTCATACTGCTTAAGCTGCTGAGGTATACTCTCGTACCTTCTTGTCAGGTAGTCAGGTAAACCTGAGCAAGCGACAAGAGAGCTCCCGATGAATACTAGTGCTACTAGTTGCATCCAGGCCTTGTTAAAGGGTATCAATCTAAATTCTCCCAAAATTGAAGAGTAGTAAAAGAAACAATGTTAGTTATTGTCTATTAAGTTGGAGTATCTCTATGTCTCTAACACTTACTGCTCGACTCAAAAAAGCCTCCCTATCAGGACGTTCGTCATCAGCTTCATGCCATGTCTCTATCGTAAGAAAGGTGTCATCATCGCCTTCAAATTCATAGGCTCGCATTGGCGCGCCATCTTTTCTTTTCTCTTTAGCATAACGTCCAGCCCAAGTGTCATCTTCAACGTAATGATAATTAACACCTTTAAATGAAACTGTACCTTCTTCATTGTCTGCAATAGAATCTAAATGAGCATGAGTTAAAGAGCTGCCTGAATATTTTATATCACGTAATTTCACAAACTCTTCTGTAATACTTAGTTCAAGCTCGTCATCACGCTCCCACTCAAAATATTTAACGACCCCGTTGTGTAAATTAAGAAGTTCTAATTCCGTTACCCAGTATTCAGATTTTCTAGCTGAAAAATCTTTCCACTTTACGTCGAGATAGTACCCTAAAGATTTTACTTGGAATGCACTTTCCTTAATCTTAAGGAATCCTCCAACTTGAAGGTCTTCAATGTTTAATTTATTTCTTTCAATTGGAGCCACGGGCTCCAGTTGACGTATTGCATTTATTCGTTCATGTAGGCTAATCATTCCTTGATAACCTCTCCTTCAATAGTGACTGGGCCGTCTGCTTTACGAGACTCTCGCATGCTTTCTGCGACGGGCGACAACTGTTCTGTCATTGACAATAATTTAGAGCTGGCCTCTCGAGCCTTAATTGTACTGAGAGCCATGGTCTCATTTGCCTTATTGACTGCTTGGGTTAACTGATCAAAACCTTCCTCAAGCTTCTCAAGGGCGATGACAGGGTTGTTATATAGCTTGCCAATTTCATCCGTAGCCTTATTGACCGCCGCCGCATTTTGAGCCATGAGATCACCAAGACCTTCTTGGAAGCTATTAACCGCATTTTGCACAGTGGCTTGCTTAGCAAGTGCTGACTGAATGCGAAGGGCGTTGAACATTACCATGGGCCCAACGGTTAGAGCTGAGTCTATTTGCTCACTTAGTAGTTCATTAGATTGTATAGTTTGATCAATGCTAATAAAAAATTGTACCGCCGCTTGCTCCATTGTCCTTAAATCACGAATTCTACGAGCGGCTTTATTTAATGCTCCTGCAAACTTTTGTTCATCTTGTGCATCCAGCCCTTCCTGTTGCTGAATCTCTTCTATTTGCGCAATAAACAATTCACCAACATGAACTTCACCTTGAATTTCTCTTTGAGCATCTGCAATCTGATCATATTGTTGTTCAAGCTCAATGCTGGTTTGTAATAAATCGTCTTTACCTTCACGTAAACCATTTAATATCTGCTCAACATGTTTTTGCATTGGTTGGTACTTATGAATAAATTTTGAAACTGCTTTTCGTTTTATACCTGTTGGCATCCAAGAAAACCACCAAGCGTTATGCAACGAGTGGGGGTTTAGTTCGTCCATAGCTGAGCGTAATTCTAAGAGCTTTTCTCCAGATGGTGATTTTCCATCTAGTCCTTTTAGGAGATTACCAACGCTACCAGCCATAAGCTCGTTGGCTTTCTTCATTTTATTTTGAGATTCTGCACCCAAAACGTCAATCGCTCGCATTACAGCCGGGCCTGACTTTTCTTTTACTTGATCTATTAATTGAATGCTTTTATCTTTGAATCGGCTCAGGTCGTCGCTTTTTGCCCACTTAGGTGCGGTCTTAATATCTGACATTTGATTCTCTCTATCTTAATTCGGATTAAATATTAAATTTGTGTTGTAAAAACTTTGCTTTAGCCTGAAATTCCGCATGGTTTTTTTGACTGATTAGGTTTTCAATTTCTTTAATCTCTTCTTGCATCGCAAGTTGTCCATTCACTAAGTTGGTGATAGTATTTTCACTTTCCCGTTGTGACTTATTTAAGCCTATATATGGCCTTACTGCTTTGTTAGGCAGGTAATCTGTTGCAATGCGATAGACAACCCATTTTAGCTCTCCATTTTCTAACGCTTGCTCAGCCTTTGGTAGTAATGAAATCAAATCATCAATTGTAGTTTCTATCGATGAAAGTGCTCTCCCGCGTATAGATTCGAGTCGAACAGTTAGGTTTAACTCCGCTAGCGTATCTAAAACAGCGTCTAGATTAGGGCCTGTTTCTTGATCATCGGCAGGTGTTTCAGGCTTTGGGGATAATTTGTTAAAAAGATAGTATGCAACTAATCCTGCCACAGCAGCTAAGATGATACCCATAACCAAGCCAACAAAATAACCACTTACTAACCCTATCCCTAATGCTATAAGCCCAGTAAATAAAAGTCCTTTTCTCTCAAAATTATTGTCACTCATTTTTTTATAAATCACCTGTAAAGTATTTTTGAAAATAGCAGCATCCGCAATATTACATTAACTGATCTCAAGTAGTATTGATAATACACTCTCCCCCCGTTATAACGAACCATCACATAGCAACGAACGCATCAAAAAACTCACGCTCTTTAGCGTTCATGTTTTTAATATCAAGGTCGTTAGTGGGCGCTGCGGGGTGATAGGGCTTAAAAATGACAGGCAAAAAAGACGGATAAAAGCAGTCGGATTTTGTAATTATGAAATTCCTTTTCAATTGTTTGTATTTAAACAGTGCGTCAATGCACATGAAATATTATATGTTTATTTATTGCTCATTGCTAAGCGATTTTCAGCCTGTTAAAAACCTAGCAAACACAAAAAAGGCGCTGCAATCCGTGCAGCGCCCTATCTGATTAATGCATCCCTTACCATTCCTTAGGTAACCGGCCATCCGTGTTTACATCCTTGTCCGCGTCCTTACGTTCTTGCATCGTCCTGATGAAGTGAATAATACGGAAGTGTTTAAACAAGGTATGTAGGATATCTCTTAAAATCGTGTGAGCATTTGCTTACATTTGTGGGGTAAATGCTCTAAAGATAGATTAAACTGA
>ENA-ORXI01002800-ORXI01002800.1-sediment-metagenome-genome-assembly--contig:-NODE-2800-length-12225-cov-4.344254_pt1 | contig 12225 bp, 13 predicted proteins | sample MGYA00237861_ERZ511468 | MGnify/ENA primary metagenome ERZ511468 (study PRJEB26299, sample SAMN06266213) | sediment metagenome | isolation source: Hudson Canyon methane seep mesocosm | place... | reverse complement strand
TAAAAGTCGCTTACCGATTATTACCGGCATTGGTCATGAAACTGATACTAGCATTGCAGACTATGTCGCTGATTTTCGTGCAGCAACTCCCACAGCTGCGGCAGAACATTGCACCCCTGATGGGAATCAATGGTTAATGCAATTCAAATCCTATGAGCAACAACTAACAAAGATTATCACCGCTCAACTAATGCAGCGCTCAAGACATGTCGACTGGCTAACTAAAAATCTAAACCAACAACGCCCCGACAAACAATTAGGCTTCAAAGCACAGAAATTGCAGGACTTACATCATCGCTTACAACACGGCATACAACAACGCTTACAGCAAACAAAACAACAGTTAACCCAACAAAATACAGTATTACACCTACATAGCCCCAAAACACGTCTACAAAGGCTTTCCACACAGACCAATAGCCTAAAACAGCGCCTAAATATCAGCATAAACCACCGAATTTATACAGCACAGCAACAACTCCAAAATAGTGTTAAATCTTTACAACTTATCAGCCCACTCGCTACTTTAGAAAGGGGCTATACTTTGACCTATGATACAAAGAAGAAAATCATACAATCCAGTGATGAATTAAAAAACCAAGGTATGAAAAATCAACACTTGATTATCAATGGGGTATTTAGTAGCTCAGATAAAGATGAAATAGCCCAATCATTTTCTAAAAAATCACAAGATGCTTTAACTTCAATTCCTAAAAATTTGCTCAATCTGCAACATACGAAAGTAGGATTTTATCCAAATGGTGTGGTAGGTATAAATAGTTTAAAAGCCATTATAAATGAAGAGAATGCAAAAGATTTTGAAGATGCAAAAAATGATTTAGAAGAAGGTATTAAAAAATCATTTGAGGGTATAAGTTCTTGGATAGAGTTATTAGATTCAATTGAAAAAGATGGAAGTGGTTTAATAATGACAATGGGAAAAGGAGGCGTTGGAAAAACAACTATTGCTTCAATGATTGCTTCTTATTTGGTAGAAAAAGGGCACAAAGTTACTTTGTCTACGACAGATCCTGCTGCTCATTTGGATTATATAAAACAAGATAAAAATGACAATTTGATTATTGAAAAGATTGATCCAAAAATAGATAAATATAATAGAGATGTTATATAGCTAAAGCTGTATTCAAATAATAATTCAGTACCACGCACCTGTGTAATTAATAAGGTAACAATAGAACCATATAACATAGCATAAGCAATTGTTTGGAGCGCAGGAAAGTTATTATTCAAATTTCTTTGATGAACCATGTTTCCTGTTGAGGCACAAAATGTTCCAATTAATGCCAAAAATAATCCAATGTGAGTACCTTTTTCAAAGCTAAAATTTTTTGCAAGTTCAGGTTTTGATTTTATGTATGTAATTAGTGAGGCCATACTATATGGAAAATGAATTTGATCGCCATATTGATAATTAAATTGAGAACATGATTTTGCTTTTATTAAGAACCTCGATACCCTTGCCATTCACTCTCCGTTTGGTAACAGAGGTAGCGGCTTATAGCTGGCGGGTTGCTCCTACCAGCCAGCTAAAGCTTTTTTTAAGGAACCAAGAATGAATCAAGTACAAAATCAGTTAACAGCCAAGAATCCAAGCGATAGTAAAACTAGTGCTTATTGCAAAAGAAATAACATTAATGAACGTCAATTCAAAAAAGCCATGGCTTGGTACCACAGTGCTATGCAGAGCACCAATCAAGAAAAAAGAACACACTAGATATTGCATTAATCTCAACCTGTTTATCAATTAATTTAGAGTTTTGATAAGGTTATAATGTTCAATTCATGCAACTTAAGTCAATCATAACAGCATCTGTAATGGCACTTCTTTTGACAGCTTCTTCATCTTCAATTGCAGCGCTCAAGGTTGGTGACAAGGCACCAAACTTTAGTTTGCAAGATCAGAACAACATAACCCATACTTTGAGCGATTATGAGGGTCAATGGGTCGTATTATATTTTTATCCCAAAGACGATACACCTGGCTGCACAACCCAAGCTTGTGATTTTAGAGATGCAGTAAAACGTATCATTGCAAGTAAATCTGTAGTTTTCGGTCTTAGTCTTGATAGTGTTGCATCACACAAACTTTTTGCTGAAAAGTACAACTTACCATTCTCCTTACTTGCTGATGAAAAAGGAGAAGTATCTGAATTGTATGATTCGTTACGCAAACTCTTGGGCTATGCAAAAAGAAATACCTTTATGGTTGACCCTAAAGGAAATATTGCCAAAATATATCTATCTGTAGATCCAAAAACTCACTCGGAGATGGTCTTAAGTGACCTTGATAGCCTCCAAAAAGCAGGCAGTAAGCCATAATCTAATTTAAATCTTGTTTGAGGGAATTAATAAGAGTTTGTTTTTCAACTTTTGACATTTTTTTTATAATTGCCTCTCTTTTTAAAGCTTCACTTCGACTAGCTGATTTTTCTTTGTAAACTAATTTACAAGGCAAATGTGAGCGAGTATATTTTGCGCCACCTTTAATTTCTCCTTTGTGTTGTTTTAGACGTTTTTCTAAGTTATTTGTGATACCGCAATAGAGACTACCGTCTATACATTCAAGTATATAAATCAACCATTTTTTTTGAGGTGTTGTACTCATAAAAAAAACTTTTTACAATGTTTATTAATTTTGGTTATAAAGTATATTAAAATGCGCTTTTTTAAAAAATTATATCGTAATAAACTGAGTTAGTTTTTTATGATTTTTTAATTACATTTAACTCCAATAATTAATATGTTAAGTAATGTTTTTCGTACAACTTGGCCATTATTTCTGGGAATTCTTTTTATAGGATTAGGAAATGGTCTACAAGGAACTCTAAGTAGCTGGCGTGCTGATTTTGAGGGTTTCTCGGTTTTGACCACAGGACTGATAATGTCAGGGTATTTTATCGGTCAATTAGTCAGTTCAATTTTAGCGCCCAAACAAATAAAAAAGACAGGACAAATCCGGACATATGCTGCATATGCGTCTATAGCTTCCACGGCAATTTTGATTCAAATTTTGTTTATTGAACCGCCAGTATGGTTTGTAGCTCGATTCTTGTCTGGCTTTTGTATTGCGGGCATTATGATTATAGTTGAAGGTTGGTTAAATTCGATTTCTTCAAACGAAAATCGAGGGCAAATTTTTTCAATTCACATGATTGTTGTTTGGGCAGGTTTGGCACTTGGTCAAGGCTTATTTGCCGTCGATGATCCTTCAGGTGTAAGTCTTTTCTTGTTAGCGTCTATTTTGCTGTCGGTTTCATTAATACCGATACTTTTAACAGAAATTAAAGCACCAGAATCAGATGTACAAGAATCTCTAGGCCTTAGAGCTTTATGGAAAGCTTCACCAGCAGGTGTTGCAACGATTGGCTTATCTGGACTTGCCTCTGCTGGGTTTTTTGGGGTTGGAACGATTTATGCTGTTAAGGCAGGCTTGTCAGTGTCTGAAACGGCACTTTTTATGACACTTTTTATTGGTTTTGGAGCAGCATCTCAATGGCCTCTGGGCTGGTTGTCAGACAAGATTGATCGAAGAAAAGTCATTTTGTTGTGTTGTGCCAGTGTTATTTGTATTTGCATTGTTTTGGCATCATTCGAATTTACTAGCACAATTCTTCTAATATTAAGTGCTCTAGTAGGTGCCTGTACTTTACCGCTATATTCCCTTGGTGTGGCACAAGCCAATGATCGTCTGGAGCCAAAACAAATGATCAGTGCGAGTGGAACTATCGTTCTTGTGTTTAGTGTTTTTGCAGCACTAGGTCCCTTTACAATGAGTTATTTTCTTGAACTCTTTGAAATGTTTGGGTTTATGCTCTATATGGGTATTGTTCATTTGGTTATTGCTGTTACAGTGTTAATGATGATGATGATTAACCAAAACGTTGACGAGTCTGAGCAAACAGACTTCCAGGTCATGGGGCAGAGGCCAAGTGTCGTTGCTATGGAAGTTATTGCAGAAGAGGCATTGGAATCTCAATCAGAACAAGACACTACATGATTGGTTTATTTATGCCCCTTTGGAAAACCATTAATAAGGCGCCTTTTTCTGTATAGGAAGAATGCTTACTGCCAGGTTCAAAGGTAACAAAGTCACCTTTTTTAAAAACCGTATTATCTATATCAATCAGTTCGCCTTCTATCACTAAAAACTCTTCATAACCGATATGAGTATGTGGAGTACTTCTTGCACCGGGATCCATCTTTAATATAAAGCTACCAAAATTAGTTTTTTCGTCAAAACTAATTTTGTGCCAACTCATCATTGGCACGACTGGACCGTATCGGTCAAAAGGTAAAAAATCTACCTTATAAATATCAGTTATTTTTCTATTTTTCATAATGTAGGGGTTTCTTTAAAGGTTTGATTGAAGCCAATTATCTTCTGCATAATGGCAGTTCTGATCCACCAAATGTAGACTAAAAGCTTGTCTAGATTTGGTTGATTTATTGGCGGCGCTATAATGTGGTAACTGTCCATGCAATATAATCAAAGTGCCTGCCTCAACTTCTAACATATCAAGGGGTTTGTCAGGCCATGGAGTATCATCTAAAAGGTCAAACTCTGTGCCTCCATTTTCTGATAAACGAAATCGTTTTTTGAGTGGAATTTTGTGTCCACCAGTCATTGCTTGAAGACATCCATTTTCTTCGTTTGCGTCCTCTAGTGCAAACCAAAAACCAATACAACTCATCGGTTCTGTATACAAAAAGCAGGAGTCTTGATGCAGACTTACTTCGCCTCCTATACTAGGTTGTTTAAAGATATGCATTGACTGTAAAGCTCTTGGTGTTTTGATACCCAACTGCTTACCTAATTTTGGAAAATTTAACTCATTAATCACTTCTTTGTACAATGGATCTAGAATGTGTTGAGCATGACCTATTTTATTGATAGATTTTTGTTTAGGGACAGTGAAGTTGCCGTTTTGATCAATTGCCTTTTCTTCAAAAAAAAATCTTATTTGATCGCCTGAGTTTAAGAAATAATCATCACTAGTTCTTTCTTGTTCATCAGTAGAAAACACTGAATGCATTAAGGGTGGTTGAAATTCATCAATTAGTTGCTCTGCTCGCCGCATTAAAAGTTTTCTTTGGCGACTGTTTATAAAGTTTTTAATAACCACATAGCCATTTTGATTAAAAGTTCGTATTTGATTTTTTGTCAGCATAGAGCGAGTCTTTAAATAGAAAAAATTGAATTTTGAATAATCTTTATTATATGAGGTTTGTAGTAGATCAGATGTATGCTTTATAGACTCTTCTTGTGATTTTTGAGAGAATTTCATAAGAGATTGTGTTGCAATATTTAGCAACTTCATCCACAGAGACGTTTTCACCAAAAAGCTCAACACGATCACTTATTTGTGGATTCGGTATTCCTGTCAAATCTATTGTTATCATGTCCATTGAAACCCTTCCAGCAATTTTACTTTTAACACCATTTATGAAAACAGGTGTGCCATCTATTGCGCTACGTGGATAACCATCTGCATAACCAATAGCCACAACTCCAATTTGCATATCATATGGACAGATAAAGCGAGAACCATATCCGATTCCTTGACCTTTTTTAAGATTTATTATTGAAATAAGAACAGATGACAAGGTCATTGCTGGTATCAAGTTTTTTTGATATTTAATTTCAGGAAACGGAGAAGATCCATAAAGCATGATACCTGGACGAACATATTCTCTATGAGATTCACTCCACTTCAAAATTGCAGCTGAATTTGCAAGTGAACCCGGGTATTTTTCTGCGTATAGAGTGTTATCAAAGTTGCTGATTTGTTTAGTGGTTAGAGTGCTGCTTAGGTCATCGGCACTTGAAAAATGCGTCATTAGAGTTATTTCACCAATATTGTTGCTTTTTTCAAGCAAATTTATTGCTTGGATAAATGAATCGTCTTGAAAGCCCAAGCGTCCCATGCCAGAATCATATTTAACAAATACGTCAATAGGTTCATTTAGATCAGCATCTAGAAGCCATTGAAGTTGTATTGAATTACATACTGTAACAATTAGACTATGTTTTTCAACAAAAGCGAGTTCAGATTTTTCAAAAACTCCTTCCAATAATAGTATTGGAGTTTTATCTATTCCAGAGTTTATTAATTCAATAGCCTCTTCGATGCAAGCCACGCCATAAGCATCAGCTACTTCATTTAACTCTTTGGCAACTTCTATGGCGCCATGACCATAGGCATCAGCCTTAATAATTGCGATGGCTTTTGAGCTAGGTGCTAAAGATTTTGCGTATAAATAGTTTTCCTTAATTGCGCTAAGGTTAATAGAAGCGGTACACTTTCTAGCCATAATTTAAGAGAGTTTTGTTAGCATAATTAAAGCGACTCATATCTATACCCTCCAATGAGATTTCAGGCTCAATGCCTGAAATGATGTCTGCCAACAGTTTGCCAGAGCCGAGAGACATTGTCCATCCTAAAGTACCATGTCCTGTATTTAGATATAAATTTGAGTAGGGCGTTGACCCAATAATAGGAGGACCATCCGGAGTATTTGGGCGTAGTCCTGCCCAAAACTTCATGTCATCACATTCTTCGGTTGCATATGGAAAAAGCCTGTTTAATCCGTATTTCAATAAAGATAGTGACTTTTCCCTTAACTCTAAGTTATAGCCCGTTATATGGGCTGTACCAGCAACTCTAATGTTGTTACCTAGTCTGGTAATGCCAATCTTGAAAGTGTCATCAATAATTGTTGATTGTGGTGCATCTTCATTATTCAGAACTGGTAATGTAATTGAATAGCCTTTAACTGGGTATACAGGAATATTAATACCTATTTTTGAGAGAATTTTTGATGAGTAGCTTCCTAAAGCTACTACATAACTATCAGAATCAAATTCACCTCGATTTGTCTTTATTGAAGAGATTCTTTCTTTTTCAATTTGAATATCTTCAATTTGGGTATTAAACTCAAATTTAACGCCCATTTCAAGGCATTTTTTGTAAAGCTGATTTGTAAAAAGATAACAATTACCTGTGCAATCATTGGCAAATCTAAGGCCAGAAGTAAATTCGCTCTTAACATGATGAAGGCCAGGTTCTGCCTGAATACATCCATTTAAATCTAGGAGTTCATATTGAATATTAAGTTTCTCTAAAAGAGAAAGATCTTTTTTAATGTTTTCAATCTGTTTAGTGCTCTTAAAAAGTAGCAGAGAACCCTGTTTACGCTGTTCATAAAAGATATCTAGATCTTTTTCTAACTCTAATAGGCATTTTTTAGAAAAGTTAGACACTCGAACCATACGACTTTTGTTAATCTCATAACTTTTTGAATTACAGTTCTTGAGCATTTGATAAAGAAATTTGACAGTTTCAGAATTTAGATTTGGATTAACGATTAAAGGAGGGTGCTTGCTAAACATCCATTTAATTAAACTTAATGGAAGTCCTGGGGCGGCCCATGGTGAAGAGAATGAATAAGAAAGTTGACCAGCATTTGCATGGCTTGTCTCAAGGGCAACGCTATTTTGGCGATCAATAACGGTGACATCATGCCCTTGTTTTGCTAAATAGTAAGCAGAAGTGGTGCCAATAATGCCACTTCCTAAAATTAATACTCTCATTTACACGATTATAAATCTTAAGAAAACAGAATTTTACCATTCAGATAAATGATAAAACTTTACAACGATAGAGCTAATCAAAAAAAAATCTTCCAGTAATGTAAAAAACTACAGATTGTCTCTAATGAAAATCATTTTATGGATTATTTTGGTATTATTTGTATCTGTTAACACTAAGAATTTAACTCAATAAATCATTGTGGGTTAAAATTATCCCTTTTGTTTATATTTAGGAAGAAATTATGTTTGAAAAATCTCTAACTTTGGCTGAAGTTGATTCTGATATTGCAAATGCAATTACTGCTGAAGAGGCTCGCCAGGAAGCTCATATTGAATTAATAGCCTCTGAAAACTATACATCAACTGCAGTAATGATTGCTCAGGGCTCTCAACTTACTAATAAATATGCAGAGGGCTACCCTTACAAGCGTTATTATGGAGGCTGTGAACATGTTGATGTCGTAGAGCAGCTTGCAATAGACCGTGCAAAAGCTTTATTTAATGCTGATTATGCAAATGTACAACCACACTCTGGTTCACAAGCAAATGCTGCAGTTTTTCAGGCCTTGTTGGTTCCAGGTGATACTATATTGGGTATGAGTTTAGCGCATGGTGGTCATTTGACTCATGGTGCTGCGCCATCATTTTCAGGCAAAAATTTTAATGCAATTCAGTATGGCCTTAATGCAGATACTGGAGAAATTGACTATGATGAGGTAGATCGATTAGCTCGAGAACACAAGCCAAAAATGATTATTGCAGGATTTTCTGCATATTCACGTATTGTTGATTGGAATCGTTTTAGATCTATTGCAGACGAAGTTGGTGCGTACTTGTTTGTTGATATGGCACATGTTGCAGGTCTTATTGCAACTGGTGATTATCCTTCCCCCATTAAAATTGCAGATGTAGTGACAACAACAACTCATAAAACTTTGAGAGGCCCTCGTGGCGGTTTGATTTTAGCGAGAGCCAATGAAGTGATTGAAAAGAAACTTAATTCCGCTATTTTCCCAGGTATTCAGGGTGGACCACTGATGCATATTATTGCAGCCAAAGCGGTGGCCTTTAAGGAAGCGATGAGTGATGATTTCAAAGCTTACCAAAAGCAGGTTGTTGTGAACGCAAGGGCTATGGCCAATGTTTTCATGAATCGAGGCTATGAAGTTATTTCCGGCGGTACTGATGACCATTTGTTTTTAGTTAGCTTTATTTCACAAGGCCTGACAGGAAAAGATGTTGATGCTGCTTTGGGCTCGGCTCATATTACAGTCAACAAAAATACCGTACCTAATGATCCGCAATCTCCATTTGTTACCAGCGGTATACGTGTGGGCACTCCAGCAGCAACTACCAGAGGTTTTGGTGAATCAGAATGCAGCGACATTGCTAATTGGATTTGTGACATTTGTGATGACATTGAGAATGAATCTGTTGTGAATGATGTCAGGTCAAAAGTTGAAAAACTTTGCGCAAAATTTCCCGTTTATAAGTAAATTGTATGCGCTGTCCGTTCTGTCAATCAGATGACACTAAGGTACTGGACACAAGGCTCCTTGATGACGGCTCTCAAGTTCGCCGTCGGCGTGAGTGTATTGCATGTGGGGAAAGGCATTCAACTCGTGAAACTGTAGACTTAAACCTTCCAAGACTAATAAAAAGTGACGAATCAAGACAAACTTTTAGCGAAGATAAGTTGCGTTCAGGATTATTAAAGGCTTTTGAGAAGAGGCCTGTTTCAATTTCTGAAATTGAAACAGCCATTCAAAAAATTCAACGCAAGTTGATGGCACAAAATGAACGAGAAGTTGCATCTTCCGTTCTTGGCGAGTGGGTGATGGAAGAGTTACGTGCTTTGGATGAAGTTGCCTATATTCGATTTGCCTCCGTTTACCGACAATTTCAAGATATTGAGGCATTCAAAAGCGAAATTGATAAACTGATGAAAAAATAGAATTTCAGCTTAATTGCTAGGCATAATATTTTACTAGGTTTCCCTTTTTGCTTTTTTTCAATAGATTCTTCGAAGCAATAAATTTTTTATCTCTTGATGAGTTGCAAGTTAATGCACAGTTATGGCCAAAACTAAAATTGAATTTGTTTGCAGAGAATGTGGAGCATCACATTATCAGTGGGCAGGGCAGTGTTTAGAGTGTAAGGCTTGGAATACATTAGAAGAAGTTGTAATCTCTCAAGTTACTTCATCTAGGCCTGAAAGCCTAAAAGACTTGCCGGCATCAAAAGTTCAAAATTTATCTGAAATAACAACCGAAAATAAAACAAGATTGACGACAGGTCTAAGTGAACTTGATCGTACCTTGGGTGGTGGCTTAGTTGATGGTTCAGTGGTTCTTATTGGTGGTGACCCAGGTATAGGTAAATCTACCCTTATTTTGCAGGCTCTGGCTGCTATTAATCAATCAAACGCAACATTATATGTCAGCGGTGAAGAGTCAGCTGAACAAGTCAGTGAGAGAGCGATTCGATTAGGCATTAAAGAAGATATATTATTTATAAGTGAAACTCATTTAGAAAAGATTCTTAAGATTTCTAAAAAGGTTCAACCCAAGGTTATTGTTATTGATTCAATTCAAACTATGGTTACTGATCTTTCTGCTTCAGCACCAGGTTCAGTCTCTCAAGTACGAGACTGTGCAGCTCAACTAACTCAGTACACGAAACAAACTCATACAATTCTTATTATGATTGGTCATGTAACAAAAGGTGGCGCACTTGCAGGACCACGCATCTTAGAGCATATGGTTGATGCTGTTCTTTACTTTGAAGGTGATGCAGGCGGTCGTTATAGAATTATCAGAGCAGTAAAAAATCGTTACGGTTCGGTTAATGAAATTAGCGTTTTTGCAATGAGTGGGAAGGGTTTACAGCAAATCAGTAACCCTTCTTCTATTTTTCTTTCAAATCAAAAAACACCTTCTCCCGGTTCGATGGTCATGGTGGTTCGTGAAGCTACTAGACCGTTACTGATAGAAATTCAAGCTTTGGTTGATCAAGCAAATGGCCCAGCAAAGCGAGTGAGTGTTGGTTTAGATCAAAATCGACTTTCTCTGCAATTGGCAATTCTTCATAAACATGGTGGAATAGCGACCTTTGATCAGGATGTTTTTGTAAATGTTGTTGGTGGTATTAAAGTCAGTGAAACGGCTTCTGACCTGGTGGTTATGATGGCAATCGCCTCTAGTTTAAGAGATAAAGTCATTCCGAAAGATTGGATAGCTTTTGGTGAAGTTGGATTAAGTGGAGAAGTTCGTCCAGTTTTTAATGCCTCAGAGCGTTTATCTGAAGCCCAAAAGCAAGGATTTAAAGTGGCTATAATCCCTAAATTAAATGCTCCTAAAAAAACAGATAAAGGTATCAAGATTGTTCCTATAGAATTTCTAAATCAAGCTATTCAGTATTTAGTCGAAAGTACTTAAAACTTATAAGTCTAGCCCTTTTTGCGCCTTTATATTGGCTCTAAATGCATGCTTAATGTCTAGTATTTCGCTAACAGTGTCTGCAACTTCAATTAAATTATCACTAGCTGCTCTGCCAGTGATGACGACGTGTTGATTTGCAGGTCGATTAGTTAGGGCTTTGAGGATTGATTTTTCTTCAAGATATTTATAATTAATCATGTAGGTGATTTCATCCAGTACCACAAGGTTAAAGTCAGGATTAGAAAGGAATTTTTTAGCCTCGACCCATGCCTCAAGTGCCTTTCTTTTGTCCAATTCTTGATCTTGAGTATCCCAAGTAAAGCCGGTTTCCATAATCACCGTAGAAACATTTTCATGGCTATCTAAGAAGATATCTTCACCAGTAGCTTGTTCACCTTTTAAAAAACGCACTATACCTACCTTCATGTCATAACCTAGAGATCTGCAAATCATACCCATAGCGGAGGAAGATTTGCCTTTGCCATTTCCTGTTAACAAGACAATGATTCCTTTGTCAATATTTGCAGCCTCGATACGAGAATCGATATATGCTTTTTTACGTTGCATACGTTTTTTGTAAGAGTTTTCCATAACTAGTATTTGGTTCTGTTCATAAATATCATTATAAAGCTATTCAACTTTTTATATTAATTTGAATATTGAATAGCTAAATTTATTTTCTAGAAACTGTAAGTTAACCCTAAAGTTGATAAACGACCTGGCGTTTTGTAACCTTGGGCCATTTCATAATCTTTGTTTAAAGCGTTGGCCTGATTAAAATAAACACTCAAACCTTCATTAAAGTCATAACTTGTAGTTAAGTTAAGCAAACCATAGCCACCTAGCTTTATGTTATTTGTATGAGCATCTTTATCCCAAACCCATGATTTAGCAGACCAATTAACACTTCGTTTCCATTTACCACTTATTTTGGAAATATTGATTCCAATAGAGCGATTAGGTCTTCTGCCTTTTTGTAAACCGGTCGACTTGTTGATGGCTTGATTGAAATCAATATTGGCATCAAGCTGCCAGCCAAACAATTCTGTATCAAGAGTCAATTCAGCTCCCTTAATGTCAACAGTGCCATCATTTTTATAATAAGCGTTGTCTGTGAGTGAGTTGTTATCCGGATCTAGATACGTAAACGCGTCACTTACTCTACTTTTATAT
>ENA-ORXI01002797-ORXI01002797.1-sediment-metagenome-genome-assembly--contig:-NODE-2797-length-12247-cov-4.679293_pt1 | contig 12247 bp, 10 predicted proteins | sample MGYA00237861_ERZ511468 | MGnify/ENA primary metagenome ERZ511468 (study PRJEB26299, sample SAMN06266213) | sediment metagenome | isolation source: Hudson Canyon methane seep mesocosm | place... | reverse complement strand
AATGACAATCATCGCCAATGGATTTAATACTGTCCAGAGTGCACCTAGCATGGAGTTCTGGTATTTCACCTGAAATTCTCGGCGTACACTCGCAGTGATAAACGCACGGTATTGCCAAAGTGCTGTTAAACGATTGGTCATATTATTCGGCCATGTCATTTTGTGGACTTTCTAACATCCACTGTAAGGTATGTTCGAAGTCTATCGGCGCATCCAGTGTAGGTAATAGCTCATATAATCGACCATTATCACCTTTCTGACGTTTGATATCTGATGCACGCACAAAGTCTGGATTCACCTTTATATCAATTATGTGACCAGTAAGCTGCTCTAATCGTGAGATTATTTCTCTAATGCTCGTTAGCTTTCCTGAACACAAATTCACTGGAGAGTGATTTTTTTTGTCTGTTTTTAACAGTTGTACATAGGCATTGGCTACCCAACGTACATCTGAGAAATCACGCCAGATATCAATATTACCCAATTCTATTATTGCTGCACTTTGTTGAAAGTGCTGAACAATTTTGGGCACCAGAAATTTAGCTTCTTGATTCTGCCCTGTATAGTTAAATGGACGTGTAATGACTATATTAAGTTGGTCAGCATAGGTATTGGCAATTTGTTCCATTGCCCATTTACTACAGCCATAATGATTCACTGGGCTTGCTAGCGTGTCTTCAGTAATATCTTCTTGTCCTGCTTGGCCATAAACAGTTGAGCTACTGACTAAGATGATTTTCTTTGGCGCTATAGCAAGCTCCAAGCTGGCATCAAGAATGTGTTGCACGCCAATGGTATTTACCGCATAAATGTTGGCACTATCACCATCAGGGACAAAACTAATCGCGGCAAGATTGATAATATAACTAGGTTGGATGGCCAACATCGCCTGCTCAACCTGCTGCGCGTCGGTGATATCAACCGCTGTTGTATCTACCTCGTAATTAGCATCTTTTAGTGCTTGCAGTAAATAATGGCCAGTAAAACTGTCCGCGCCAAGCAGCCAAACCTTATCGGCTTGATCCACTCTAAAAAGCCTGTCCTGTTTTCACCTTGTCAAGATCGCTCTCAACCATCATTTTGCATAATGTTTCTAGATCTGTTTTTGGTGACCAGCCTAAGGCATTTGTTGCTTTACTATGATCGCCGATTAATAGCTCTACTTCAGCTGGGCGATAGAACTTAGGATTAATTTGCACTAATAACTGCCCTGTTTCAGCGTGGTAGCCTTTTTCTTGTTCTTCTGACCCTTTCCATTCAATCGGCATATCAACGGCTGCAAACGCCAGCTCAACAAATTTACGCACGGTGTAGGTTTGATTGGTTGAGAGAACAAAGGTATCGGCAACATCATGTTGTAACATCAGGTACATGCCTTCAACATATTCTTTAGCAAAGCCCCAATCGCGTTTAGCATCAATATTACCCAGCTCTAGCGGTGTTGTATCACCTAAGGCAATGCGTGCAACTTTATCGGTAATTTTGCGGGTCACAAACTCTCTACCGCGTAGTGGTGACTCGTGATTAAATAAAATACCACTACTGGCAAAGATGCCATAAGACTCGCGATAATTCACTACCGACCAATGGGCAAATAATTTGGCAACAGCATACGGGCTTCGTGGATAAAAAGGCGTTTCTTCAGTTTGAGGAATCGCTTGCACCTTGCCGTAAAGTTCTGAAGTACTCGCTTGATAGAAACGAATATTGGTATCGACAATTCTTATCGCTTCTAATAAATTTAATGCACCGATACCAGTGATTTCTGCCGTTGTTTGTGGTTGCTCAAATGACACTCCAACAAAACTTTGCGCGGCAAGATTGTATACCTCCACCGGTTTATATTGTTGAAATAGGCGAATACTATTACCCAAGTCAGTTAAATCATGTTCAACGAGTTCTAGATTCTCGTGTTCAGCAATACCTAATGATTCTAAGCGCCAAAAATTAACCGAACTAGTACGGCGATAGGTACCAATAACCTTATAACCTTTGTCTAATAATAACTCGGTTAAATATGCACCATCTTGGCCTGTTACACCGGTAATAATTGCTGTTTTCACTGTTTAATCCTAAATCAAAATAAAGTAAGCGTCCATATCAAAGTGTAGTGTACTTTTGGATGTCGTTTATTGACTGCGTATGATAGCAAAAGCAGCTATTTATTGATACGTTCAGCCTAGTCTAAATTAGAATTTCAAACTGGGATTTAGCTCATTGAATCGTAGATCAATGCTGTTTGTTTAGCCGTTTGTTGCCAGGAGAATGTCGCTACACGTTGCAAGCCTTTGTGCACTAGTTCACTTTGTAATGAGCTGTCATTAGCAATGTTTAACATGGCGCCTGTCATTTCATCTAGCGAATAAGGGTCAACTAATAATGCTGCATCGCCAGCCACTTCGGGTAAGGAGGTAACATTGGAGGTAATAACGGGTATTTCAGAGGCAAAGGCTTCTAAGACGGGTAAACCAAAACCTTCAAATAAGGAAGGAAATACCATCGCCACACTAGATTGTAATAGAGGGTATTTGTCTTCGAATGGTACATAGTCCAGCCAATAGACTCGTTTACTGTCTTTTAATGCGGTTAATTGCTCAATCAAGGTTTCACAATTCCAGCCATGACGGCCGACAATCACTAATGGATGTGTTTGTTGCACGGCAAGTGGTAGTTGCAAAAATGCGGCTAACAGTCGTTCGACGTTTTTTCTCGGCTGCAGTGTGCCGATGAAAATAAAGTAATTTTCTGGTAAATTATATTTAGCTAATATCGTCTGTTTTTGTTGTTCAGAACTACGTGTAAAACACTGTTCATCCACACCTAATGGCACTACTGAAATACGTGACTTGGGGATATTAAAATGTTCTTCGATTGCGTCGGCTGAGTAGTCCGAAATGGTAATAATATGGTCAGCCCAATGTGCCGATTTTTTGAAAAACCAATTTTTTAATTGTCGATTACCACCACCGACCCACTCTGGGTGTATCAATGGTATGGGATCCATAATAGTGGCAACAACGGGAATATTTTTAAGTCTAGGGATCTGATGATCTGTTGCATGAAACAGCGATACTTTCTGTTCAACACGCTGCTGTGTCAGCAGTGGCAAGCCAGTGGTGGCACTGAGTAGACCTTGGTAGGAAAACTTGCCCAGCGCGGTATGCTTGCGTTGATATTGAACACTTTGTTTAGCTGTTAAAAATGCAAAATTGCTTATTTCTGTACCCGCGAGAGGTAGTGCATTTAATAGATGTTTAGTATAAACAGCAATGCCGTCTAAATGGCCTGTTATTTCACCTTTAGCAAGTACTGTCGTTCCTAGACCAACTGTCATTTTGCGACCCTAAACTTAGCTATGGTAATAACGATTGATATAAATCAGCATACTGTTGCCCCATGATATCAGCCGTAAAATGACTATCAAAACGTTGTCTGGATGCTTTGCCCATTGTTGTGACTAGATCAGGGTTATCGGCAAAATAGTGCATTGCATTGGCAAGTTGTTGTGGATTTTTTGCCTCAACAACTAAGCCGGTTTCATTATGTGAATTAATATAACTAGTGCCTGAACCCAACTCGGTTGAGATCAATGCCGTACCTTGTCGAGCCGCCTCTAAAAGTACCATCCCATAGGCTTCAGATCGTTCTGAAGAGGGTAATATTAACGCTTTTGTTAGGCTAATCAGTGCATATTTTTGTTCATCATTTACATGACCAAGAAAATGGACATTTTTTAAGTCATTATCTTGAACATAACGATGTAACTCGCCCGCTTCAGGACCATCACCAACAATAACAATAGGGTGACCTGTTAATTTTGCAGCCTCAAGCAAGTATTGCAAACCTTTATAATAACGAAAAACGCCTATAAACAAGAAAAAGTCTGTGCCATAAAGCTGTTGGTATTCTTGTTTTTCTTGTTGAAAAGCGACACTATTGGGGGCTTCACTATCAATACCATTAGGTATTAACTTCGCCGGATTAGTTAAGGAATTTAAGACTAGACTCGTGTCGATATACTTTGGAGATGTTGCCACCACAGCCGCGGCTTGTTCAAGAAACTTAACCATCAGAGGGTGATATAGTTTATTTAAACCTTGCTGACGCACAATATCAGACTGATAACTAACAATATAGGGTGTATCCTTTTGCTGACGTGTCAGGGCAAGGATATCGGCAAATGGCCATGGGAATTGATAGTGAATAACATCTGCCCAGGCTGAGTGTGTCTTGAACTCTGCCCATAGTTGCCAAGAAAATCCACAAGAAGCGACTTCAAAGCTCATTGGGTAGCAATAAATAGTCGCTTCAGGCGTTTCTATTATTTCTTTTTTCTTGCATTGACTGCTGAGACAAACAATTCTGTTGGTGATGCCTAATTTAGTCGTAGAGCGGCAAATTTGATGGATAACCTCTTCGATCCCACCTTGTGTATAAGGTAAGCATGTTTTATATACATGGAGGATATTCATTGCCAAGTCTTACATCAACCAACGACTAATTTTATAAAATGCATCTTCATCTAATTTTCCTGATAAATGGTATAGACGAGATTTACTGATGATGTAGTCGTATTTGGCTTGTAGGTAATTGCGTTTAGATTGCGAATAAGCCTGCTGTGCATCTAATACGTCTGACACTGTGGCAATACCTAATTCGAAACTTTTATTCATTGCTTGATACGATTTTTTAGCCGAGTCGATTGCTTTGACAGCCGCTTCAGTTCGGCGCACCATCGCATTCACACCTAAATACATATCTCTCAGTTCTTTGGTGATTTTTCTTTGCTCTTGATCAAACTGAGCTTGAGCTAATGCCAATTGTTGTGTGGCTTCATAGACGCGGCCTGTTGTCTGGCCACCACTATAAATAGGTACCGTTAAATTTAAGGTTGCTACTTCAGTCACGGTTGATGTTGACGAAGAGTTTTCAAAACCGATATCACTTTTTTGTTTACTCAATGACAACTCTAAAACAGGCAAATGACCTGATCGTTGCTGCTCAATATTTTTTTGTGCCGCATCAATCGCTTTTTGTAAGGCTAATAATGAACCACTTGTTGTTGACCCTCTGATCCACTCATCAATATCGTCAACACGTTGAATGAATTCAACCGTTTCAATTAATGCTGCAACATGATCGACAGGGCTATTCGTTAACTCGCTCAGCCCTTCTTTTGCCAAATCTACCGCTTGCATGGCATCAATTTCTTCAGATGCTAATAAGTCTAAACGTGCATTGATTTCATAGAAATCAGTGATTTTAACTAGCTGCTTGTCATATAAGGCTTTGGTTTGTTCTGCTTTCTTTGCTGTCGCACCTTTTTCTTCACGAGTCAGTTCAAGTTCATCGTTCGCACTTAATAAAGAAAAGTAACGTTCAATGGTATCCAATCTAACTATCGATTGAGTATCTTGTTGCTGATGGCTAAACTGACTGGCAATATCAGTTGATCGTTGCCAGCCATAGTATTTAGCCATATCGATGATAGGCTGACGGACAGAAAGTGTATAACGTTCACCGGCATAGGAATCTCTATTAAAACCATCGGCTTTACGTTTGTTTTCTGTCCAATTACTATTCAGTGATACTTGTGGCAATAAAGTACCAAATGCTTGTTGCTCTCTGGCAACACCTATTTCAACACCTAAGGTATCAATTAACAATCTAGGATCCGATTGCAAAACTTGCTGATAAATATCTTCTAAATTTTGTGCCAGCACGGATGACGACATCATCGCCATTATGGCTACTAGATTAAATTTCAGCACTTTCAACATGACTCTAATCCTCTAAGAACGAACGAACAAAAGCATCAGTAACTGGTTTAGCCAAATACTGTAATAATGTTCTTTCACCCGTTGAAATTAATACCTCTGCCGGCATACCTGGCAGTAACTCAAGCCCTTCCATAGCTTGAATGCTTTCTGGTAATAATTCTAATTGTGCTTGATAGTATGGCATGCCCGTTTGTTCATTGATTAATCTATCTGCTGATAAGGTAGTCACATGACCCCATAATTTTGGCGTGGTCGCTTGATTAAACACACTAAAGCGTATTTCAGCTTCTAGGCCAGCGTAAACACGATCAATATCAATCGGAGATACTTGTGCAGTTATCGTCAATTCTTCACCTTCAGGTACGATATCTAAGATAGGTGAGCCGGGTGCCACAACCCCGCCTTCTGTATGCACTGCAAGACTAATAACAGTCCCAGTCACAGGAGCACGTACCGAGGTTCTTTGTAATCGGTCTTCAATCGCTGTCAATTTTTCTGCTAAATCAAATAACTCTACTTGCACTTGGCCAAGCAAGTTAGCGACTTCTTCATCTTGCTCTTTACCTAGCTGAATAATTTGTAACTTTGTTTCGCCGATTTGGATGTCAATCGTCGCTAATTCAGCGGCCAACTCAGCAATGGTACCTTGCACATTGGTATATTGACGCTGGCGTTCGCGTAAGTGTTGTTTATCAGCAAAACCTTCTGACAGTAAACCTTTTAATTCATCAATTTCTTCAGAATAAGAGTCACCTAATTGTTCATTGCTTTGTTTCTGTGCAGCTAAACCCAACTTTTTACTATGAAGTTGCTCGATACGCTGTAATAAAACTGACCGTTCACCCTGTGTTGTTTGCTTTCTTGCAGTGAAAATATCATCTTGTGTTCTAACTGCATCTTTTACACGAATATCAGCATTGCTTAATAGCTCATCAGGATAGCTCACTTTTGCAGCTTTCTTTTGCTCAGCTACTAAACGAGATTCTAATATTTTTGAACTTAGATATTGACCAAAAACGATTTCTTTTTGAGAGCGTATTTGTGTATCGTCTAATTTAATTAATACATCATTGGCTTTTACTTTGCTGCCTTCCGAGACGAATAGTGACTTGATTATGCCACCTTCAAGGTGCTGTAAGGTTTTACTATTGTTTTTTACGGTAACGTAACCAGGTGCTAAAGCGGCACTATCAATCGGCGCGAAATAGGACCATGTACCAAAGACACCAAAGGTAAGAAACAAAATAACAAAGCCTATTAAACGAATAGACCCGTCTTTTGTTTTTACTTCAATCTTCTCTTCTTGTTCTGCTTGTATCTGAGACATTGTTTTAGTTCTTCTTTAAATCTTAAATAACAGGAGTAACAGTGACAGGTGCGACTGTTTGTGGTTTTTTAGCTACATTCTGCGGATTTTTTGCCGCATTTGCTTGCGCTTGTTGCTGTAGCTGTTGCATCACTTCATCTCGAGGACCAAAGGTAACTGTTGAGCCATCTTTTAAGATTAATAATTTATCTAATATGCCCAAAATGCCCGGTCGATGGGTAATGATAATCACCGTCACTTTATTCTGTTTTAATGCCGTGATAGCTCTTGCCAAGGCAAGTTCACCTTGGTCATCTAAGTTCGAATTAGGTTCATCCAGAAGAACGAATTTGGGTTCTCCATAGATTGCTCGAGCAAGGCCGATTCGTTGTCTCTGACCACCTGATAACACACCACCGATTGCACCGATAATAGTGTCATAACCTTCAGGTAAACCAAGAATCATTTCATGCACATCGGCCATTTTGGCAGCGGCAACCACTTTATCTGGATCCATCTCACCAAAACGTGAAATATTTTCGCCGATAGTCCCTTCGAATAATTCGATATCTTGTGGTAAATAGCCGATATAAGGCCCTATTTCAGCTCGGTCCCAATCAAAGATATCAACGCCATCTAGACGTACTTTTCCGCTCATTGCTGGCCAGATACCGAGTAATGCACGCGCTAAGGTTGACTTACCTGCGGCACTTGGACCAATAACACCCAATGATTCACCAGGTGCAAGATCAATGCTGACACCACGAACAACTGGCGTTCTGCTTCCTGGTGGTGCAATAACGACATTATCGACGTTAATTTGACCTACAGGCGCTGGCAAGGCCATTTTTTCTTTATCTTTAGGGATCTTTAATAAGACTTCATTCAAGCGATGATATTGGCCACGAGCGGCAACAAAGCCTTTCCATGAACCAATCATTAAATCAATCGGTGCAAGTGCACGTCCAAGTAAAATTGAACCCGCGATCATCAGACCCGGTGAAATTTCTTGTTGCAGCACTAAATAACCACCCAATCCTAATACTAAAGATTGAGCCATCATTCTGATTGTTTTTGATGTTGAAGTAATCGCGCCTGCTTTTGAACTTGCTTTGGCTTGTAAATAAAGCACTTTTGTTGTGCCTACTTTCCAGCGTTCACGAATGCCATCTAACATGCCCATTGAGTCAACAACTTCTGCATTTCTTAAGTTCTTATTGACCAAGCCACGGCCTTTTATGGCAAGTTCATTGGCTTCTTTAAGTGTTTTACTGGTTGATTTTTCATTGATGATTGCAAGTATTGTCAAAATGATAACGGTACCAACTGCCATCCAGCCATACCATTGATGAAACATAAACATCACTGCAATGTAAATCGGCAGCCAAGGTGCATCAAAAAAGGCAAACAGACCGTTTCCAGTTAAGAACTGACGTAAACCAGTCAAGTCATCTAGAGGCTGAGAGCTACCTGCTGAGCCATTAAATAAGGCTTGTTTGAACGTTGCACCAAATAATCTATCATTCAGTAGTGTTTCTAAGCGAGCACTGACACGTACTAAAAGTTGTGAACGAACCCATTCTAGTGAGCCCATAGTGATGAATAAAACCACCATAATCATCGTTAACATTAATAAGGTTGATTCACTACCACTGGTAATAACTCGATCGTACAGCTGTAACATGTACAGTGCTGGAACCAGCATAAGAAAGTTAATAAATAAACTGAAGAAACCTGCAGCGATAAAGGAGCCCTTACATAAGGATATAGCTTCTTGTAAATCAGATCGTTCCGTTGTTTTCATCTTAACTTATTAACCTTAGGGTAGCTTTTTCGAACAAACGAGCAATTATACACGAACTGTAACAACTCTGTTTTAAGTAACGATGTTATATGTGGGCTTTAAAATAAATTTCAAGGTCCACAGTAAATTTAAATTGTAATCGCTAGCTAATTAATGCGACACATCATGGCGTAATATGACTTTCCAAAAGGTGAGCCAGATAATTTTAATATCAAAAATGAGGGATTGCTGCTGCAAATACTCTTCATCTAATTCGGATTTTTTTTCTTCACTAATCTCATCACGGCCATTGATTTGTGCCCAACCAGTTAAGCCTGGCAACAAGGTGTGAACATTTTTTTGAGTGCGTAACTCAATTAACTCGCTGTGGTTAAATAATACCGGCCGTGGACCGACAAAACTCATTTCACCCATTAGAATATTCCATAACTGTGGTAGTTCATCTAAGCTCGATTTACGTAAAAAGCCACCCATTGATGTTAGTGCGTCATGGGGGTTTTCTAACAGATGAGTAGCTACTTCTGGGGTATCCACATCCATGCTACGAAATTTTGGCATTCTAAAAATTTTATTGTCTTTACCAACACGATCAGACCAATAAAGCACCGGGCCTGTGGACGTAAACTTTACCAGAATCGCAACAATAATCAGTGGCAGTGCCAGTAGTAATAACGAAATCACAAACAACAGTAAGTCAAACAACCTTTTCATTAACAACAATCATCCCCAATAAAACAAAAATAGCGTAACCGGCTATGCCAGCTACGCTATGAATTAAATGCTAAAGGTATTTATTCAGGTTTTGCAACTACCAATGATGCTGATAGTTTAGACAATTTTTTGTCGCCAATCCCTTTCACCTTTACTAAATCTTCTACACTTAAAAAAAGTCCATTTTCCTTACGATACTTAATAATTGCATCTGCGGTCGATTGTCCAATTCCTTTGACCGTTTGTAACTCTGTTGTTGTTGCCGTATTAATATCAATTAGATCTGCAGCATACACAAACCCTGTTGATAGAAAAAAGGCTAATAATAACGATAAAGTCCATCTTTTCAACATCATATCCATACTCCTTGTTAGTTAAACAGTCTTATCATAAGACTGAATTAGAGCATAGTTGATGAGGGTCTATTTTGTAAAGGCGTTATTTGACTTGTTGTTTAAACAAACTATAACAGTCTTAGTCAATATTATTCTACAGTAACCGATTTAGCTAAGTTTCTTGGCTGATCAACATCAGTACCTTTGATTAAAGCAACATGATAACTGAGTAGCTGTAGGGCAATATTAAACGTAATAGGCGCAGTAATTCGACCTACATTTTGAGTCACTTTAACAACCGTAAACCCATGCTCTGAACTCACGTCGGACTGTTCATCTTCAAATACAATCATTTGACCGCCTCGGGCATTCACTTCTTGTATATTAGATTTTAATTTATCCAGTAAATCATCTAAGGGAGCAATAGCAATCACTGGCATTTGATCATCAATTAACGCTAATGGCCCATGTTTCAATTCGCCCGCAGGATAAGCTTCGGCATGAATATAGCTGATTTCCTTCAGTTTTAACGCCCCTTCTAAGGCGATGGGATACATCGTACCGCGGCCAAGAAATAATGCATGTTGTTTGTCTGCAAATAACGTCGCTATATCTTTGATGGTATCTTCATGCTGTAGGGCACTATTGATCAAACTCGGTAATTGTTGCAAGCCTTGTATTATGCGTTTTTCCTGTTCGGGGATAATTCGTTGCTGAACTTTACCAATACTAGTGATCAATAAGGCCAGTACCACTAATTGCGTGGTAAATGCCTTTGTTGATGCGACACCGATCTCTGGCCCGGCATGAGTTAAACAGCATAAGTCCGATTCACGAGTGAGGCTTGATTCTGCAACATTGCAAATTGTCAGTGTTGGAATCGAGTCCTGTGACTGACTTCGTGCCAGATTAATTTTCTGTAATGCAGCTAAGGAGTCCGCTGTTTCACCCGACTGGCTGATGGTTACAAATAAAGTATTATTTTGAATCACAGGATTACGGTATCGATACTCACTTGCCACCTCAACCTGACAAGGCATGCCAATAATATCTTCAAACCAATATTTGGCTACTAAACCAGCGTGATAACTTGTACCACAAGCCACAATTTGTACTTGTTCAATCGCAGCAAAAACCGCTTCGGCATTATGACCAAAGCTTGATTCGAGCACACTCTGCTGACTAATACGCCCTTCAAGAGTATCTGCAACAGCTCGCGCTTGCTCGAAGATCTCCTTATGCATATAGTGTTTATGCTCACCAAGTTCGACAGCCGTATCCGACAAATTAGATAGTTTGATTGGCCGCTCAACACGCTGCCCATCAACATCAAAAATCTGCACCTGTTCTCGACTGACTTTGGCAATATCGCCTTCTTCTAAGAAGATAAACTGCTGTGTAACAGGTAATAATGCCGAGACATCCGAAGCAATAAAATTCTCGCCAATACCTATACCGATGACAAGAGGGCTACCTTTACGGGCTGCAATCAGCGTATCTGGGTTATCCTGACTGACCACACCAAGTGCATAAGCACCTTCAAATTCTGCTAGAGCATTTTGTACCGCAGTAAAAAAGTCATTATTTAGTGCGAATTGGGCATGAATCGCATGAGCAATGACTTCAGTATCGGTTTCCGATTCGAAGTGATAACCTTGCTGTTGAAGCTGTGCTTTTAGGATTTGATAATTTTCAATAATGCCGTTATGAACCACGGCCACACTATTGTTACTTAAATGTGGGTGTGCATTATTTTCTGACGGAGCACCATGTGTTGCCCAGCGAGTATGAGCAATCGCCAGCGTACCTGAAATAATATCTTCTTGCTGCTCAATTTTCTCTTGTAAAAATTTAATTTTACCTAGTGAGCGGACCCTTTCTATGTGTTTGGAATTATTTAATACCGCAATGCCAGACGAGTCATAACCTCGATATTCGAGTCGTCTCAAGCCTTCTAATATTACGGGTATTAAATTTCGCTCAGCAATACCGCCTACAATTCCACACATAAATTCATCCGTAACATTCTAAATATCGTGTCGTAGATTTTACACTAAGTAAAAGGAATTAACTTCAACTCTATGAAATCTACTTTCAAATCACATTGAGAAGCAAAAACATCAATAGATAAGCAATAAATGAGGGAGTATTAATAGATATTTCAAATGAAGAGCCAGCAGGATAAAACAAGACAGTTTTGTCCAAGTCAGGGCATGCTAAACATGTGAAGGTGAAAAAATGGTACGCCCGACAGGATTCGAACCTGTTACCCTCGGCTTAGAAGGCCGATGCTCTATCCAAATGAGCTACG
>ENA-ORXI01002795-ORXI01002795.1-sediment-metagenome-genome-assembly--contig:-NODE-2795-length-12252-cov-7.850103_pt1 | contig 12252 bp, 8 predicted proteins | sample MGYA00237861_ERZ511468 | MGnify/ENA primary metagenome ERZ511468 (study PRJEB26299, sample SAMN06266213) | sediment metagenome | isolation source: Hudson Canyon methane seep mesocosm | place: USA:Hudson... | reverse complement strand
CTGCTTCAATCTAGGTTTACGAACCAATTGATTAATTGTTGCCATTGAATTACAGCCTTACATATTCTATTTGGTAATCAGCGACTTTAGCAAACCGCCATACCGGGTAAAATCAGACATCTCAAGCGAGACCATCCGACAAAGAAGAGGAATTCTACTACTTAATCAAATATTGATCAAGCTATCTTTTCAAATCAAGGAGTGAACATCATTTAGATTGTAGAACAATCTATAGAACGCCCTACTATCTAGGACGTTCTATATTTATTTCAAGAATCTAAACTCAAGTCCAAATAATTATATTTGAACTTAAATGTTTCCTTTAAGATACGTTTTCAGAAACCTCGGTATTATCATCAGCTTCTACTACAGCTGCTGCTTTTTTCGTTTTTTTCTCAACTACTGGCGCTTCACTTCCGTGACGCTTACGGTAACGTTCTTTATGGTAAGCCAAACCAGTACCTGCTGGAATCAGCCTACCTACGATTACGTTCTCTTTAAGACCACGTAAAGGATCACGTTTTCCGGTCACAGCAGCATCTGTTAAGACACGTGTTGTTTCTTGGAACGATGCCGCAGATATAAATGAATCTGTTGCAAGTGATGCCTTAGTAATACCAAGTAGCATATGAGTGTACTCAGCTTCAAGTTTACCTTCAGCACGCATTTTATCGTTTGCTTCTAAGATTGTGTCATGCTCAACTTGTTCACCACGAAGGAAAGTCGTATCACCTGGTGACGTAATTTCAACCTTACGTAACATTTGACGAACAATAACCTCAATGTGTTTATCGTTGATTTTCACACCTTGTAGTCGATAAACTTCTTGCACTTCAGCAACCATATAGTTAGCTAGTGCAAAAACACCTTTCAAGCGTAGGATGTCATGTGGATCTTCCGGTCCATCAACAACCATTTCACCTTTCTCGATATGCTCACCTTCAAATACTGAAACATGACGCCATTTTGGAATAAGTTCCTCATGAACGTCACCTTCTTTAGGTGTAATAACTAATCGTTGCTTACCTTTCGTTTCTTTACCGAAACTGATCGTACCTGAGATTTCTGCCATTAATGCAGGATCTTTTGGTTTACGAGCTTCAAATAAATCAGCAACACGAGGTAGACCACCGGTAATATCACGTGTCTTACTGCTTTCTTGAGGGATACGAGCAAGTACATCACCGATACCAACTTCAGCACCGTCTGTTACCGTTACAATCGCACCGCCTGGCAAGAAGTATTGAGCAGGGATATCTGTTCCGATAATAAATACATCATTACCATCACCATCAACCAGCTTAACCATTGGTCGCATATCTTTCGATGCACCACTACGCTGCTGAGGTTCGCGAACAATTAAACTTGTTAGACCCGTTACCTCATCCACTTGTTTATCAACTGTAGTACCTTCGATTAGGTCTTTTAACTCAACTACACCCGTTACTTCAGTTACAACTGGATGTGTATGAGGGTCCCATGTCGCTACAACTTGACCTGCTTCGACTTTATCATTATCACCTACAGCAATTTCAGAACCGTACGGGATCTTATAACGCTCACGCTCACGACCATTTTCGTCGATCAAGTGTAATTCACCTGAACGCGAAACAGCAATGAACTTACCGCTTGAGTGTTTAACAGACTTAATGTTGTGGAATCGGATTGTACCGCTAAATTTCAGAGCAACTGAATTATCAGCAGCAGTACGTGATGCAGCACCACCAATATGGAAAGTACGCATTGTTAGCTGTGTGCCTGGCTCACCAATTGATTGGGCAGCGATAACACCGACTGCTTCACCTTCATTGATGATATGTCCACGACCTAAATCGCGACCGTAACATTTAGCACATACACCATGTCGAGAATCACATGTAATTGCTGAACGAACGATAACTTCATCAATACCTGCTTTTTCTAACTCGGTAACTAATGCTTCGTCCATTAATGTTCCGGCTGGTACAACAACGCTCTCATCAGAAGCAAGTACATCAATCGCAATAACACGACCTAATACACGCTCACCTAATGGCTCAACAACATCACCACCTTCAATGATCGGTGACATGTTTACACCATTTTCAGTACCACAATCTTCTTCAACAACAACAAGATCTTGAGATACATCTACTAGACGACGTGTGAGGTAACCAGAGTTCGCAGTTTTTAATGCGGTATCAGCCAGACCTTTACGAGCACCATGCGTAGAGATAAAGTACTGAAGTACGTCCAAACCTTCACGGAAGTTCGCTGTGATTGGTGTTTCGATGATTGAACCATCTGGTTTTGCCATCAAACCACGCATACCAGCTAACTGACGAATTTGAGCTGCGCTACCACGCGCTCCAGAATCTGCCATCATGTAGATAGAGTTCATAGATTGCTGTTCAACTTCATTACCTTTGGCATCAACAACAGTATCAGCACCAAGACCATCCATCATTGCATTAGCAATTTGGTCATTGGTACGAGACCAAATATCGATAATTTTATTGTAACGCTCACCATCTGTTACCAAACCAGATGCATATTGCGTTGCAATTTCTTCAACTTCCGCTTCAGCAGCAGCAAGAATGTCTGCTTTAGATTCTGGAATTGCCATATCATCAACACCAACTGACGCACCTGATTTTGTCGCTTGACTAAACCCTAAGTACATTAATTGATCAGCAAAGATAACAGTATCTTTAAGGCCTAAAGCACGATAGCTTATATTGATCAAATCACCCAATGCTTTCTTAGTCATTGAACGATCAACAACTGAGAACGGCAGACCTTTTGGCACGATACCAAATAAGATTGCACGACCCACAGTAGTCTCAACACGAATTGTTTTATTTTGCTCAGGCTCAGGTAATGTCACGTCTGTTTCATCAAGACGAACAGTTATTTGAGCGTGAAGCGCCACTTCATTATTATCATAAGCACGCTTTAACTCGGCTAAGTTAGCAAATTTAAGGCCTTCACCTTTTGCATTTACTAATACACGAGTCATGTAGTACAAACCCAATACCACGTCTTGTGACGGGATAATCACAGGTTCACCATTTGCAGGTGACAAAATATTATTTGTCGCCATCATTAATGAACGTGCTTCTAATTGAGCTTCTAGTGATAATGGTACGTGTACAGCCATTTGGTCACCATCAAAATCGGCGTTAAATGCGCCACAAACTAAAGGATGAAGCTGAATAGCTTTACCTTCAATAAGTAATGGTTCAAATGCTTGGATACCTAATCTATGTAATGTAGGTGCACGGTTTAACATGATTGGATGTTCACGAATAACATCTTCTAGAATATCCCAAACCTCAGGGCCTTCACGCTCAACCATTTTTTTAGCAGCTTTAATTGTCGTCGCTAAACCTTTACGCTCTAATTTACCGTAGATAAATGGTTTGAAAAGTTCCAACGCCATTTTCTTAGGAAGACCACATTGGTGTAATTTTAGGTATGGTCCTACAACGATTACAGAACGACCTGAGTAATCTACACGTTTACCTAGTAAGTTTTGACGGAAACGACCTTGCTTACCTTTGATCATATCTGCCAATGATTTCAATGGCATACGGTTCGTACCCGTAATTGCACGACCGCGACGACCATTATCTAATAAGGCATCAACAGATTCTTGCAACATACGTTTTTCATTACGTACGATGATATCAGGTGCATTTAGATCTAATAAACGTTTCAGACGATTGTTACGGTTAATAACACGACGGTAAAGATCATTAAGATCAGATGTTGCAAAACGACCACCATCAAGTGGTACTAATGGACGTAAATCAGGTGGAAGGATCGGTAAAACTTCCATAACCATCCATTCTGGTTTATTACCAGAATTTAGGAAGGCTTCCATTAATTTTAAACGCTTCGTTAATTTCTTAATTTTAGTTTCAGATTTTGTTGCATCCATATCTTCACGGATTTTTTCAATTTCTTTTTCTAAATCAATATTACGTAACAATTGCTGTACAGCTTCAGCACCCATGCGAGCGTCGAACTCGTCACCATGTTCTTCAACTGCATTCAAATATGTTTCATCTGACATCAACTGACCTACTTCTAGAGTAGTCATGCCTGGGTCAACAACCATAAATGCTTCAAAATACAATACACGTTCAATATCACGTAATGTCATATCTAAGAACAACGAGATACGTGATGGTAATGATTTAAGGAACCAAATATGTGCAACTGGGCTCGCCAATTCAATATGAGCCATACGCTCACGACGAACTTTAGCAACCGTTACTTCAACACCACATTTTTCACAGATTACACCGCGATGTTTTAGACGTTTGTATTTACCACATAAACATTCGTAATCTTTAACTGGGCCAAAGATTTTACAACAGAACAATCCTTCACGTTCCGGCTTGAATGTACGGTAGTTAATTGTTTCTGGTTTTTTAACTTCACCGAATGACCATGATCTCACCATTTTTGGTGATGCTAGACCAATTCGAATACTATCAAACTCATCTGATGGGGTTTGTTGCTTTAACAGATTAAGTAAGTCTTTCATATTTCTTTCTCCGCTGCCGTGTTACCGACAATAGTTTGATTATCTTTACTAACTTTAGAATTAAAAATTAACTTAGTCTTCGACCAAATCAATATCAATACCAAGAGAACGAATCTCATGAGTTAATACTTTGAAGGATTCAGGCATGCCTGCATCCATACGATAATCACCATCTACAATGTTTTTATAGATCTTAGTACGACCTTGAACATCATCTGATTTCACAGTTAACATTTCTTGAAGCGTATATGCAGCACCGTAAGCTTGTAGTGCCCATACTTCCATTTCACCAAATCGTTGACCACCAAATTGTGCTTTACCACCTAATGGTTGTTGCGTTACTAGACTGTAAGGACCAGTAGAACGAGCATGCATTTTGTCATCAACCAAGTGATTCAGTTTCAGCATATGCATATAACCAACAGTGACAGGACGTTCGAAGTATTCACCGGTACGACCGTCAATTAGCTGTGCTTGACCACTACGAGGCAAGCCCGCTAGTTCAAGCATATCCTTAATTTCAGTTTCTTTTGCACCATCAAATACTGGTGTTGCCATTGGCACACCACCGCGTAAGTTTCCAGCCAACTCAACAATTTCTTCATCAGATAAAGAATCTAAGTCTTCTTGTTTACCACTAGTGTTGTAGACCTTGCCCAAGAATTCGCGAACTTCAGCCATTTCTCGTTTTTCATCTAACATGTCAGCGATCTTAAAGCCTAGACCTTTCGCAGCCCAACCCAAATGAATCTCAAGAACCTGACCGATATTCATACGTGAAGGTACACCCAGTGGGTTCAACACGATATCAACAGGACGACCATCAGCAGTGTAAGGCATATCTTCTACAGGTACGATGTTTGATATAACACCTTTATTACCATGACGACCGGCCATTTTATCACCAGGTTGGATTCGACGTTTAACAGCTAAGAAGACCTTAACCATTCGCTGAACACCTGCTGCTAGATCATGACCTGAAATCAATTTTTCTTTCTTGATTTCAAATGCATCATCCATATCTTGACGATATTGTTTGATTTGTACTGAAGCTTGTTCAAGCTGTGCATTTAACGTTTCAGATTCCATTTGAATATCAAACCATTTTGCATGTTCAAGTTTGTTTAGGTAACCCTTAGTTACGTTTGCACCTTTATCTAAACCAGGTGCTTTAATTGAAGCTTTACCTGTTAAAGATTTCTCTAAACGAGAGAAAACATCATCAACAATAATACGGTGTTGATCTTTTAAATCAGCACGTACTTTTTCAAGCTCAGCTTTTTCAATTGCAATAGCACGTTCATCTTTATCAACGCCTTCACGAGTGAAGACTTGAACATCGATAACAGTACCAAATGTGCTTGAAGGCACACGTAAAGAAGAATCTTTAACGTCTGCCGCTTTTTCACCAAAGATAGCTCGGAGTAATTTTTCTTCCGGTGTTAGTTGTGTTTCACCTTTAGGCGTAACTTTACCAACTAAGATATCACCTGGTTTAACTTCAGCGCCAACGTAGACGATACCTGATTCATCTAATTTAGATAAAGCACCTTCGCTTACATTTGGAATATCACTCGTGATTTCCTCTGTGCCTAATTTAGTATCACGTGCTAAACAGTTTAATTCTTGGATATGAATCGTTGTAAAACGATCTTCTTTTACAACACGTTCAGAAACGAGGATTGAATCCTCAAAGTTGTAACCGTTCCAAGGCATAAATGCGATTAGCATGTTTTGACCTAGAGCAAGCTCACCTTTATCGGTAGATGGGCCATCGGCTAAGATATCGCCTTTAGCAATCACATCACCCGGTTTAACTAATGGGCGTTGGTTAATACATGTACTTTGATTAGAGCGTGCGTATTTAATTAAAGTATAGATATCTACACCTGAATCAGCATCACCAGCTTCTGCATCATTGACACGAATAACAACACGACTTGCATCAACAGAATCAACAATACCACCACGCTTGGCAACAACCATTACACCAGAGTCACGTGCAACCGCACGTTCCATACCCGTACCAACAATCGGCTTCTCAGCACGTAATGTTGGAACAGCCTGACGTTGCATGTTTGAACCCATCAAGGCACGGTTAGCATCATCATGTTCTAAGAATGGAATTAATGACGCCGCAACTGAAACAACTTGGCGCGGTGATACATCCATATACTGAACTTGATCAGCAGGCATTAATGAAAATTCATTTTTATAACGACATGGCACCATATTATCTTGAATGACATTTTTATCATCTAAGTTAATCGTTGCTTGGGCAATTTTAAAATCACCTTCATCAATCGCTGATAAATATTCAATATCAGATGTAGCAACACCATCGATTACTTTACGGTATGGTGTTTCAATAAAGCCATACTCATTTGTACGAGCATAAACAGCTAGAGAGTTAATCAAACCGATGTTTGGTCCCTCAGGTGTTTCGATAGGACATACACGGCCATAATGTGTTGGATGTACATCACGAACTTCAAAACCAGCGCGTTCACGCGTTAAACCACCGGGGCCTAATGCTGAAACACGACGTTTATGTGTTACTTCAGATAATGGATTATTTTGATCCATGAACTGAGATAGTTGGCTTGAACCAAAGAACTCTTTGATTGCGGCTGCAACAGGTTTTGCATTAATTAACTGCTGTGGCATTAAGCCTTCAGATTCAGCGATACTCAGACGTTCACGAACAGCACGTTCAACACGAACTAAACCAACACGGAATTGATTTTCTGCCATTTCACCAACGCTACGTACACGACGGTTACCAAGGTGATCAATATCATCGACGATACCGTTACCATTTCTGATAGCGAGTAGCTCAAGCAATACATCAAGAATATCTTGGTTAGATAGTGTGCCTTCACCTTCAATCTCTTCTTTACCTAAGCGGCGGTTAAACTTCATTCGACCTACAGCCGACAAGTCATAACGTTCGCTTGTAAAGAATAAGTTCTTGAATAGATTATTAGCAGAATCTTCTGTTGGTGGCTCACCAGGACGCATCATGCGATAGATTTCAACTTTAGCTTCTAATGCACTCTTAGTTTCATCTAGACGTAAGGTGTCTGATATATATGGCCCCTTATCTAAATCATTAGAATAAATAACTTCGATAGTCGAAATATCAAAACGTTCAAATGTTTCTAAAACTTCTTCAGTGATTTCATCATTTGCAGAAAGTAATAACTCACCACTATCTGTATCAATTAAATCTTTAGCAATAACACGACCAATCAAATATTCAGCTGGAACCGTCAAGCTAGTCATTTTCGCTTTCGTCATTTGACGAACATGGCGACCTGTAATTTGATTGTCTGCTTCAACTAATACATCACCATTTGGCAATGTGATATCGCAAGGTACTGTTTGACCACGTAAACGTTGAGGGTCAAGGGCTAATTCAAATTCATCCCCCTTCTTAACAAACGTATCACGATCAAAGAAAATATCTAAAATTTCTTCGTTTGAATACTCAAGAGCATGCAGTAATACTGTTGCTGGCAATTTACGACGACGATCGATACGAACAAAAACACCGTCTTTGTGATCGAATTCAAAGTCAAGCCATGAACCACGGTAAGGAATTACACGTGCATTAAATAAAATTTTACCAGATGAATGTGACTTACCTTTATCACTATCAAAGAAGACACCTGGAGAACGGTGTAACTGAGAAACGATTACTCGCTCAGTTCCGTTAATAACAAAGTTTCCTTTCTCTGTCATCAATGGGATTTCACCCATGTATACTTCCTGATCTTTAATCTCTTTAACTACTTTAGATTTTGCAGGTGCATCTTTGTCATAAATAACAAGACGCATTTTTACTCTTAGAGGTGCCGCATAAGTCACACCACGAAGTTGACATTCTTTGACGTCAAATGATGGTGTACCCAAGCGATAGCTGACGTATTGTAACTCAGCCTTACCTGTGTGACTTTTAATAGGAAGAACAGAACTAAACGCTGCATGCAAGCCTTTAGAAGCGCGTTCGTCTGCAGAAATACCTTGTTGTAAGAATTCCTGATATGAGTCTACTTGCGTAGCAATCAGGTTAGGAACATTCAAGATACTTGGGCGTTTGCCAAAATCTTTACGAATCCGTTTTTTCTCGGTAAACGTATAAGCCATTTATTACACCTCAGAGATCATCCTGATTCCACGCTAAAACATGGAACCTAGGAATTGTAATATTGTATTCGGTGGTCAGAAAAAACTTATCTGACCAGTAACGGAAAAAGGCCGGTGGTTAAAACCACCAGCCAGTTTCTATATCGCGATGAATGTACTATCGCGATCGGAGCAGAGCTTACTTAAGTTCAGCAGATGCACCAGCTTCAGTAAGTTGTTTAACAACATCTTCAGCTTCAGCTTTTTCAGCGCCTTCTTTAATTGTTGCAGGTGTGCCTTCAACCATGTCTTTAGCTTCTTTCAAGCCTAGACCAGTAATAGCACGAACTGCTTTGATTACGCTTACTTTGTTATCACCAAAGCTTGTCATTACAACGTCAAACTCAGTCTGTTCAGCAGCAGCAGCACCACCAGCGTCGCCACCAGCAGCAGCAACAGCTACAGGAGCAGCAGCAGTTACGCCAAATTTTTCTTCCATTGCTTCGATTAAATCAACAACTTCAACAACAGTCATGTTAGAAATCGCTTCTAGGATATCGTCTTTAGATACAGCCATTTTATTTTCCTATTTCTTGCTTACAGAATTAATTTATACAGTTAAATTCAAATAATGAATTTAAGCTGCTTCTTTCGCATCGCGGACAGCCGCAAGCGTACGAACCATTTTGCTAGTCGGAGCGACCAAAGTACGTACAAATTTCTCAATCGGTGCTTTCATAGTACCCATAAGAATACCAATTGCTTGGTCCTTAGTAGGCATTTTAGCTAGCTTCTCAAGATCAGTAGCAGGTAATAACTTGCCACCTAGAGAAACCATTTTGATTTCGAGTTTGTCATTTTCTTTGGCAAACGTGCTCATGACGCGTGCTACAGCACCTGGATCTTCTTGCGAAAAACCAAATACTAGAGGTCCAGTCATTCCTTCCTGCATGCAGGCGAAATCAGTACCCTCAACGGCACGTTTAGCTAATGTATTACGCACAACACGCAAATAAACATTTTCATTACGTGCTGCAATACGTAGCTCAGTCATATCAGTAACAGACAAGCCATGATATTCAGCTGCTACAGCAGAATATGCACTTGATGCTACTTCAGCGACTTCAGCAACTACGGCTTTCTTACCTTCAAGATTCATTGCCACCTAAGTTACCTCCTTAGGATCACTATCAAAATAGTGATGGTTGCTAAAAAGAAAGAGGAAACTCCTCTTCCACCTTTACGGTATTCAACGTCAGAAATTCTGTAGCTGAACCCGTCTGCGTAGGCCTATTACACGAATGTAATCGATTAAACTCACATACCTACGGTCTTAGACAACTCGCACATATAAGTGCGAGTGGTCCAAATTTTTAATCTGCTGTTATTTAACAGAGATAAATGATTTATCAAGTATTAAGCCAGCACCCATCGTGCTTGATACACTTACTTTTTTGAAGTATGTACCTTTCGCTGAGCTTGGTTTTAACTTGTTTAGGTCTTCAAGTAGCGCTTCTAAGTTTTGGCGTATAGCAGCAACTTCAAAAGATGAATTACCGATTGGACAGTGAATAATACCTGCTTTGTCTGTGCGGTAACGTACTTGACCTGATTTAGCATTTTTAACTGCTTCAGCAACATTTGGCGTTACAGTACCGACTTTAGGGTTAGGCATTAAACCACGAGGACCTAACACTTGACCTAAAGTACCCACCACACGCATTGCATCTGGAGAAGCGATAACAACATCAAAATCCATGTTACCCGCTTTAATAGACTCAGCTAAGTCTTCAAAACCAACAATGTCAGCACCAGCAGCAGTTGCAGCTTCAGCATTAGCACCTTGTGCAAATACAGCAACGCGGATAGTTTTACCTGTACCATTTGGCAATACAGTTGAACTACGTACAACTTGATCAGACTTACGAGGGTCAACACCTAAGTTAATTGCAACATCAATTGACTCAACAAATTTAGCTGAAGCATTCTCTTTGATAAAAGTTAATGCATCATCAATTTGGTGCAAGGCACCCTCTTCTAATTTCTCGCGAATAGCAAGACTTCTTTTACCCATAGCCATTATTCAACGCCCTCTGTATTCAAACCCATACTGCGAGCAGTACCAGCGATTGTTCTTACTGCAGCATTCATATCAGCAGCAGTAAGATCAGGCATTTTTGTCGTTGCAATTTCTTCTAATTGCGCACGAGTCACTGTGCCTACTTTTTCAGTATTTGGACGTCCACTACCACTTTTCAATCCAGCTGCTTTCAATAACAATACTGCAGCAGGTGGTGTTTTCGTGATAAATGTAAAGCTTTTGTCATTGAATACTGTAATCACAACAGGAACAGGAAGACCTGATTCCAAGCTTTGTGTCTTAGCATTAAATGCTTTACAGAATTCCATGATATTTACACCGTGCTGACCTAATGCAGGACCAACAGGAGGACTTGGGTTTGCCGCACCAGCTGGAACTTGCAGCTTGATGTAGGCATCTATCTTTTTAGCCATTATTTACTCCTAAACGGGTACCAACGCCTTTCGGCTCCCCAACAACAATCTAACTTATGTTAGATTAAATTTTATCTTTAGCCTTTTGCTACTTGGCCAAACTCAAGCTCAACAGGTGTAGAACGGCCAAAAATAACCACCTCAACACGCATTGTACTTTTTTCATAATTAACTTCTTCAACAACACCAGTAAAGTCATTAAATGGTCCATCAGTAACACGGACAACTTCACCTGGTTCAAACAAGACTTTAGGACGTGGGCTATCCACTCCTTCTTGTACACGTTGTAGGATCTGATTTGCTTCAGCGTCAGTAATAGGTGCAGGGCGATCGCCTGAACCACCAATAAAACGAAGCACACGTGGAACATCATTAACTACATGCCACGTTTCATCATCCATTTCCATATTGACTAAAACATAACCTGGAAAGAATTTACGTTCACTTTTACGCTTTTGGCCTTCACGCATTTCAACGACTTCTTCAGTAGGTACTAATACCTCACCAAATTTATCCTGTAGTCCAAAACGCTCGATACGCTCTTCAAGAGAACGTTTAACTTGTCCTTCATAATTAGAAAAAGCTTGAAGTACATACCAATTTTTACTCATCATTCAACCTTTTTATACAGTTAGAGCGCGAACCGCCCAACCTAATAATGAATCAACAGCCCACAACATCATTGCAGCTACCATAACCATCAGTATAACTAACATGGTTGTTCTTACTGTTTCTTGCCTTGTTGGCCAAACAACTTTGCGAACTTCGACCTGAGTATCACCAATGTAACTCAGCGCAGTTGCTCCCACGCTTGATTTTGATGCGATAAACAAAGAAAGCCCAGCCGCAAAAAGCAAGCCAAGCACTCTTAGCAAAGTCGAATACTCTGCATAGGTATAAAACAAAACAATCGCAGAGCCCATAAGGACTACTGCGACAACTAATTTGATATTATCTGCCATTATATATTCTTAAGTTATCAATCTTTGTGAAAACAAGAATGGCAGGCCAGGAGGGAATCGAACCCCCAACCTACGGTTTTGGAGACCGTCGCTCTGCCAATTGAGCTACTGGCC
>ENA-ORXI01002794-ORXI01002794.1-sediment-metagenome-genome-assembly--contig:-NODE-2794-length-12252-cov-8.250760_pt1 | contig 12252 bp, 10 predicted proteins | sample MGYA00237861_ERZ511468 | MGnify/ENA primary metagenome ERZ511468 (study PRJEB26299, sample SAMN06266213) | sediment metagenome | isolation source: Hudson Canyon methane seep mesocosm | place... | reverse complement strand
CATTTACTTTTGGTCAAGAAGGTTTGATGGCTGGATTGGGCATTCAAGGAAGTAAAGTTTCAAGAATGAATAAATAAGCTCTTTAATTAGTTAAAGAATAAAGACCGCTCTATATGAGCGGTCTTTATTTGAGTTGTTTCCAATCAAAAATGGCCATGAATGACCATTTTATGGTGCTGACAGATAAAACTAACAAAAGTGACGTGCACAAAATTTTCAAAAAATTAAGAAACTGACAGCGTTCAAAAGATATCTCCATACTTCATTGATATCTACAGTTCTATCACCACTAATGACTTCTTCAAACCACAAATGTGCGGTGGTTGCTTCGAGCTTAATTTCCATGGAGGCATCAACGAGAGGGGTATAGCGTTCTGCTATATCTCGCCCGAGATAGAATGAGTAGGCCATTGCTGATGCCATGCAGACAGTGAGTAATACAGCTAAGAAGACTATTTTATTACTTGTTTTTATAAACACACTATTCCCATTCAGTAGAGTGCAAATATTCACAACATTACATCATTTTAATACTGGCACAATTTATAAGGATTATTATGCGTAAAATGTTTTATTTTATTTCCGAAAGTAGCTGCTCAATCATTGATTCAGCTTGACCTAGGTAACCACCGCCAAATAAATTAATATGATTGATAATATGGTAGAGGTTATAAAGTGTTTTTCTAAATTTATAGCCTGAATCTAAAGGATATTCTGCTTGATAGGCTGAAAAAAAATCATTACCAAAGCCACCAAATAATTCAGTCATCGCGATGTCTGCCTCACGATCACCGTAATAGCAAGCGGGATCAAATATGACAGGATTTCCTTGTGAATCAGCACCGGCATTTCCACCCCATAAATCACCATGGAGTAATGCTGGTGTAGGTGTATAGCCCTCAAAAAAAGCAGGCAGCTTTTCCACAAGGTTTTGTCCTTTGTCTTGTAATCGCCCATGGAAACCGTTCTTAGCGGCGGTTTTAAGCTGTGCACCTAGACGATGTTGTTGCCAGAAAGTAAGCCAATCATGTTCTCGCTCATTATGTTGAGGTGTACTACCAATCGTATTATTAATATCCCAACCAAAAAATGCTTGGCGATAAGAATGTAATTGGGCCAACTGCGTGCCTAATAACTTGCTAGCATTACCTCGCAAACTACCCAGTTCAATATATTCCAATACTAAGTAACTGTGATTATCACCTTGTCCGTAACAAATGACCTCTGGAATACGAACACAATTTAAAGCACGCATTTCTTCTAAACCATGTGCTTCGGCCTCAAACATAAACTCAAGATGAGGCTGATTTAATTTGATGAAATATGAATGCTTATTACTTTGTAAGAGATAAGCATCATTGATACTGCCTCCACTTATCGACGATAAATGCGTATTAGTGAGCAATGTTTCTGTTGTCGTTTCAATATCTCTGATAATTGAGTCAAGTTTAAGCACTGCAAACTCCTTGATATATTTTTAATGATAACTAATGGTATGCTGAGTCTAAACGTATATAGCAAGGAAATAAACGATGACTCAAGAACTCAGTGATAAACAAGCGGTAGCCATTCATGCTGCCAGTTTTGTGCAAGAGGGGATGACAGTCGGTTTAGGGACCGGTTCGACGGCCAATTATTTTATTGAAGAACTGGCTCGAAGAAAACAGCAGGAAGCTTTGACTATTACTACGGTATCTAGCTCAATTGTGAGCACCATTAAGGCGCAAGCATTAGGGCTTAATGTGATGGCCATTGAACATTTAAAATCTCTCGATCTTTATGTTGATGGTGCTGATGAAGTGAGCCCTGACAATACTTTATTAAAGGGACGTGGTTCAGATTTAGTACGAGAGAAATTACTTGCCAATGCCAGCCAAGAAATGATTGTCATGATTGATGATTCTAAGATTGTGCAAAGAATTGGTGAAAAATGCTCTATCCCTATTGAGGTGATGCCGTTTGCATGGCAATTGGTGCAAAAAAGTCTGCAAGACATAGGTGGGAAAGGTGATTTACGTCCTAATGCAGGCGGTGATGGTTTAGCAATGACCTCACACGGCAGTCTAGTTCTGGATATGACTTTTCCTGAAGAACAGGAAGCTAACAGCCTCAATACATTATTAAATGCGATTCCGGGAGTGGTTGAGCACGGTATTTTTTATCAGTTAGCAACACGAGTATTGCTGGGTGCAGGTGGTCAAGTTATTGAACGTTAGCCCAAGACATATCTGCCTTGGGCTAAGTCTTGATATTAAAGTTCTTGTAATAAGGTTTCAGCTTTAGACACACCAAACTCACCTGAACCTTCTACGCCCAAGTACGTCACAATGCCATCTTCGACAATCATGCCAAAACGGAAGCAGCGAATACCCATACCGCCTGCTGTAAGGTCACGATCTAAGCCTAATGCTTTGGTATACTCAGCACTGCCATCAGCCATCATGCGTACTTTGCCCGCAGCATTATTATCTTTGCCCCAAGCAGCCATAACAAAGGCATCATTCACAGACATACACCAAATTTCATCTGCGCCATTAGCTATTAGTTGTTCGGCATATTCAACATAACCGGGTAAATGTTGGGCAGAACAAAGTGGTGTATAAGCACCTGGAACACCAAAAATAACAATTTTTTTGCCTTTAGTTAGCTCAGAGACATCTTGAGCTTGTGGGTTGGTCGGGCAACCATTTTCCGGATCAAATTCATTACATTCAGTTAATTTACCAGCAGGTAAACGTTGGCCAACTTCAATCGTCATGGGGAAACCCTTCGTTGTTAAAAAATTATTGCACTAGCATAGGCTAAAAGCGGGCAGATAAAAACACTAAAATTATTGGGTTTTATACTGACTACTAAATGGTTATGATGTTATGACATATTTAATAGATGGATAAAATCATGGCGAATCAAACAGTATTACGATGGGGAATTCTTGGTGCTGCACGTGTTAACGAGCGCTTGATGCCTGCGATAGTCGAGGCTAATAATGCCCAGTTAATCGCCATTGCTAGTCGACGGAAAGGTGCTGCAGCTGAAGTATTAGCCAAATATGCGCCACAAGAAACGGATGTACTTACTTTAGATGATCCTGATGAGTTATTAAATAATCCTGACATTGATGCCGTTTATTTACCGATGGCTAATGAAGAACATACCGAATGGGCATTAAAGGCTATTGCGCAAGGTAAACATGTATTGATTGAAAAGCCGATGGCATTAAGTTTGGCTGATATTGAAGCTATTGAAAAGGCAGCGACCAAATACAAAGTCATTGTTATGGAAGGTTTTATGTATGTCTTTCATCCACAACATGATGCTGTACATCAACTTATTGATTCTGGAGTAATTGGTGAGGTACGGACTGTCAGAACCTGTTTTTCATTTCCAATGAAACCAGCACGTCTCTATCGTATTACTCGGGATATTGAACATGGTGGTGGTGCCATGTGGGATATTGGACCTTATGCCATTCACACTGCTCGTAAGTGGTTTGAGAGTGATCCCGTTTCTGTTATCAGTACGGCTAAACTTAATGAACATGGTGCAGATGTAAGCTTAAGCGGTGTGCTCGATTATGGCGATGGCAAGTTTGCTCATTTTGATATGAGTTTTGAACGTGCCCGTCGCAGTGAATATGAAATCATTGGCACATTGGGTGGAGTGAAATGTGAAACCGTTTGGAATAACCCCGATGATCTTCCTGTAGTGTCATGGTGGACTGATGCTGGTGAACGACATACGATGGAACTAGAAGCTGCGAATCACTTTAACCTTGAGATTGAACACTTTAGTGATTGTGTCTTAAATGGAAAAACACCTGCATTATCGATGAGTGATGCAAAAGCGAATTGTAAGACAATTGTTGCAGCATTAGAGTCAGCAGCAACAAGAAATAAAGTTGAGATTGGCTAATAGTGAATAGGTTCCCGCTAGAAACATGCGGGAATGACGATGGTTTAGGATACAGGGAATGACGTGATTGTAGGAGCGGCTTCAGCCGCGATGCGATGTTCTTTATTCATATAAAGAGTCCCAGGCATCACTCAATGATTGAGATACAGCCTCTTTGGCATCTGCAACTATTTCTTTAGAATCTTGCTGAGCTTCAGCTAGACATTGATCATTATCAAACAATTTATTGGTACCAAACAATACGTTTTCATCTTCTTGCAGTTCTTTTTTATCTTCACAATAATAACTAGCCTCCAAACCTGCCACAGCTACGATAGCACCTATTACACCAATGACTGGAATAGCAGAAGTCGCAGTTGATGATAGTTTAGCGCCAGCTCTTTTAGTGAATTTCTTGGAGAAATTTTTCTTTTTAGCCTTGTGTCGAGTTTTCATTTGTTCGACCACCTTTTTTGAATTATGCAGACTATTTAGAGATTCAATAGAGGTTGAGACTAAACCAAATGACGCTAAGATAGTGTTTAAAAATAACGACGCAATAAAGGCACAGATAGTAATCGTACTTGATAGTGTAAAAAATATGGTTTTAAACATAATTAGACCTCATCGCTATTTTTGAATGAAGCATTTCTGCTAGGTATTAACCATCAAATTGCACGGTTTCAGCTTGCATATTTTGAATCACAATCGTATTGGCCATTTTGTCGTGCCAGCCTTGTTTACGTTTATCAAATGCAACCCAGAATATGCCTAGACCTAAAGGGAGAGTGGCGACGTAATAACCGATGTAACGGATAATAAATTGCTGTGTTGTCGGTTTTTTTCCAGTGTTGGCATCTACAATGGTGAGTTTTGTAGCCATTTTACCGGGGGTGGCAGACTTATAACTCCAGAAAACCAGTACGGCGATAGCAGGGAGTATGTAATTGAGTAATACATCCCAAGTTCCACTGACTAGCTTTTCTGTTGCCCAATAGTCAGAACCATAAATGCTAGTGAGTATGGGCATGATAATAATAAGTACTAAAATACTATCAATGATTGCTGCACCAGTTCTAATCCAAAAACCACCGTATTGAATATCTTCCATAATGTTATGTCCTTATTGATTTATAGTTAGTGCTTAGCTCGAAAGTGCATCGAGAACCGTATTTAATATTGATAAGCGACTATCAGCATCTGGCATATCAGCGATAAAACGTAATTTATCTTGACCGTCTAGTTTGAATCTAGCTGGTTGAGATTGAATTAATTGAATGATTGTCATCGGTTCAACATTAGGTTCTTGATCAAAGAGTATACGCCCACCTTGATCATAAACATCAATCTTACGAATGCCAATTTGTTTGGCCTTGAAGCGACATTCATGGATGGCAAATAATGTTTGAATTTGTTCTGGTAATAGACCGAAGCGATCGATCATCTCCACTTGAAGTTCGCGTAGTGCTTCATTATCTTTAGCTGCTGAAATACGTTTATAAAGCACTAATCGAGTATGAACATCAGGTAGGTAGTCATTTGGAATTAGAGCTGGAACATGTAAATCAATTTCTATAAATTGACGGTCACTTATGCTGAGGCTTGGATCTTTACCTGATTTAAGGGCTGATACAGCACGTTCGAGTAACTCATTGTAGAGACCAAAGCCAATCTCTTGCATTTGACCACTTTGATCATCACCTAATAATTCACCTGCACCACGAATTTCCATATCATGAGTCGCCAGAGTAAATCCTGCACCCAAATCTTCAATTGATTCAATGGCTTCAAGACGTTTTATCGCGTCTTTTGTCATGGAGTTTTGTGGTGGTGTAATCAAATAAGCATAGGCACGATGATGTGAACGACCAACCCGCCCACGAATTTGATACAGTTGAGCTAAACCAAGTTTATCAGCACGATCGATAAAGATAGTATTAGCAGAAGGGATGTCGATCCCTGTTTCAATAATGGTGGTACAAACAAGCACATTAAAGCGTTGATGATAAAAATCGAGCATGACTTGTTCAAGTTCACGTTCACGCATTTGACCATGAGCTACGGTTACTTTTGCCTCTGGAACAATTTGTTCAATTTCACGAGCAATACGATCGATATCTTCAACCTTATTATGGAGGAAGTAGATTTGACCGCCACGCTTGATTTCACGCAGCATTCCTTCACGAATTTTTTCGGAATCCCATTGTTGAACAAAGGTTTTAATCGCTAAACGTCGTGCTGGTGGCGTGGCAATAATTGATAAATCACGAATGCCTGATATCGACATATTTAAAGTACGTGGAATTGGAGTTGCCGTGAGAGTCAGAACATCAATTTCAGCACGATATTTTTTGATTTGTTCTTTCTGCGTGACACCAAAGCGGTGTTCTTCATCAAGAACAAACAGGCCTAATCGTTTAGGGTTGATATCTTGTTGAATAAGTTTATGAGTACCGATAATAATATCTGCCGTGCCATCTGACATAGCATTTTTTACTCTATCTAATTCTTTTTTAGAGCGAAAACGCGACATGACTTCAATATTCACGGGCCAATCAGCAAAGCGATCTTTGAAATTTTCATAATGTTGTTGGGCTAATAAAGTGGTGGGCACTAATACCATCACTTGTTTGCCTGATTGTGTGGCAAGGAAAGCAGCACGCATTGCCACTTCAGTTTTACCAAAACCGACATCACCACAGACTAAGCGATCCATTGGTGTATCTGAGGTCATATCTTTTACAACGTCATCAATGGCATCCTGTTGATCAGGTGTTGTTTCAAATGGGAAGGCTGCTGAGAAAGCGGAATATTGCTCATCAGGTTCATTTAAAGGTGGTTTTTTATGGGCAGCACGTTGAGCATAAATATCAAGTAATTCTGCCGCTACATCACGTACTTTCTCAGCCGCTTTACGGCGTGCTTTTTCCCATTGTCCTGAACCAAGTCGATGTAATGGTGCAAGCTCAGGTGCAGCACCAGAATAACGACTGATTAAGTCGAGTGCTGAAACAGGCACATAAAGTTTGTCGCCCTTGGCATATTCTAATGTGACATATTCTGTTGCAACATCACCTGCATCGATAGTTTCTAGCCCAAGATACCGACCTACACCATGATCTTCATGGACAACGGCATCACCAATAGTTAATTCGGCAAGATTTCTAATAACTGCATCAGAATCACGTTTTTTTCGGCTACGACGACGGCGTTGCATAACCTGCTGACCAAATAACTGCGGCTCAGCAATGACTGAAATTTTGTTATCAGGTAGAACAAGACCTTGTTCAAGAGGAGCAACGGTAATACCCAGTGCTTCATCATCTGCTAGAAACTCATCCCAATTTTGATATGCCTTGGGGTGAATAGCATTTTCACGTAGTAGTTCAAGTAAGGTTTCACGACGGCCGGCAGTTTCGGCAGCAAAAAGGATTCGGCCATCAAAGTTATCAATAAACTGAAGTAGTGCATCACAAGGTCTATCTTGGCGAGCATTCAATGTGAGTTGTGGTGGAATAACCGTCGTGTAGTTTTGATTGCCAGCACTATCATCTAGTTCAAATGTTTGGGCATGAATTCTTTGATATTGTTTGAATGTGGCAAATAATTCTTCCACTGGGAAAAACATATCTTGTGGAGCCAGTAAGGGTCTCTCAGTATCAACTTGATGTTGTCGATATCGCTGACTGATCTCTTCCCAGAAATTGCTTGCTGCATGATGAGGATCATTAATATTAAGCAGTAAAGTATTGTCTGGTAGATAATCAATCAGGCTATTTGTTTTTTCAAGAAATAAAGGTGAGTAATATTCAATACCACCTGGCATATTGCCTTGACTGACTTCACGATAAACCAGACTACGTTGAGGGTCGCCATCGAAGTGTTCACGAAACTGTCTACGGAATCGTTGAATACTATCATCTGTGACCGGAAACTCACGTGCTGGCAATAATTGAATCGAATCAATCGTGTCAATAGAACGTTGCGTTTCTGGGTCAAAAGTTCTTAAAGTGTCGACTTCATCATCAAACAAATCGATACGGAAGGGCAGTTTACTCCCCATTGGATAGAGATCAATAATTGCCCCACGGACTGCAAATTCACCATGTTCCATTACTTGTGAAACATAACGGTAGCCAGCTTTTTCTAATTTACTGCGCCATGCTTCAATATCAAAGGTATCACCGGTTTTTAATATTAATGTATTACCTTCTAAAAACTCACGAGGAGCAAGACGGTGCATGATAGTTGAAATGGGTACGAGTAGAATGCCACGTTTAAAGTGTGGTAGTTGATGTAGCGTATCTAAACGTTCTGAGACAATATCTTGATGTGGTGAAAAGGTGTCGTAAGGTAATGTTTCCCAATCAGGAAAGTGCAAAATCGGTAAGTCATTTTCACCAAGATAAAAGCGTGCATCAAGCTCCAAACGGTGTGCTGTCGCCGTGTCATCGGTGAGCACAAGTAGTGGCCCATCGTGTTGGAGAGCAGCTTGAGCGACTAATAAACCTTGGGCACTACCATAGAGCTGTCCAGCTCGGTAAAGGGTACTTGATTTGCTGGGTAGCTGAGGTTGTAGTGGGTTAAATGTGCTGGCTGAAACCATGACACCTTATCTAATTTAGTGTAAAAAAGGGGTATTTTCCCATAAATTGTCGAAGAGACATACCGTTAATTAATCTATAAGGAGGGAGGGTGTTTTCTATCGATGCAGATTTATTAGCCATGATTTTTATGTGATAATGAAAAGATAGTTAAAATTATTGGAGAGAGGCAAGGATATGATTAAACGTACGGAGAATGTTGTATTACTCAAAGTCATTGGTACTGTTGAGCTAATAGTGGCATTGGCATTGTTTTATTATTTTAAAGATTCAGGTCTTGTGGCATTAATCGCACCGGTACTGTTATTAGGTTTCTCGGCAAATAGTTTTTATCAGGCTCATAAATGCTATAAACGCCAATATTCCCCTAAAAAAGATGATCAAGCGGGAAGCTAGGTATCACGGCAATGTCGACAATTAAAAGGTTCATAACGGGTCCTTTATTGCCTTTTTTAAAGCAAACCTTACTTTATTTTATTCCTCTGGCATTTATTGTGTCAGTTGTCAGTTATAGCGTTTATGTAGCAGACACAAATAGGGAAGAGGCCGAGCTGAAAGAAAAACACCATCACAATATTGCTGTTGTGACGGGCTCTATATATCGTAGCCTATCGATTCTCAAGAATGATCTTCTTTACTTAGCTGCCAGCAATCCTTTACAGCAGGCGCTTGAATCTCATACCGATGAGAATATAGCCCAGCTAAACAATACATTTGCACTTTTTTCTGAAACTAAATTGGATTATGACCAGATCCGTTGGTTGGATGAGAAAGGCCTCGAGCAAGTTCGAATTAATCTCGTAGATAATAAGGCGGTTGTAGTAGACGACACTTTATTACAAAGCAAACAAGATCGTTATTTTTTTGAAGAAACGATGAAGTTGAAGCAGGGTGAGATTTACATTTCACCGATGGACTTGAATGTCGAGTTTGGTCAAATAACCAAGCCCTACAAACCTACCGTCAGAATAAGTACTCCAGTTTTTAATAGTGTTGGTGAGCGTAAGGGAATCGTGATACTCAATTTCTTAGCGCAACATTTAATCGACCATTTTATTGTGGCAGCAGGTGAAATAAGTTCTGAAATAATGATGGTTGATAAACATGGTTATTGGCTTATGCACCCTGACAAGACGCTTGAATGGGGCATGATGTTTGATAATGGCGCAAGTATAGTCAAGCATTATCCACAGTCATGGCAACAGATGTATGAAAAAAATGCGTCACAATTTATTGATGCAGAGGGAATATGGACTCACCAAAAAATATTCCCATTTTTGGACAATGAAGACTATTTCTGGGATGCCATTAGTTTTGTGTCAGCAGACAAGTTACAGCAAGTGAAAAGTGATTTAATTCAAAAAAGAGTTGTGGCGACTTCGGTGATATGGATAGTGATCTTACTCATAGCAATGATTGCCGCTCGCCTACGATTATTACATCAGGTAGCGATGCGAGAGGCTGTCGATGCAGAGTATCGTTTTCGCATGATGGCAGATCATTCTGCTGCTTTTGTGTGGCGAACAGATATAGCTGGACAACCGATATACATGAATAAAACGTGGTTAGAGTTAACTGGCTTAGATGAAGGGCAAGTACTTTCTCGTAAAACTTGGCTGAGAATGGTGCATCCTGAGGATATACGACGAGCTATGCAGCCTTTTTATGATGATACAAAACATGACAGTCATGAATGTCAGTATCGGATTAAAGATAAGAATGGTTTATGGCATTGGTTGCAACAAGTAGCAACACCATTATTTGATGATAATAATAAGTTTGTAGGTTATACCGGCTCAGCAATTGATATTTCTAGCTTAAATGATACGTTAAGAGAGTTAAGATTAGTTTCAGCTGCATTCAATGGGCAGGAAGGGGTGATGATTACAGACTTGAATAAAACCATCATTCGAGTTAACGAATCTTTTACTGAATTGACAGGGTATAGCCGTGATGAAGCTGTGGGACAAAAACCATCGCTATTAAGGTCTGGTAAACATGCGAGTGAATTTTATGTTCGTATGTGGGAGGATATTAACAGTCAATTTTTCTGGCAGGGTGAAATCTATAATCGTCGTAAAGATGGTGAACTTTATCTAGAATGGCTAACGATCACTGCCGTGAAAGATGATAATGATGTGGTCACTCATTATGTTGGTTGCTTTTCAGATGTGACAAAATATCGTGCTGCCGAAGAAGAAATTCAGAAGTTAGAGTTCCATGATGTGTTAACCGGTTTACCTAATAAGCGAATGTTATTTGAACGAATGGACCATGCAATACTTTCTAGTGTTCGACACTGTGAATATGGCGCTGTTTTATTAATCGATATTGATAATTTCAAGCGTATTAATGATACTCAGGGTCATAATGTTGGCGATCAGGCACTGATTGAATTATCGCAACGTATTACTCATTGCATTCGTGACTTAGATACTGTTTCTCGTCAAGGAGGTGATGAATTCAGTGTTTTACTAGAAGAACTGGGTCAGGAATATGATGTTGCAGTGAGTTCTGCTGAGGCTATTGCAGGAAAAATATCAGAAGCAATAAAGCAGCCTATTCAATTAGGTGATTATCGCTATCCGTCTTCTGCCAGCATTGGCATGGTCATGTTTATTAGTGATGAGAATAATAGTGCAGAGTTATTTAAGCGTGCCGATGCCGCTATGTATCAAGCAAAAAGATCAGGTAAAAACACCATTCGTTTTTATGAGCCAAAGATGCAAGAACTATTGTCTCAACGCTTAGAGTTAGAGCATGACTTGCATGATGCTATTCCAGAACAATTAGAAGTATATTATCAAGCACAAGTTACTGACTTGTTAGACGTAACAGGGGCTGAGTTGTTAATTCGTTGGCATCACCCCAAACATGGCATGGTGTCACCCCTCAAATTTATTGATTTGGCTGAAGAAAATGGCTTAATTATACTGATGGGTGAATGGGTGATAGAGCAAGCCTGTAAGCGGATTAATCTATGGAAAACAGATCCTGTGAAAAGTCAGTGGGTATTGGCTGTTAATGTCAGTGCTCGACAATTTAGACAGGAAAACTTTGTTACGATAGTTTTACAATTAATAGCAGATAATGACGTTGATCCAACACGGTTAAAGCTAGAGTTAACAGAAAGCATTGCTGTTGAAAATATTGAAGAAACGGTCGCGAAAATGAATGCTTTACGTGAGCAGGGCATTACATTCTCACTCGATGATTTTGGTACAGGGCAATCATCATTAACGTATTTAAAACGCCTTCCATTTGAACAAGTGAAAATAGATCAATCTTTTATTCGAGATATCATGAACGATAAGAGTGATGCAGCCTTAGTTAAGACGATTATTGGTATGGCGGATAATCTAGATTTAGCAGTGATAGCCGAAGGTGTTGAAACTGAGGCACAAGCGGCCTTTTTAGCACGAAATGATTGTCATGCTTTCCAAGGGTATTTATTCGCCAAACCAATGCCTGTTGAAGAGATGGAGAAGAAGTTTGCTAGCGGAAAAGCTCGACATTAAATGAGTGATAAAGAGAATGGAGCGGAGCAGGCTAAAACGGTAACGGAAACAAGCTCTCGCAGTGAGTTTGATTCGGTTTCATTTCTGAAAACCTTGACGAGTCGTCCTGGCGTTTATCGAATGATTGATGATAGCGATACAGTCATTTATGTCGGCAAAGCAAAAAATTTAAAAAAACGTGTTTCAAGTTATTTTCGTAAAACAGGTTTAACATCAAAAACACGTGTCATGGTTGCCCA
>ENA-ORXI01002793-ORXI01002793.1-sediment-metagenome-genome-assembly--contig:-NODE-2793-length-12259-cov-2.961829_pt1 | contig 12259 bp, 9 predicted proteins | sample MGYA00237861_ERZ511468 | MGnify/ENA primary metagenome ERZ511468 (study PRJEB26299, sample SAMN06266213) | sediment metagenome | isolation source: Hudson Canyon methane seep mesocosm | place: USA:Hudson... | reverse complement strand
GTTTTTGATGAACTCGGTTTTTCCGATTATAAAGATAAACTAATCGCGAGTTATCAACCTCAAGAATATATTGTTCAATTTAATGAAAGTGATTTTAATTTTGTTACCAGAATAATGGAACAAGAGGGCATTTATTATTATTTTGAACATACTGACGGTAAACACACGCTGGTTATGGCCGACGATAGTTCAATATTGCCAGACAGTGGAACCGTGCCATTTTATATTCATGAAGAAAGCAGCAATCGATTTTATATTGAAGGTATAAGTAAATGGGAAAATCATAGAAAAATAGGAACAGGCGGTGTTCGTCTTACCGATTTTGATTTTGAAGCGCCATCTAAAAACCTAGAGTCAGTATCTTCTGATCCCAAAACATCATCCCTGTCAGTACTAGAAAAATTCAATTATCCAGGTAAATACAAAGAACGAGGCAAGGGCACCGATTACACGCGTTTGTTAATGGAAAAAGAAAACGTATCTTACGAAACTAAATTTGCTGAAAGCAATTTAAAAACATTATTCTGTGGTAGTCATTTTAGCTTAGAAGATCATTTTAGAGATGATCAAAATAGCCAGTATCTTATTACACATTTCAGGTGTGAATTGAAATCTGACGAATACCTTACCAATTCAAAGCAAGAAAGCACTGAAATATATAATAGCCAATTTCATGCTATTCCTTCTTCTGTTGTATATCGGCCACAACTAAAAGCAATTAAACCAAAAATTACCGGCCCGCAAACGGCGATGGTTGTTGGTAAAGCAGGTGAAGAAATTTGGACAGATAAATATGGTCGGGTGAAAGTTCATTTCCATTGGGACAGATATGCACAAGGCGATGAAAAAAGCTCTTGCTGGATACGGGTTGCACAAACTTGGGCGGGTAAAAATTGGGGACAGATTCAAATTCCTCGTATTGGTCAGGAAGTGCTTGTTGAACATTTAGGAGGGGATCCAGACCGACCTATTATTGTTGGTAGTGTCTATAACGCTTCAACCATGCCACCTTATGACCTGCCGGCTAATGCTACACAAAGTGGTGTTAAGACTAGAAGCACTAAAGGGGGTAACGGTACTAATTTCAATGAGATCCGTTTTGAAGATAAACTTGGTAGTGAAGAGTTGTATTTTCATGCAGAAAAAGATCAAAACACCGTGGTGGAAAATGACCGTACAGAAATGATTGGACGAGATCATTCTGACACCATCGGCAGAAACAGAATGATTGATGTTGGCGTTAACCATACTGAAATGATCGGTGCAATGATGTCGTTGACGGTTGGTAGCAGCAAAACTGAAATGGTGAGTGTTAATTCCGGTGAAACGGTAGGTGTGGCTAAAAGTGTTACCGTTGGTGCGGCATTAATTGTCTCAGTGGGGGCTGCATCATCTGAAACAGTTGGTGGGGCGAAGAGTGAAAATGTTGGTCTCAGTAAAACAGTATCTGTTGCTGCGAATAGTTCAATTAATGTTGGCGGAAATTATTCAGAAGATATAAGTAAAAATAGAGATTTAACTGTCGGTAAAGATCAAGAAATAAAAGTTGCCGGCAAGCATCGAGAAGAAATCACCAAAGAATATAGTGTTGCTGCAAAAGAAATTGAATTTACTGCACAAGATAAGATCACAATAAAAGTGGGAAAAGCATCTATAGTGATGAAGAAAAATGGTGATATTACTATTAAAGGGAAGAAGATTAACATTAAAGGCAGCAGCGATATTGTGATGAAAGGTAGTAAAATCAAGGAGAACTAATATGATCAGCACTATAAGAGCTAATATGAAATCTCAACTGAGGTTAAACAATAACAGTGTAATTCCAACTAATACCATTGGTACTATTCAAAGTGTTACCGACCAAGGAGACGTTTTTATTATTTCTGATTTTCATCAAGTTCCAACATCGGCGATTACTACGCAATATTTTGCTGAGCCGGAATCTTTGATTGGAGAAAAAGTATTACTCTCGTTTATTGATAACGATATACAACAACCTGTCATCATGGGATTAGTTGCAGAGTCGGTAAAAAATGAAATTTTGATCCATAATCAGTCCAAGCAACAAAAATCACTTTCCTTGTCTGTAGACAGTTTTAATTTAACGGCGACTAAAGACATACAGCTAAATGTTGGGCGTAGTACGATAGTACTGGATCGATTTGGAAAAATTATTATTAAAGGTAAAGATCTTATTTCTCGAGCGTCATCAAAAAATAAAATCAAAGGTGGGAACATTTCACTAAATTAGTTTTTCATAAGCGTAAGTTATTTATTCAATTATTTATCAAGGTAAGTTGTAGTTTTTCATCATATTCAAATACCGTCAGGAGAATATTCATAATGAGTGTAACGGTTGGAGTAAATTTTCTTTCTGTTGTTCATAAATCGAGTAGTGGAATTACTATCGCTTTTCCTGACGTGTGTAAAACACCAACACCGGCTGGTCCGATTCCTATACCTTATCCAAATATAGCTCTATCATCAGATACTGACAAAGGTACCAAAAAAGTAACCTGTGACGGCAACCCCGTATGCGTAAAAGATTCAAATTTCAAAATCAGCACTGGCGACGAAGCCGGCACGGCAGGGGGAGGAATTATATCAGCGAAAACAAAAGGAATAGCCGAATTTGTTAATTATTCATTCGATGTAAAGTTTGAAGGGAAAAATGTCTGTAGAGCTTTCGATTTAATGTTACATAACAATAAAAATACACCGCCTTTCCCTCTGCTTCAAGGGCCTATTATTTCTATGGCTTCAGATAAAGAAACCTGTATTTTATGTGTGGATCCTATTTAATCATGAAAAGTTTTGTGCCGCCATTCCCTATTTATGTTAATGACACTATCGTTGTTAGTTCTGTAGGTTTGTGCGCAGAAACTACCGCCGCTTCTTTGCGGGCTGGTATTTCTCGTCCGGAGATTATAGATGGATTTGCAGAGAGCACAGAAGACGGCGAAGAAGAAATCACAGGTTACCCTGTTAAGCTATTAACACACGGGTTTGAAGGTGCAGGTCGTTATATTCAATTACTGTGTGATGGTTTTGAACAGGTGAGAAAAAAAATATTAGCGATGACAGAAAGCGATCATCATAAGAATAATTCAGATGAAATATTTTTATTAATGGGTGTACCCGATATTAAACGATATTTACAAACAGATAAACCAGATGAAGCATTGGATGAAAATCCTTTTCAATTTTACAACAAGGGTTGGAATGAAACGGTTAATATTGCGTTATCGCAATCAGGATTGATGGAGTTGATTTCTGGTTATAAAATTATTCCTGTTTCTCCATCGTCCAGTGGCGATTTATTAGAGCAAGGCACTGTTCTTTTGAGACAAAAACCAAAGGCACTTGTTATAACTGGCTTCGTTGATTCATTAACTGATTTCGCGGGACTCAGCTGGTTAAATAATATGGGCAGGTTAAAGTCGGCTAATAATCCGGTCGGTTTAATGCCAGGAGAAGCAATAAGCCTTTTATTTTTGAATGCCTTTGCAGAACAAGGTGCTGTAGAAGTTGATTCAATTGGTCAAACAACAGAAAAAAATGGGTTTTATAGTGAGGAGCAGCCTGAAGGAAAAGCTTTCAGTCAATTATTAGTTGAATACGACACACAACACCCCTCTGTAAATGTGGGAGAATTTTGGTGTATTAATAATTTAACTGGTGAAGAACGGTTTGCAATGGAATGGGGCAGAGCACTGTATCATTATCAAAGCGATACTAAAACAGAACCAAACCCAGATGTTTGGATACCCAATATCTCTTTAGGGGAAGTGGGGATTTGTTTTTTGCCTATAGCAATTTCTTGGGCGCATTTTGCATTTAAAAGAAAATATGCGCTATCTTCAAGTTGCGCAATTGCAGTTTTTTGTTATACAAATGCGCGTACCTTAATAAGTATCAAGGGAACTGTTAATGGGTAAATCACATACCAAAGGAGTTAAAAAGGGTAAGTTTTGCGCTCAACGTACGGGTTCTAAATCTAAGTGTAAATGTGCTAGTCCTAATAATTACGTTGAAAACAGCAATATTTCAGGTGATTATTTTTTACAGGGGACTAAGCGAAAGATAAAGAAAAAATTTGAAGCGCATCATATATTATGCATAGCATCCATCACTGAATTTATTGGTAAAGATCTAAAAATAAAAGAAGTGGTTAAAATGACGCGTTGGTGCATTAACGATAGTCATAATATGGTTGGTTTGCCTTTGTGGGGACATACTATTAATCATTACTGCAATATGACCGGTAGGGCCTTTATTGAAAATATAGAAGCGCCTTGGTTTGAAGATTTACCCATGCACGATTATGATCATAACAGTACCAATGGATATAAAGATGAACTAGACAGTTCGTTGAAATCTATAGCAAAACAAATTAAAGCGCTTGCAGATAAAGAGCATGAAGCAGCGGAAAAACAATTAGAAAGTGTTTTAAAATCTAAATCTACAAGCTTTAGAAACAAACTGAAAGCTCGTGGAAAACGTTCTGGCGGTACGCATAAAGCGTGGGAAAGTGGTTCAAAATCACCTGAGTCAGATTGGTATTTACCCTTCTCTATGGCAAAAGATCGAATTGCTGAAAAAAGACGATTTGCTGCACAAGGCAGTGATGATTCAGGAAAAATGGCTAAAAAAATGCAACGTATGATGGAAGCATTTAAACGATGGGGAAGTACATAAATGGAAAAAGGAAAATAAAAATGACGATGAATTATGTAGCTTGGGTGCACAAAATCATACCGAATGCTTGCTCTTTATATCACTTTGAAGGTTTTGATAAATCTTACCTTCTGAGTGAAGGGATAAAAGTAGCAGATCAATATCCTAAGGGGGTCTATTTTGATATGCACCCTGAAAGACCACACGATATTTTGCTTGTTGACAGCTTATTTAATACTGATAGCGAATTGGTTATTTCAGAATCATTAGTTAACTTTTTAACTGATAAAAAGTTAACTAATTTAGAATTCTTACCTGTCAAAATAATGGATCATAAAGGTAAGTATATTGATGAAAAGTACTTCATTATGAATGTACTTGATCATCAAAACTGTCTGGATACAGATGCTAGTGACGCAGAAATTTCTATGATTGATAACAAAACAATTGAAAGCGTAGAGCAAATTGTTCTTATTGAAGATAATGTAGATGACAGTTTTGACATTTTCAGAATGACGGGCTTTCCTGCTGCCACACTAATTAAAGAGTGTTTGGCTAAAGAAATTGAAGATATTGGATTTACAGGTATTGAATTTATTCCATTAGACGAATTTGATGGAATGTAGCATGGAGCATCAGCGTTAATGAATTATAACGACGCTGCCAATGCGATTGCGGCCGATGCCATTTTTTGGTCAATGGCTTTTGATGATCCCGATTACCCTGTAGATCAATTGGGTCGTTTGGCTCTTGAAACGGGTAATAAATTTCGTGCGTTAGGTATTTTCGGATTACTGGCAACGGCGGATAAGTCGCATTTGATTGATAACTTGAGACAATCGGCTAGTTTGCGTATCAAATATATCGAAAAAGTTTGTGCCGAAAATAAGCAAGATGATCATCATTATGTACTGGGCAGAGTTGAACCCATATTTGATTTGTTAGCCAGTAAAGATTTTTTGTCATTAGCAAGATTACAACAGCTTTCTCCAGTTGATTTTAACAGTAAACGTGAATATTTAGATGACTATTGTTATGGCAAAATATTAATGACGTTAGGTTTAAATAAGGGGCTGAACAAAGGTAGTATTCAAAAACAAGATGAAATTTTAGATGACCTCTTTAATACGCTAGATGATCTTGACGATTTTTTATCAGAAGATCTTTTTTCCCGTGCTGCTATGTGTAAAGCCTTACTGGAAAACAATGTTAGTGATTTCAATGAAGCTTTTCATGAGTTTATTGATCAAAGTGCATTTGCAATTGATGAAGCCAAGTCAACAGGTTTTGATACGCCGTCTTCAATCGCAGAACGTTTTATTTCGGTGGAAGGATTGGCGCTACTTGTTGTTGCTCATCAACAAGGTTTCAATATAAAACAAAATTTTCAGTTGTGTCCACAAATTGCGCAGTAAACATCTGTTTTTAGATTAATAGGGAGCCCATATAAAGCCCTAGTGTTAATTAAATATAACAATACAGCGACAGGATAAAGTTACTTTTTATGGCTATTAGTGCAACACATTTTCTACAAGACTTACTTGATGAACATTTCGATGAAGCTTCAGTCTTACACGAACAAAAAACATTGCAGTTAAGTACGCAAGAAGTTACCTGGGCAGAACTAAAATCAGAAGATCAGCGCTTTGAAGCACATCTTGATGCACTGGTTGTGGATGCTATTGACGCTGAGGCTTACCTTGCTTCTAAAGTTGAAGACTTTGACTGTAATGAACTGTTTGTCTATGTCAGTTTTCTTATTCGTATGGATAAACTAGACACCTTTATATTGTTACTTGGACAGGTTGATTTATCCGATTGCGAAAAGAGTGAGAAAATATCCTTAGCACTAATTTTTGACGTTCAAGAGCACTGGTTAAATCGTTTCTTACAGTTTGATTTTGAAAAACAATCACTATACTTACCCATTTTTGTTCCCGTATTTGTGTTTAGAAATATTGAATTAAAATCAGAATGGTTTGTGCACAACCAAACGTTAACATTAGCAGAACAACCATTAAATATACTTGCGCTTGGTAAAAGTAAAAATCAGGTGGTTAGCAATATTTTGGCTAAAAGAGTAGCTATATTGGATGAAGACTCTCGAAAACTTGGTATAACTGCATTATACAAACTAGGCCATGGAAATTACATACAAGATCATTTTGTTAAAAGTGAAGTTCCTTTTGCAACATTAGCATTAGGTTGTGACCACTCCTTTGAACTATATTGCAAAAATAGTGGCTCAGAAGGCTATAATGCAGAATTAGTACAAGCCTTGGGAATTATTGGAGCATCTGAGAATATTCCATTGTTAATCACTTTAATGTCAAATGAAGAGTTGGCACATGAAGCAGCTGAAGCTATTTATATCATTTCGGGAATTAGACTAACTGAAGAGGTATTTATAGCTGAAGAATGGGATGAAGCTGAATTATTTGATGATGAAATTGAAAAATTTAAAGCGGGTGAAGCACCAGCACACCCAGACGGTAGAGCTTATGGTGAAACTATTGAGCAAATGATTGTAGACCCTCTGATTTGGGCCCAATGGTGGCAACAAAGTAAAGATGGGTATAGTCAGGGCCTAAGATATCGATTAGGAAAACTTTTTTCACCCGCTGCGCTTATTGATGTTATATCTACACCAACCATTACCAATAATATTCGCACAATGTGTCTTGATGAACTAGAAATACGTTATGGCTTGCAGTGCTTCGTACACCTTGAAAGTAGCTTCACACAACAACGTTATTATTTAAAACAGTTAACTGAATGGGCTGTTGCTAATGATCATAGATATGTTGCGGGTGCATGGTATTTTAATGGCAAACAAATGGTTTAAATATTGATTATGGCACACCCTGAAATTAACAATAAAACACTCTATCACTTTGAACCATTATTTCTTCAAGATGAAGAATTACAACCACAGTTTGTTGGATTGGTAAAAGCTGCTTTTAGAATTCAACCGGGTGATATTGGACCTGTTATTCCAATGAAAGAGCAGATACCCGCTGTGCTTGCTGGGGAATTCAATGGCGAACCGGATAAAAGCAGTTATAAGTATGAACCTGAATGTACACCCTTTAAGCTCAATACAGATATTGTATTTATAGGCACTGCAAAAGCACCAAATGAAAATATGACACAATTTGATTGTGGCTTTCGAGTAGGTGAATATACTAAGCTTGCCCGTATTTTCGGGAATAGGGTGTGGTTTAAAGATGTGGTGGGGTTGACCATCTCAGACCCTGAGATAGTGACTGAAATGCCGTTAACCTATGAAAATTCTTTTGGTGGTTTTGATACCAGTATTGAGTTAAAACATGGTCATCCATTTGAACAGAGAAATCCGGTTGGGAAGGGATATCACAATAATAAAAATAATAGTATTCCACTTTCACCTTTACCTAATATTGAAGATCCTATTAATCTCATTACAAACTATACTGATTGCCCTGCGCCCGTTGGTTTTGGTTTTACCTCACCAAATTGGTTACCGAGAAAATTATTATCTGGAACTTATGATGAAAAGTGGGAAAAAACGCGTTCGCCAAAACTTCCCTTAGACTTTAATCCGTTATTTTTTAATGCTGCTTCTCAGCAAATGATTGCTAAAGGTTATTTGCAAGGGAATGAACTAGTACATGTTTATAATGCATCACCTTGGCCTAAATTAATGTTTAAGTTACCGGCTATTTCAGCACCAACCATCAATGTTAAACAAAAAAATGGCACTTCGTTTTTATTGAATACCGTTTTAGATACCGTAATTGTTAATACAGATGAAATGCTGTTATTTCTTTATTACCGAACTAGAGCTAAATTAAATAATGGTCCGCATGATGTCGCTCAGATTGATATAACGGTTGCTGATGTGAATAAAATGGAAACATCCAAATTTCAGCCTTAGAGATTTGTATGCTCATCTTTTAAAAATAAACCAAGAAAATTCACCTGTTTATGATTTACCGTGGAATTTTACTGAGAATACCTTGTATTACATATTTTAGTTTGCCTTATGGTTGGTTATATTCGTAATTGGGGTATACTTTACAAACATTTAACCTACATTTTTCATAAATAATCCTTCGTTTGATATTAAAATTAGCATTGAGTAATACAAACAGTTTTAAGGTATGAAAATATTTTGGCAACTAAAGATTAACATCCCCTCATAAAGGATTGAAAAGTGAATTTGGATTTTATTGGCTACAAAATCATAGAAGAGCTTGGTTTTGGTGGTATGGCAACTGTATATAAAGCGACACAACTAAAACTTGACAGGTTGGTCGTAATTAAAACAATGAAACAGGCCCTTTATCAAGATGAAGGTTTTCGTGAAAGGTTTGTACGAGAAGCTAAAATTTCTGCCAAATTGTCTCACCCCAATATAGTACAAATTTATGATGTAGTCGTTCATGAGAATGGCAGTTACTTGTCTATTGAATACATTGATGGTGGCGATTTAAGTGACCGCTTAAAACAACCGATAGATATGAAAAGTGTATTTAATCTGGTTAATGAAATAAGTAGCGCACTGGATTATGCACATAACAAAAATGTAATTCATAGGGATGTAAAAACAAAAAATATACTTGTTCGATCCAATGGTTCATTTGTTTTGGCAGACTTTGGTATTGCTAAAGCAATGGATATGGATACACAGATGACAATGGATGGCACTATTGTTGGTTCTCCTAAATATATGAGCCCTGAACAAGCGAGAGGTCACACAGTTGATTCGAGATCTGATTTTTATGGTTTTGGAATAGTATTGTTTGAAGTACTCTCTGGTAGCGTTCCTTTTGATGGCGACTCATCTGTATCTGTCGCTTTGAAACACCTCAATGAACCTGTACCTCGCTTAGAAGGAGAACTTGAAGCTTTTAATCCATTTTTCAAAAAAATGTTAGCAAAAAAAGCAGATGAAAGGTATGCGAATGGAGCAGAAGTTGTAGAAGGATTCTGGAACTGTTTACAAAATATTAATGAACAAACAGTTATTCACAATATGTCTGAAAAAAATTCGTTTTCACCATCATACTTGAATACTTCATATAACAGCAGTTTTAGTTCTCAACAAATATTAAGTTCGGTCAGTAAAGTTATAGGCCCAAGCAGAATTAAAAATCGAAAGTTAATTGGTTTGTCTGTATTGGTTGTTATTATTTTGGGATTAGTAGTAACAATTTTCAATCAAACAGACAATCAACCACAAATTCAACAACAACTTACATCCGCGTACAAGCTACTGCAATCAAATCAATTGGCGAAATCGCTCGTACAATTTAAGAAAGTATTAGAACTGGACAATTCTAACGAAATGGCTCATGAGTCAATAAGATTAACCAAAGAAATATTTGTTAAAGATCTTAAAACTGAATTGTTGTCTGAAAATTATGCATTCGTGGAAAACAAAGTTGCTTTACTCGAGAATAGATTTAACGATGACGAAGAAATACAAGCGATACTGTTGGAGTTACAAAAATCTCGAACATTAAACGATTTACGACAAAGTAATTTAAAAAAATACGCTGAGAGTGAATCGTTGTTTAATTCATCATACGCTAAAAATAATTTATTGCTTCCAGTAGAAGACAATGCCGCAAAACATCTAGCAGATATGATTATTCTTCAACCCAAAAACCTTAAAATTAAGAGTTTAATTGAAACATTAAAAAAAGATATTCTCTCTGTTGTCAGAAAAGAAATTACAACAGACAACTTAAATGTGGCATCAAAGCTTATAACATTGTTTGAAACTAGGTATGGCCCATCAGAGGATCTGGTTGAAATAAAACGCTTGTTAACTGATAAATATCAATTCCTAGCAGGTGTAGAGTCCGACAATAAACGTAAACTCCAGGTGATTAAAGATATTGATATAGAGCTAGTTCAATTAGGAAGGAACCTCACCACACCTCAACAAATAAATACTTATTTTAATAGGTATCAGGATTATATTTATTCGGGCGGTAATGCGAATAAATATCAAAGTATTGTAAAGACTGCAATCAGTGAATTGACTAAAAATTTAATTAATCAACCATTGGAGAATTCAAACTTTAAAGAATTAGACAAATTATTTACTTATGAAGTAGTTATTAAACAACTAGCTTCTTCATCTGAATTAATAAAACTATCTTCACTTCTAAAGAATAGGAAGCATGACCTTAAAAAGGCAAATTCTTTATTAGAGCAATTGTCGGATGTTGATATCGAAAAAATAGACAATATAAAAGGAGTTATAAATTACTATTCACAATTAAGTCAACTTCTTTCATTAAGTTTTGAGCAAACGTTGGTTAATCAAAGAAAACATGACTTTATCGTTCAAATGGAAGAAGTAATACAAAGCAATATTGTCGATGGTGATATCAAATTTGCTTCACAATTAATTAATTTTTTTGAAAAGGAAAATGTCGTAGCAGATGTCACTAATTGGCAAATCAGGCTCGATCAACGAAAAAAACAATTAAGTAAACAGCAAACTCAAATCAAGTTAAGAAAAGCTAGCCGAATAGAGAGAAACGTCAATCAACTTATATTAGATGGTAAGGGTTTGTTACCGTTTGAAAACAGTGCATTGTCCGTTCTAGCAAATGCAAATGACAATGAAGATTTGAATTCTCAATTAGTTTATACGTTTGTTGATGAGATTTATTTAGATGTTTTTCAAAAATTAAAAACATTAATGGCAAGAGATCAATATGAAAAGCATGTAAGTTTGTATGCGAATGTCTTAGCTGCATTTGATATTTTGTCACCAACAGGATCTATAAAACACGATATAGTATCTCAAACAAATGCTTATAAATTACGGCATGAAAATGCTGTCCAAATACAAGCTAAAAAGGATAAGTTGTTTGCAGATATTTCATCTCATATTAATCAGAGTGCAATAGAACGCTCTTTAGATACAATGGATAAAATTAAGAGTTTTAAGCAAGCAAATATACCAAAAGAGGATATCAAAAATTTAGAACGTAGAATAATGCTACTTATAATTAATAGGTTAGACCTTCGAATAGAAAATAAAGAAAAAAAGAAAGCTCAGCGATTAATCAACAGAGCATTGATTAGCTTTGTAAATAATGAAGAATTGCTTACTAAAAAAAGAGAAATAGAAAATATAAAAGATAAAAACATTAAATTGATTGGTTTTTAGTTTTTTTGTATATAACCATGACACGTCGCCAAACAGAAGTTGTGACGACGAATTGTTATGTATTTTATTAGTTTTATGGTTTGTAGTTACAATATATAGACTAAGTTTGCTGATATCGTTGTTATATTCCATTCAGAGTCAAAAGATGAATCATTAATTACACCTAGCCCTGGGAACTCACCGATCCCGGCTATGTAGTTACTATCATAGTCAAATAGTCTTGCGTTAAAACCTATACCGTATTTCCACTTCTCCGAGATGCTTCCCTGCCATGAGATACTATAACTAAAACCAGTTGTGTCTCCTGTAGTAATTAAGCCGGGTAAACCAATTTCATAAAAATTGTCACTGTATGATGAATCTAGTGATGCATATGCAATAGAGGCATTGATCGAACCACCTCCAACA
>ENA-ORXI01002792-ORXI01002792.1-sediment-metagenome-genome-assembly--contig:-NODE-2792-length-12259-cov-24.325809_pt1 | contig 12259 bp, 12 predicted proteins | sample MGYA00237861_ERZ511468 | MGnify/ENA primary metagenome ERZ511468 (study PRJEB26299, sample SAMN06266213) | sediment metagenome | isolation source: Hudson Canyon methane seep mesocosm | place... | reverse complement strand
AGGGGCAATCCCTTGTGGTTGCCCTGATAACGAGTGGGCATTAAGGGCAGGCACAAGGCACAGCCCCTACTTTTATATCCAGTTGCCTGATGCTTGTCCCACGTTAAGTGGGTAGCCCTTTTATGCATTTAGATTATTATTGAAAGCCAGTTATATATGACTGGCTTTTTTATGCGTGATGGTTACTTAAAAGCTATAACGGATTGAAGCATACAAGTTATTGTTTTTAGCAAACTGACCAAAAAATGAGTATTCATTTTTTCCGACAAAGAAGTTCCCCCCCGCTTCAACTTTCCATGCGTCAGTAACCTTATAAGCAACATTAGGTCTAAAGTGAGCATCAAGATCTGAAGGTGAGAAGTAGGTGAATAATGACCAAATCAAATTTTGTTGATGAGTCATTAAGGTTAAACGGTTAGTTAATAAGTGTCTGACTTCATCGCGGATAGGTTGTGCACCTATTTTCTGTTGACTGGTTAAGTAGCCTTTATAATCTTGCATCCATTCAACATAATATTGGACACCAATAGAGAAATTTTTCATCACTTCTTGTTCGTAGCCGATTAAAAACCGAGCTTCACTATTGGGTGCAAAAGGGTTTGTAGAACTACCTTGTTCATAAGAGTCATAATAACCCACTTCAATATTCGCAATCCCAGGCCCAATTGGACGGCGCGCACTAGCACCTAAGGAGCGCATTTTTGGATAGCGTGCATTGCCTGATGTTGGGTTAAAGCCCATTGGACTTTTCCAAAAGCCATAATAACCATAAAGAGCTAGCTCATTGCCTTTTAGTGTTTTATATAGTCGTAATGCATATTCACCATCATTAGGTACTTCAGGAGTAATAATGGCATTTTGCCCAGCTAAAGACCCAGTCATTGGATTGTAATATGAGAGCCTTTCACCTGTAATTCCTCGATCAGCATTGAACCAAGGTGTGTAGACAAAATCAACATTTCCATAGTCAGTAAAAACAGAGTTTTTTAAGGCGTCCGATGGGGCTTTCAAGTACTCTATATCTCGACCATTAAAAAAAGCCTGCCAATCTTTGGGGAATAAGTCATTAATAAAGATTAAGTCACCCGTTCCCCAAGTAAGAATTTGACGACCAAATTTTACATCTAAAAAAGAAAGCGGACTAAATGCAAAATTAGCTTGTCTTAAGTCTACCCAGCCTTTGCCGGTTTGTAAGTTTGCTCGTTGACTGATAGCAATAGGATCATATAAAAAATCAGAAACTACATTGAAAGAGACAGGACCTATATCTTTTTGTAGGGCAAGCTGTAAGCGTGTTTCCCCTAAAGAAAACTGATCTTGGTATGGATCATTCTGAGTACGAACACCACCACGAATATCCCAGAAACCACTGACATTGATAAAAGGTTCGTCTTGATCAAATAAGCTTGATTCATCAGTTGCAGACGTTGCGTTTTGTGTGTTGTTTAAGCCTGATGGAAGGCTAGGGGGTGTGCTAAGGCCACTAGGCAAAGCTGGAGCATTATTTAACCCAGACGGAAGTGCGGGGGACGTATTTAAACCGCTGGGCAATGCTGGGGCAGTTGTCGTAGGTGCTAACCCCGGTGGTAGCGGAGGGGCTGCTTGGGCTATTCCTTGAATTAAAATAGCTGAAATAGTAAGTGATACGGAAGTTAGGCGCATAATTTTGAATCAAAAAGAGTGGATAGTTAGGCTTTACTTTTAAGCCGGCAGGCGTAGGTTCGAATTTATTCGTACCGAAAACACCGTACTGCTTAAGAGGTACGAATAAATTCGAACCTACAAAGTTTCTGATGTTGCCCCGCCTTAAGTAGGTAGCCGATAGTTACCTATTATAAAATTACCTGATTACCCACAAGCTGTAGCCCGTATGAAGTTTACGGAATACGGGAAGAGGGCTACAAAAAGTTAAATAAAATCCACATAAGTAAGTAATCATATTTATTTTAGTATTTAAGCGTGCTCTTAAACTGCGCAATAATAGTGAATTTAATTCAGTTGGTCAAACTACACATGTAGTCGATTACGCAAGCTCCATACAGGCTACATGATGTATTAACAGCTTTCAAACCAAAGTTAGCTTTTAGGGGGATATTAATAAGCCCGAATTAAATTCTTCTTGTTCCCAAGCTTTGACTTAGGAACACATATGGTTAAGCTCTGTTTATAATGAAGAAAATGAATAAGCTGCTAAATAATAAAGAAAAAGACTGTGTTACCGTTAAGTGTGGAACAACAAATGAGCTCTTAAAACCCTCCCTTGCTGGGGAGGGCGGCGTTAAAATAAGGTTTTTTCAGCGACTCTTAACTACTTACAAAGGCATGAAGTCGATACTGACAAATTTCCCCTCACCCATCTCCCCTCCCTTCGGAGAGGGCTTTTCAAAACAAAAAAATAAAACATTAAAAAATCCACATGTAATGGTGACATAGCCAAGAAAAAAGGTGCGCAATGCGACACCCTACACTGGGGTGATGAAAATCTAGGCTACCCACTTAACAAGGGACAAGCATCAGGCAACTGGACATAAAAGTAGGGGCTGTGCCTTGTGCCTGCCCTTAATGCCCGCTCGTTATCAGGGCAACCACAAGGGATTGCCCCTACGATAAAAGAACAGCAGTGAGAACGCGAGGACTACCAAGCTGTCCCGTCTTAAAATGGTAGCCAACTTTATCAAAACGTTGAGTAAGTCAGCTATTTTTTAGCGTAAATATTTTCTAGGTGGCTTTTTTAAAGCACGTTCAGTGAAAATTTCATCAGGTAGTCCTGTGTCGTATTCAACTTTACTGTATTCCATCACTGTACTTCCACCCGTTTTAAGGTTTTTAGCTTCAGATTTGGTAATTGTTGGATGGCCGGCAATTGTTTCAACGGCTAGGGCAGTATAGGTTTTATATTTCTCACCTTGCTTGTCATAGTACTCAGTTGAGATGGGTAAGAAGGTCGTTTTATGAATATACATAATGTACTTAGAGAATTCGACTTCATCTACTGCAATCGGTGTATTTTCAACGATATAATAATTATCGTCAGTATTAATCAGGGTATGTTTGTCGGCACTTAAACTACGACCAGAAACATCTTCATATAAAAAGTCAGAGCCAACAAAGCTAGTGCGCTTATCTGATGCAGCAATGCGTTTAACTAAATCTAAAGCGGGTAAATATAACCAGCGATTATCAGCTTCAGTAATGCTCTTAAGTACCATAAAAACCATTTTGTTGACATCAGCTGGGCGGCTGAAATAAACATACATTTTTTGATCGCCTTCATAGGCACGACTAGCTACATCATCAGAGGTCGGTACATCTTTGCGTAGAATGACAAATTCACGTTGGCGAGTTCTATTTTGTGAGTCGCTAATTGTCATTTTAACTTTAGCTTTTCCATCTTGTCCCTGGTAATAGCTAGTGTAATTAGTATGGTGAATGATATCTTCAACATTGGGTGCCTCTGCAAAGGCAAAGCTACATGCTAAGGTGGCGCTTACGCCTAAGAATAATTGTTTTACATTCATAATAATCTCCTAGAGATATTTAAATATTTATTGAATCACTGTTTTAACTAAAAAAATATTAAGGCTTTAAAGATAATGAAGCCTTAATGGTGTATTTTTTATTGAGTCGATTTATTAAGGTCTTTAAAAAATAAGCGCGGCATCAGTGTGATTAATGCAGGCAAAATCAATAAAGAACTAACGCCAGCCATAAATAAAATAGCGGCAATAAATACACCTACTGTTTGGTAAGGAACTAAAGGTGCAGCTAATAAAGGTAAGAAACCGACACCAACGACAATAGCATTACGTGCAATTGCCATTGCAGGCTCACTAAATAATGGCCCAATAGCGGCTTCCCAAGAGCCATAGCGCGCTGTATATTCACGGGCACGACTTAAAAAGTGAATCGCATAATCAACAGCCAAGCCAATACTTAGTGAACTTAGAACAGCAACAGGCATATCGTAATCTTTACCAATTAAACCAATTATTCCATAAATAAGACCCACTGTGACAGTTAATGGAATCATAGAGAGTAACCCCCAGAAAAAAGACCTAAATAACAGCACCATCATAATTAATACGACAATAAAGCTACCTATAAAAGACTCAAGCATTCCTGAGACCATTTTATCTTGCCATTCAACATTAATGTGGGTTAAGCCAAACCAGTTAGCTTGTAGGTTATGAGGCATGGGGTGGCTCGTAATATATTCGGCAACTTGTTTTTCAACATAGGCCATATCTTGGTTATCACCACTTTTAAGCTGAATCCATAAACTTGTTTTACGGAAGTTAGGTGTAACGAAGTGCCAGAGGTCATGAGGTCTATGGCTATTTTGATAAGTAATTAATGTTTGAGCGATGGCGCTTGAGCTACTAGGGATTCTAAACTCTTCTGGTTTGCCAAGTAATAATTCTCTGTGTACTGTTTTTACAACATCACTTAGGCTATTAGACTTACCAACAACTTCAAGGCTATTAATATAGTGTTGTAAGTTTTCTAAATAGCTTAGAGCATCAGGTTGTTTAAAGGTTTCACTTAATTGACGTTCACTATCAACAAATAACTGTACTTGATCCCAAGTATCAAATTCATCATCTGCAGCACTCTCAAAACCTTGGTCAATAACGTTATTGATTGATGCTTCAAGACTTGCTTTATCTCCAGCGTGGCTTTCAATTACGCGTTGAACTAAGGTGAAAATTTCATCACTATGCGCATATTCATCAACGTTTGCATTTTTTTGTGCTTGCTTTAAACGGTCTAATAATTCAGGTTTAAAATCAGTGTTAGTGGCTGCCTTAGGGTTGGTTTCTAAGGTAAGGTAAGCCATGTATGTGCCGCCAAAATGCTCATTGAGCACACGATCAGCAACACGAATAACATGAGACTCTGCGAACCATTTTATGGGGTTGTCATTAACATTTATTTTTGTAATACCGTAGCCAGCTACACCTATGGAAGCTAATGTAAATATTAGGATCAATAAGGCGTGGTTGTAAGTAAATTGCCCTGTTTTTATTAATAGCTTTGCCATTAATGTTTTGTCGTTACTCTCTTTAGAGTTGGCCGTCTTAATAAAACTTTCTAGTTTCTCATCTGAAATAGAAACAATGAAAGCGGGAATAAAAGTAATAGACCAGATCCATGCTAAAAATACACCGAGTGCAATATAGATGCCAAAAACTTGCACGGGTGGAATAGGCGTTAAAGCAAGTGATGCAAAACCAGCAATGGTTGTTAATGTAGTGATTAACATGGGTGCAAAAAGTTCATTCATAACATGAATGATAGTTTTACGTTTATCACGAATCGTATTATAACGATCGAAAAAATCGGACAAAATATGTACGGCATCCAAAATAGCAATAGGCATGATGAAAATAGGAATCATCGAGCTCATAATATGGATTGTATTGCCTGTAATAATTAGGACGCCCATTGTAGAAAGTGCACAAACCATGGCTACAATCATAGGGGAGGTGACAAATATTAGTCGCTTAAAGAACCACCAAAGAAGTAAGAATATAACTAGCATGGCTAAAGGAGCAGAAATGGCCATTTGCTTAAACATTTCTACGCCAAAGGTATCTTGGGCAACAGGTAAGCCAGTAATATAGTATTGTTCTTCGGTTTCACCAAACTCTGCAATTTTAGCAAGTAACTGCTCACGCACTTGGTAGCTAACATTTTTATCAGTAATAGGAAGGTATAAAGCGATTGCCTTACCATCGTCACTGACTAAAGTACCATTCAAGAAAGGGATGTTCATAGCACGGTCACGTACTAAAAGTGCATCTGCATCTGTTTTTGGAGGCTCTGGCATTAACCAGCTGAAATTAACGGTACCTAACCCACCTTGTTCTATATTATCAACGGTTGAAGGCGCTAAAATATCAACTTCGATAACCCCCGCCATTTTGCCTGGGTTCTTTTCATCAGGCCATTTAATACCTTTAGAAAACTGGGTGAGTTTATAAATATTACTCAGTGATTGACTATTGAAAACACCGTTTGTATTTTGCTTATTAGTGACCCCAACAACAACAATATCACTTAAGCTAAATTCTTTTTTCATTTGCTTATTGTAAACACGAACCGGCTCATCATCGGAAAGCATGTTTTCAGGGTCGGTATCTACTTTAAGAGTAGGTAGAAATGATAGCTCTTGTGGGTAAAAGTTAGGTAATGCAGCCATTGCGATAATGACAACAGTAATGAGAGTCATTAGCCAGGTGATGACCTTGGGGTGGTTAATAGAAAATAAAACAATCGGGTTGACTGTTTCAGAATCGTGATTAGTGTGAGTCATTAGAGCTCCATTAAAGAAAGCAGCACAAAAGTGATGGGCAGCTAATAAAATTAAAAAAAGTTGATCCGTATTTTAGAGAATGCTAATATAAATGCAAGTGATATTTATTTGTGTATTAATCACGCATGAATAGTTTGAAATTCTGGCTTTACTTTTAAGCCGGCACAATAATGAAGCCGTCAGGCGTAGGTTCGTTGTATTCGTACTGGAAACATCTTACTGCTTAAGAGGTACGAATAAATTCGAACCTACAGAGTTTTTGATATTGTCCCGCCTTAAGTAGGTAGCCAAAATTTTTATGACCTAGTTTCTTATGTCAGGTGCTAAGTTGGGTGGCTTGTATTATATTAATAATATTGCTGAGTTCAAGTGTATATCAAAGTAAAACAATAATAGAAAAATTTGATATGCCGTTATTTAAATAAACGTGGAGAATAAAATGGCTAAAATAGTTGTCTTAGGCGCTGGAATTGGTGGCGTACCAATGGCTTATGAAATGAAAGAGATGGTAAATAACGATCATGAAGTAGTGGTTATTTCTGACTCTCCTACATTTCATTTTGTTCCTTCAAACCCATGGGTTCCACCTAAATGGCGTACTCCTGAAGAATTGAAAATTGAACTTGCTCCAGTTTTTGATAAAAAAGGGATTACTTTTATTCAAAAAGCAGCGACTAAAGTTGACCCTGAAAATAATAAAATTGAATTAGACGATGATTCAGTGGTTGAATACGATTATTTAATCATTGCGACGGGGCCACGACTAGCATTCGATGAAGTTGAAGGCTTAGGGCCTGATGGTTTTACTTCATCAGTATGTCATGTTGATCATGCGGCAGTTGCAGCACAAGACTGGGAAAAGTTTATGGAAAACCCAGGGCCAATTATTGTGGGGGCGGTACAAGGCGCTTCATGTTTTGGGCCTGCTTATGAGTATTTAATGATTTTAGAAGCAGAATTACGTAAGCGTAAAATACGTGATCAAGTACCTATGACTTTAGTGACATCTGAGCCTTATATTGGTCATTTGGGCTTGGGTGGTGTGGGTGATACTAAAGGGCTGATGGAAAGCGCTTTACGTGATAAGACAATTAAGTGGGTAACAAATGCAAAAGTCGATAAAATCGAAGAAGGCATGATGTTTGTTACTGAAGTTGATGAAGAAGGTCAAGAAAAGAAAAAGCATGAACTCCCCTTTAAACATTCAATGATGCTCCCTGCTTTTACAGGAATTGATGCGGTACGTCATACAAAAGCAGAAGGTTTAATTAATCCACGTGGATTTATTATTGTTGATGAGCATCAACGTAACCCTACGTTTAAAAATATTTATTCAGTGGGGGTGTGTGTCGCATTGCCTCCTGTAGAAAAAACACCTGTCCCCGTCGGTACGCCAAAAACTGGGTATATGATTGAATCTATGGTGACGGCGACAGCTCATAATATTGCTGATGAGTTAAAAGGTAAAGAGCCACATGAAAAGCCTAGTTTAAATGCATTATGTTTAGCAGATATGGGCGACAGTGGAATTGCTTTCTTGGCTGTTCCTCAAATTCCACCACGTAATACTACCTGGTCGCAGCATGGTAAATGGGTGCATTTAGCGAAAATTGGTTTTGAAAAATATTTTATGCGTAAGATCGCTAAAGGTATTAGTGAGCCTTATTATGAAAAAATGATTCTTAAATTTATGGGCGTTGTACGCTTAAAGTAGGGTATTGAAAAATGAGTATAGATCGAATTGTATTTGCTGTTGCAGGTTTGTTTATTTTAATTAGTGTTGGGCTTTCTCAGTACCATGCTGTTGAATGGTTATGGTTTACCGCATTTGTGGGGGTTAATTTACTCCAGTCCGCATTTACGGGTTTTTGTCCAATGGCCATTATTTTAAAAAAATTAGGTGTAAAACCAGGTTGTGCATTTTAAATGGATTAGCTTAGTTTTATATCCGTGACCTTTTGAAAAGGGCTTTTACATTTTTGTAAAGGCCCTTTTTTTATTTCTGCGGTAATAATATCAACATTTTATATGGTTATCTTTATAATGGTGGCAAATTTAGTCCGGTATAGACGGGCTATTAGAGTGTATTAGTTATCTGGCAAGTTATTTGCTTGTTTTCCTAAGAGGATAAAAAAATGGCTGAAGAAGAAATTGAAGAAGGCACAGAAAAAAAGTCGTCAAAAATGATAATCATTATTATCGCTGTGGTTGTTTTACTCGCTGGCGGCGGTGGTGCTTATTATTTTATGTTTATGGGAGATGACACGGTAGCAGAAGAAGGCGCGGAGGTAGAAGAAGAGGAGCCTGAAGAGGAAGACGAGGAAGAGGACCTTGATAAGGAGTTGACCTACTTTGAAATGAGTAAGCCGTTTACTATTAATTTTCCAAAAAGCACGGGAATTAGACTATTACAACTAAATATTACCTTGAGTGCTCAGGGTGTGGCAGCAGTTGAAGTATTAAAAAAGCATGAACCTATGATTCGAAATAATTTTTTAATGATTATTAGTGCTCAGAGCCCAGTACAGTTAAAAACTGTTGAGGGTAAAGAAGAATTGGTTGAGCTTTTACGTGAGGAGGTAGGCAGTGTGATGGAAAAAATGGATGGAAAGAATAAAGTACAAGGCCTCTTTTTTACTTCATTTGTTATGCAATAATTATGTCAGCAGCTGATTTACTTTCACAAGATGAAATTGATGCGCTTTTACATGGCGTAGATGATGGTGATGTTGAAACCGAGACTGAAGAGGAAGATGAAGTTGAAGGTGATGCGCGTGAGTATGACTTTAATAGTCAAGAGCGTATTGTGCGAGGCAGGATGCCTACTTTGGAAATGGTTAATGAGCGTTTTGCGCGTTATTTTCGTATTTCATTATTCAACTTTTTACGCCGCTCAGCAGAAATATCTATTTCAGGTATTCAAATACAAAAATTTTCAGAATACGTACAAGGGCTTTTCGTTCCAACTAATTTAAACATCATTCGGTTTGCCCCTTTACGAGGTCGCGCTTTAATCGTTATGGAGCCGCGTTTAGTTTTTACTGCTGTCGATAATTTCTTCGGTGGTGGCGGTCAATTTTATAACAAAGTTGAAGGTCGAGAATTTACACCGACTGAAATGCGTATTATTAGGCTTTTGATTGATTTAATTTTTAAAGATTTAGAAGAGGCTTGGAGGCCAGTTTTAGAGTTGCAAATGGAATATATGAGTTCTGAAGTGAATCCTGCCTTTGCTAATATTGTCAGCCCTGCTGAAATCGTAGTTGTTTCGACACTGCATATCGAATTAGAAGGTGGTGGGGGGGATATTAATATTGCAATGCCTTATTCAATGATTGAGCCTATCAGAGATTTATTGGATGCGGGTATTTCGAGTGATCATGGTGATTCAGATAATAATCGCTGGCAAATTTCATTGCGTAATGAAGTTATGCGTTCAAAAGTTAAAATGAATAGCGTGCTAGTTGAAAAAGAAATGAAGTTGAGTGATGTCTTGAACTTTAAAACAGGGGATGTCATTCCTATTGATTTACCTAAAGAAGTTTATTTGCGAGCTGAGACGATCCCAGTTTTTAGTGGTGAAGTAGGCTTATCTGATGGAAATTATGCAATAAAGATTAATGACAAAATATCAGCTGATAACTTATAGCGTATATAAAGTAAAGGTAGCCCCGCAGTATGGAGGAACGTAATACGGGGAAAGCCGTGCGTTGAATGCCCTGTAATTACACAAGCTTCAATAAACTACTTTCTTAAGTTAGCAGCATTAACACAGACCCTCTAATAAGTGGGCTATAGAACCTTAGTGATGGATTGGATGTCATACATAACCAGATAAGTTTTTAAAAAGTAATGAAATAGTGACTAACATATTGTTGATATTTAGTATTAAAGAGATATAGGTTTAAAAAGAAGGTGAGAACGTGAGTGAAGAAGATAGTGGTGAGTTAGGAGATGATTGGGCAGCGGCTATGGACGAGCAAGGTCCTGGAAGTTCTGATGATGAGCCTGACTGGGGAGATGCTATGGAAGAGCAGGCTGACTCAGAAGCTGAAGGCCGTGAAAAAACAGAAGCGATGGCTTTTCAAGAGCTAGAGGATGATGCTGTTGCTGAGCAAGATGGCGAAGATATTAATTTAGATGTTATTTTAGATGTGCCAGTTACTATTTCCATGGAGATTGGGCGAACACAAATAAATATCCGTAATTTATTGCAGCTTAATCAAGGCTCGGTGGTTGAATTGGATCGTTTAGCGGGTGAACCTATGGATGTATTAGTTAATGGAACCTTAGTTGCTCATGGTGAAGTTGTAGTGGTTAATGATAAGTTTGGTATTCGTTTAACGGATGTGATTAGTCCTTCTGAAAGAGTTAAACGGCTCGGGTGATCAGACAGCTTATTTTTTTTATAGCCTTATCTTTATATAGTCAGCTTAATTTAGCGGCTGTATTGGAATCAAGTTCACCCAGAACCTTAATGATGGCAGATTTTATTCGTTGGGGCGGTGGTTTGGTTTTGGTTTTGGTGGTCTTCTTTTTATGCGTATGGATGGCTCGTAAAGCGGGTGGATTAAGTTCAGCAACAGCAGGACAAATGCGTGTGATAGGTGGGCTTTCTTTGGGGTCTAAGGAGCGAGTCGTTCTGATGCAACTTGGGGAGAAACAATTATTGTTAGGGGTGAGCCCAGGGCGAGTTGAAGCTTTGCACACTTTAGAAGGTGAAGACTGTTTAAGATTTGATGAGCCGCGCTCAGCTAATGTAAGTGAAAGCCAATTTGCGCAAAAACTTGTTCAGGTAATGAAAGGGCAAAAAATTGATTAAATTTGTGCTGTATAGCCTTCTGTTGGTATTTAGCCTGCTTCAGCCTGCTATGGCGGTGCAAGGGGTTGAAGCAATTAGTGTGACCACGAATGCTGATGGTGGTCAGACATATACAGTCACCATTCAAATTTTGGCGTTGATGACATTGATGACTTTGTTGCCATCAATGTTATTGACCATGACCTCCTTTACTCGGATTATGATTGTTTTGGGTTTATTGAGGCAAGCATTAGGTACTGCGCAAGCTCCAAGTAATCAAGTGCTATTAGGTTTGTCGTTATTTTTGACGATTTTTATTATGATGCCGGTTTTTGATAAAGTGCATGTAGATGCAGTACAACCGTATTTAGAGGAAAAAATTGACGCAGTCACAGCAATAGAAAAAGCGGCAGGGCCATTTCGTGAATTTATGCTAAGGCAAACACGGGAAACTGATTTAGAATTATTTATGCGTATTGCCAATAGAGATGATATTGCAAGCCCAGAAGAAGTCCCTTTTTCATTGTTATTGCCAGCCTATGTGACTAGCGAATTAAAAACAGCTTTTCAAATTGGTTTTTTAATTTTCTTACCTTTTTTAGTGATTGATTTGGTTGTTGCTAGTGTTTTAATGTCTATGGGGATGATGATGTTATCTCCCATGATTATTTCCTTACCCTTTAAAATAATGCTATTTGTATTAGCAGATGGTTGGTCGCTGGTTTTAGAGATGTTAGCAGCTAGTTTTTATGTCTAAAGGAGGGTATTGATGACACCTGATGTTATTTCTATGCTGGCACAAGAAACAGTTGTAGTGGCAGTGAAATTAGTAGCGCCCATTTTATTATCATCATTAGTTGTCGGCTTAATTATTTCTATGTTTCAGGCGGCCACATCAATTAATGAACAAACGTTAACCTTTATCCCAAAGCTTGCAACGGTGATTATTGTTTTGATGATACTCGGACCCTGGATGTTAGAGGTTATTGTTGGTTTTTTTCAAGATCTTATGCAACGTATTCCTACGCTAATAGGTTAGGTGTGAATTTTACAGAGCAAGAATTAATAGCAAAAATTGCCTTATTTTTTTGGCCTTTTGTACGTATTAGTTCGTTATTTCTAGCGATTCCTGTTTTTAGTTC
>ENA-ORXI01002791-ORXI01002791.1-sediment-metagenome-genome-assembly--contig:-NODE-2791-length-12263-cov-3.005744_pt1 | contig 12263 bp, 7 predicted proteins | sample MGYA00237861_ERZ511468 | MGnify/ENA primary metagenome ERZ511468 (study PRJEB26299, sample SAMN06266213) | sediment metagenome | isolation source: Hudson Canyon methane seep mesocosm | place: USA:Hudson... | reverse complement strand
TTTTGCATCAATTGCAAAAGATAAAGCACATAATAGAATCAAAGCATTAAGAGTTCCAAATGGGGATAATGTATTCTCTAAGAGACAAATGAAAGGTTTCGAAGATTACGTTAGAAAATTTGGAGCAAAAGGTCTGGGATACTTTCAAATGAAAGAAGATGGTTTAAAAGGACCATTAACTAAATTCTTTACAGAAGAAGATTTAGCAGAAATCATTAAAGTAACAGATCTTGAAGTTGGAGATGCAGTATTCTTTGGTGCAGGTGATAAAAAGACTGTTTTTGACTACATGGGAAGATTTAGAATTTATTTGGCTGAAACTATGGACATTATTCCAAAAGATGCATTTGAATTTTTATGGGTTGTTGATTTTCCAATGTTTGAAGTTGAAGACGGACGAGTTAAAGCACTTCATCATCCATTTACTATGCCAAAAGATATAGCTAAAGAGAATATTGAAGATATAGAATCAATTGCTTATGATATCGTTTTAAATGGTACTGAGCTTGGTGGTGGAAGTATCAGAATTCATAAAGAAGATATCCAGTCTGAAGTCTTCAGATTATTAGGTATCAGTGAAGAAGAAGCACAAGAAAAATTTGGTTTCCTATTGGATGCATTACAATTTGGTGCACCTCCACACGGTGGTTTTGCAATGGGTCTAGACAGAATGATCATGTTATTAGCAGGAACAGCCTCTATCAGAGAAGTTATTGCATTCCCTAAAACACAAAAAGCACAATGTTTATTAACTAAAGCGCCAAGTGTTGTTGACAACGAGCAGTTAAAAGAATTAAGTTTAAGAATAAGAAAACAACAAGCTGACACATAAGCTTCTCTAAATATAACAAAAATTAAAGGGTGAGAATTTTTCTCACCCTTTTTTTATGCCAAAATTTTTGTTTAAAATATTAATTAAATATAATTAAAAATATTAATTCAGATTCAAAGGGTCACATTAAAGTGACTTCAGGCAATATTCACAAAAAATAATTTGGGAATTCATGTTTATACCTACAACAAAAGAAGAAGTAAATAATCTTGGATGGGAACAACTTGACGTTATTCTTGTAAGCGGCGATGCCTATATTGACTCGCCATTCATTGGAGTAGCTGTGGTTGCTCGTATGCTTCACTCTTGGGGATATAAAGTTGGCATCATAGGTCAGCCTGATATCAACAGTGATGATATTAAACGATTGGGCGAACCCAAACTCTATTGGGGTGTGAGTGGTGGAAGTATTGACTCCATGGTATCAAACTATACTGCAACGAAAAAATTCAGAAACAGTGATGATTATACACCTGGGGGTAAAAATGACAAAAGACCCGACCGAGCTACTCTTGTTTACACCAATCTTATAAGAAGAAATTTCAAAGATACTGTTCCTATTGTTTTGGGTGGAATTGAAGCCAGTCTTCGCCGAGTCACCCATTATGATTATTGGAGCAATAAACTGCGTAAACCCATTTTGTTTGATGCAAAAGCGGATTATTTGATTTATGGAATGGGTGAAATTGCCATAAAAGAATTTACCCATGCCATAGCTTCGGGTGAAAACCCACAAAATGTGCGAGGAATCTGTTATATTTCAAAAGAACCCGTACCTGAATATATCCAAATTCCTTCCCATCAAGAGTGTTTGGACAATAAAGAAAAATACATTGATTTGTTTGATAGTTTTTATGACAACAATGACCCCATATCTGCAAATGGATTGTGTCAAAAAATAGATTCCAGATTCTCTATTCAAAATCCGCCTTGTGATTATTTGGATGAAAAAGAGATGGATGAAGTAGCATCTTTGCCCTTCAAAAGAGAATTGCACCCCTTTCATCAACCTGCTGGTAAAGTAAAATGTTTGGAGACGATAAAGTTTTCTATTCAAACCCATCATGGTTGCTGGGGAGAATGTAATTTTTGTGCTATTGGCGTACATCAAGGGCGAACAATAAGAACAAGAAGTGAAAAAAATATCATAAAAGAAGCCAAAGAGTTTACTACATATAAAGATTTCAAAGGTATCATCTCCGATGTGGGAGGACCCACTGCAAACATGTATGGGTATGAATGTGATAAAAAGCTTAAAAAAGGCACGTGTGACCATATGCGATGCGTTGATTACGAAAGACTGTGCAAAGTGATGAAAGTAGACCACTCTAGGCATTTGAAGTTATTAAAAGATATAAGAGCTGTTCCTAAAGTTAAAAAAGCTTTTGTGGCTTCAGGTATTCGTTATGATTTTATTACAGCGGATAAAAAACATGGATATGACTACTTAAAAGAGTTGGTCAATCATCATATCTCGGGACAAATGAAAGTTGCACCAGAACATACAAGTGACAGAGTGTTAAATCTTATGGGGAAACCAGGGAAACAAACTCTGGTCGATTTTAAAAAAATGTATGACAAGTTAAATAAAGAGGCTGGGAAAAAACAGTTTTTGACCTATTATTTAATTGCAGCACATCCTGGATGTGAAGAAAAAGACATGCATGATTTAAAAAGATTTACAACGGATGAATTAAAAATGAATCCAGAACAAGCTCAAGTTTTTACTCCCACACCCAGCACTTATTCTGCTGTGATGTACTACACAGAAATGGACCCTAAAACCAGAAAAAAGATTTATGTGGAAAAAGATACAAGAAGAAAAGAGAAACAAAAAGAAATTGTTGTCTCAAAGGATTCTTATAAAAGAAAAACTCACAACAGAAGCTCAAACATGCAAGGTTAAAGTATTGATGTACATGCAGTAGTTAAACTAGTTTTTATATTAAGGGTGTAATTAAGATAATTTTAAGTATAATGCGAAAAAATTTAACACGAGAATGCATGTTTATACCTACAACAACAGAAGAATTAGAAAAATTAGGTTGGGAAAACCAACTTGACATTATACTCATAAGTGGAGACACTTATATTGACACCCCTTACAGTGGAATAGCAATCGTTGGAAAAATACTTATGGATCAAGGATATAAAGTAGGGCTTATCGCTCAACCCAACCTTGATGGTCCTGAAGATATTACAAGATTGGGTGAACCCAAACTTTATTGGGGTGTGAGCGCCGGTCTTGTTGATTCCATGGTTGCTAATTATACTGCGACTAAAAAATACAGAAACAAAGATGACTTTACTCCAGGTGGTGTAAATAACAGACGACCAGACCGTGCTATTATGACATATGTCAATCTGATCCGGCAGTACTTTAAAAACACCGCGCCAATTGTGTTGGGTGGAATTGAAGCCAGTTTGCGAAGAGTGGCTCATTTTGACTTTTGGAGCAACAATGTCAGAAAATCACTTATTTTTGATGCCAAAGCTGATATCTTGGTTTATGGAATGGCTGAAAAAACAATTGTTGATTTGACCAAAATAATTGCCCAGGGAAAATGCGAAGTCAGTCCTGAGATTAAAAAACCTTTACCTGTTGATTATTATCCCAAAATAAAAGACCTTCAAGGTATTTGTTACATTTCAAAAGAAAAAGTGGATGATTATATCACTTTACCCACCTTTGAAGAGTGTAAAAAAGACAAACTACAATTTATAAATATGTTCCATATTTTTTATAACAATAATGAACCCATGACTTCAAAAGGTTTAAACCAACTTCATGATACACGATATTTGATTCAAAATCCTCCTTGTGATTATATGAAAGAAGAAGAAATTGATAAGGTTTACAATCTGAAATATGAACGAGATGTCCACCCTTATTATAAAAAACAAGGGGTGGTTAATGCCTTACAAACCATACAATTCTCAGTAACCACTCATCATGGTTGTTATGGGGAGTGTAACTTTTGTGCCATTTCAGTACATCAAGGTCGAACCATACGAAGTAGAAGTCAAGAGTCAATATTAAACGAGATAAAAGAGTTTAAAAATCACAAAGGTTTTAAAGGAATTATCAACGATGTTGGAGGTGCTACTGCCAACATGTATGGATATGAGTGTGGACGAAAACTCAAAAAAGGGGTTTGTTCGGATATCTCTTGTACAAGTGCCACTGTATGTCCTGTGTTAAAACCAGACCACAGCGAACAAATAGAACTGCTTAGAAAAGTTCGTAAAATTGATGGGGTCAAAAAAGCTTTTGTAAACTCAGGGGTGAGATACGACTTAATCAATGAAGACAAAAAACATGGACAAGAGTATTTAAAAGAACTTGTGAATCATCATGTCTCTGGACAAATGAAGATTGCACCTGAACATACTGAAGATAAGATTCTGCGGCTTATGGGAAAACCAAATAAACAGACTCTTTTGGATTTTAAAAAGAATTTTGAGAAACTTAATAAGGAAGCCGGTAAAAAACAATTTTTAACCTATTATCTAATTGCTGCACATCCAGGCAGTGAAATGGAAGATATGAACAGTTTAAAAGAATTTACAACGGACCATTTAAGAATCAATCCCGAACAAGTGCAAGTATTTATTCCTACTCCTTCGACATATTCAACCCTGATGTATTACACAGAAATGGACCCTTGGAGCAGAAAAAAGATTTATGTCGAAAAAGATCAAGGTAAAAAACAAAAACAGAAAGATGTTATTACGGACAAATCATTTAAATCTTTTGACAACAAAAGAAATGATTTTCCAAAACATAAAAGCCCAAATAACAGACGCACCCAAAACAGATAACACACGTAAAAAAGTTTGTAGGAATTCTCCTTCAAACTTTTATCAATACATAAATCCATTTCACTCAATCCTTAAAATCAAAAAAAATCAAAAATTTAGACTTTAAGCCATCTTTTCTCAATTAATATAAAGAATTATTCTGTTAAATTTAAGATACATTTTAAAAAATAATATTTAATTTACGCTTTTCTGACACATTCTAGTTACATTTATGTTAATAAATAAGGGAGATATATTCATGTATATACAGACAAGAATCAAAAGTGACAATCCACCAAAAAGTGGAGAGGGTATTAGGTTGGCAGTTTATCAAACTCAAGCGGGATTATGTGGTTCATCAGAAGCCATAAATGAAAGTTTGAAGATATTAAAAGATGGTGCCAAAACGGCAAAAAATAATTACAATGCGCAAATCATTAGTTTCCCAGAACTTTTTTTAAGTGGTTATGCTTTTGAAGATAATGATACAGCACATGCCCTTTGTAAAAGTTCTGATTATGTTGCAAAACTTATTGCTCCCATTGCAAAAGAGATTGGCATTGCCATTATTTGTCCTTACCCTGAAAAAGGAATTGTTGAGGGAGTTGAGTGTCATTATGATTCAATGGTTGTTGTTGATGAAAAGGGAGAGTTATTAAAAAACTACAGAAAAACTCATTTATGGGGTCCCGATGAACAAAAACTCTGGTCTTTTGGTTATGCAAGTCAATTTGAAGGGGAAGCGTACAGTGTATTTAAAGTCAATGATTTTCCCCTTGGTGTTTTAAATTGTTATGAGGCTGAATTTCCTGAACTGACGAGAATTTTAGTTACAAAAGGCGCAAAACTGGTCGTTATTCCAACTGCTGCTGATCTTAGAGCTGTCGTTTCAGGAGAATGGACCACTCAAACATATCCAGATATTTCTAAAAATCTGATACCTGCACGTGCATTGGAAAATGAAGTATTCGTTGCGTATAACAATTATACAGGTATTGGTCATATTAAAAAAGATGGAAAAAATGTTGACCAAGTTGAATACTTGGGAAACAGTATTATTTGCGATCCTCATGGAAAAATAATGACAGATGCCAGATTCAGTGATGAGGTGATGTTAATAACCGATTGTATTCCTGCTGATTATGCACCTACTCATCCTTGTGGCACCAATTATATCAAAGACAGACGTCCCGCCTTATACAATCAACTCACAGCTGAAGAAATTGAATATGATAATTGGACCTATCCAAATCCACCCAAACCTATTTATGAAGATTGGAATAAAGAAGATAAAAAACACAATAAAAAACTAAAAGGATGCTAAATGCCATTAGCTCAAAAACATTCGATAAAAGAAAACGAATCAGATGATATTTTTGCTTCATTTGATTTATCTGTAAGCGTTCCAAAATATAAATTACCCAAAGATGAAATCAACCCCAGGCATGCCTATCAAATTGTTCACGATGAATTGATGTTGGACGGAAATTCCAGACAAAATCTGGCCACGTTTTGCTCAACTTGGTTGGAGCCAGAAGTTCATACTTTGATGGATGAAACAATGGATAAGAATATGATTGACAAGGATGAGTATCCTCAAACAGCTGAAATTGAAGCCAGATGTGTCCATATGCTCGCAGACTTATGGAATTCTCCCGATGCTGTAAATACTATTGGGTGCTCAACTACGGGTTCCAGTGAAGCAGCTATGCTAGCAGGCATGGCGATGAAATGGCGTTGGCGAAAAAAGATGGAAGCTCAAGGCAAATCAACGGCCAAACCCAATTTAATAACGGGTCCTGTTCAAATTTGCTGGCATAAGTTTGCAAAGTATTGGGATGTAGAATTACGTGAAGTTTCCATGGATGGTAATCGTTTGATTTTAAATGCCCAAGAAGTTATTAAAAGATGTGATGAAAATACCATTGGGGTGGTGCCTACTTTGGGTGTTACGTTTACTTGTCAATATGAACCGGTAGAAGAAATAGCACATGCCTTGGATAAATTGCAAGAAAAAACAGGTTTGGATATACCTATTCATGTGGATGGTGCGAGTGGCGGTTTTATTGCCCCATTTATTGAGCCTGAGTTGGTTTGGGATTTTAGAATACCCAGAGTGAAATCCATCAATGCTTCCGGACATAAATTTGGCCTAGCTCCCTTAGGTGTTGGATGGGCTATTTGGAGAGAGAGTGAAGACTTACCCGAGGATTTGATTTTTAAGGTGAATTATCTGGGTGGAGATATGCCCACGTTTGCACTGAATTTCTCAAGACCAGGAGGACAAGTAGTCGCGCAATACTACAACTTTATTCGTTTGGGAAAAGAAGGTTACCGTAAAATTCATCAAGCTTGTTATGATACTGCACGATACATCGCAGATGCGATTGCAGCAATGGGACCTTTTGAAGTGATCTACGATGGAAGAGGAGGAATGCCTGCTTTGTGCTGGACATTAAAAAGTGATGAAGATTATGGTTTTGATCTTTATCATTTCAGTGATAAACTCCGAAGTAGAGGTTGGCAAGTTCCCGCTTATTCCATGCCAAAAGAGAGAACGGATTTGGTCATTCAGCGTATTCTTGTCCGTCATGGAGTGAGCAAAGATATCGGAAGTTTGCTGCTTAAAGATATGCAAAGCTGTATTGAATATTTTAAAGAAAACCCCGTTCAGAAACCTTTAAAAGAAAACACGCATGGTGGATATAAACACTAGTGTTTTATTACGAGTATTATTAAATGATACTTTAATTTATTATTTAATATACTGATTGTTAATTTATTTTAATAATTAATGAGACTGTTTCTTTAAGGAGATTTCTTGAAAAAGATAATATTAACAACTGTATTAATACTGAATTTTTTAAACGCCCAAAATATCAAAGTAGAGAGTTATTATGGGAAGTATAATCTTCAGACCAAAGAAGTAGGAAAAGTTGCGAAAAGTCTGGGCTCTCCTATTTCGGAGCATTGGAAGTTTGAGCAAAAAGCAAATAAAAAATATAAAATAGCAGTGCTTTTCCCTCACCTGAAAGATTCTTATTGGTTGGCGGTAAATTATGGAATTCTAAAAGAAGCCAATCGTTTGGGTGTGGTTTTTGACCTTTATGAAGCAGGTGGTTATAACAATTTTGGAAAACACAAAAGACAATTCCTCAAAGCTGCTAAAGCTGATTATGATGGAATCATTTTGGGTTCCATCTCTTATAACAAACTCAATAAAGATATCGAAAAATCCAAAATACCCGTCGTAGAAGTTATCAATGATATCCAAGCAGCCAATATAAAAGCAAAATCTTTGGTTTCTTTTTTTGACATGGGATACAAAGCGGGTGAATTTGTGCTCTCTGATGCAAAAGGTGAGCCTATAAATGTTGCATTTCTTCCTGGTCCAAAAAATTCAGGATGGGCAGATGAAACTTTTTATGGGTTTTCTGCTGCAATTAAAAAGAGCAAAGCCCAAAATATAAAAATTTATAATCCATTTTTTGGAGATACGGGAAAAGCCACTCAAAAAGGGCTTATTAAAAGAGTGTTTTATAAATACAAGAAAGTTGATTATTTGGTAGGAAATGCGGTCGCTTCATCGATTGCTCCAATGGTGCTGTCTTCTTTAAAACAAAATAATACCAAAATAGTATCGACGTATATCATACCAGATGTGTATAACTTGATAAAAGAAGGTAAAATAGCAGCTGCTCCTTCTGATATGACGGTTGTTCAAGGAAAGATTGCTGTAGATATGATGGTGAAAATTCTTAATAAAAAAAAGTCTGGTGTTGATTTTGCTTTTAGAGCAGGTCCTTCTATTCCAGTCATTACAAAAAATAATCTTCTAGAATATGAATCGATGTTTGGGGCAAAAAACTTTAAAGCCGTATTTTCAAATAAATAAAATTTTTAGGGTCAATGAATGAAGTTAGTTTATAAGGTAATTATACCTATTGTAATCGTTTTTATCCTCTTTTTCTCCATACTGTTAAACTATATCACAAATTCGCAAGAAGACATTGTCTCAAAGTTTAAAAGTTCTGTAAATACTTTGGCCATAGAGCAGTTTGACAAAAGAAAAACTGAAAAACTCAGTACTGAAAATGATTATTTGGACTTCACCGCTTTTCTTGCTTCTCAAATTGCGGTTGAGTATGTTTATAATTATGAAACAGTGAATATTGAAGCCCCCTTATCTAAATTTTTATCGATGAACAGTATCGAAGGTATTTTGGTTTACGATACGATAGGCAAAGAAAATTTTATCACATTGATAAAAGATGAAAGTGGAAACCCTATAAGGGTTAAGACCTTGCCTGGCTCATTTGCTTCTTATAAACAATTCAAAAAAATAATGTCAAAAACGGCATTGGGTGAGCGAGAAGAAGATTATGGTTATGTAATCATTTATTATAATGAAGCTTTAGTCAAACAAGTCATAGAAGAAAAACAAAAAGTTGTTATGGGAAATTTGGAACATATCAAAAATGAAATCAAAGAAGATATGGACAGCATGATGAAAAATCAAACAATGTTTATTTTGGCTATCTGTATTGTTTTGGCACTGTTCATATTTTATATGGTTCAAAAAATCGTATTAAATCCACTTGGAAAATTGAAAATCGGACTGGATGAATTCTTTCTGTTCTTACAGAATAAAAAAGACAGCACATCACAAATTCAATTGAATTTAAATGATGAATTTGGTCAAATGGCGAACTCTTTAAACGAGAATATAGCAGTAAGCTCCAGATTACATGAAGAGATATTTGAGTTAAACACAAATCTTGAAAACAGAGTCGAAGAAAAAACAAAAGAAGTAAAAACACTTTTAAATAACACGGGGCAAGGTTTTTTGTCCTTTGATAAAAACTTTGTCATCGATGCTGAATACTCCAAAGAGTGCAGCAAACTCTTTGTTCAAGATATAAAAGGTAAAAATATCGTTGATTTACTTTTTTTCGAAAATGAGGAAAAACTCTTTTTCAAGGATGTGATACTCGATACGTTGAACGCAAAAGATGTAGTGATTAGAAAGTCCTTATTGTCTCTTTTGCCCTCAAATATTATATTGAACAAAAGAGCCTTAAAATTAGAGTATAAAGTTCTTGAAGATGATAAGTTCATGCTGATTCTAACCAATATCACTTCAGAAATAAAATTGGAAAAAAAGATAAAAAAAGAGCAGCAAATTTTAAAAATGATTGTTGCGGTTGTGAGTGACAGTGATATTTTTTATGATATAAAAAAAGATTACCTTCATTTTATGAGTACCTATAAAACAATCATTGACACAACCAAAACCCCTCTGTTTAATCTAAGCGAGGTTTTTAGAACTCTTCATACAATTAAAGGAGTTTTTGCACAATTGTATATGACAAATACTATTGATTTCTTGCATTATTTGGAAACACAAATATCACAGATGATCAAAGGAAACAGTGATACTAACGGGGATTTGTTGGCTCTTTTAGAGGAGAGTGATTTTAAGGCTGTTTTACAGCAAGATTTAAATATCATCAAAGATATTTTGGGTGAAGACTTTTTGGATTCTGAAAATATTATCAAAATTGATTTAAATGATATTCAAAGTCTGCAAAAGAAAATCTCTTATATCTTAGAGCAAAAAGAACACATATCAAGTGAATGTAAAGAGATATTTTGTCAAGTTCAAAACTTAACCAGCCAAAAACTCATTAACTTATTGAAACCTTATATTAAGTTATCCCAACAATTATCGAACCGCTTAAATAAAGAGATTTATAAATTTGAAGTTATTGGGGATAAAGATGTTGTGGCTCCTGAGGAGTTTAAGCCGTTTATAAAATCTTTAGGACACATATTTAGAAACAGTATTGATCACGGTATTGAAGATCCAGAAACCAGAGTCTTAAACAATAAAGATAAAACGGGAACCATATTATGTAATTTTGAAAAAGAAAATGATTACCTTCAAATCATTATTTCAGATGATGGTGCGGGTATTGATTGTGAAAAAATCAAACAAAAATTATCGCTCAGAGATATTAATACAGATGGTTTGTCAAACAATGAAATATACAAGTTTATTTTTGAAGATAATTTTAGTACAAAAGATAACATAACTCTTGTCTCGGGAAGAGGAATAGGAATGAGTGCTGTTAAAGCAGAACTCGAAAAAATCAATGCACAGGTTGAAATACAAAGTAAACCCAATATTGGAACAACTTTTGTATTCAGACTTCCATTGGTTCATGACCTAGCTAATAATTCTAACAAGTCTAACAATGAACATAATCTCGATAATTCTTTTCTTGACCCCATCATAAACAGGTCAATAACTTTTTTAAATACGGATTTAGGTATCGAGTGGCTGAAAGAAGATATAGATGTCTCAACTCCTCCCAAAGCTGTGTTGAACAAACACACCGCAATTATTAAAACCATTGGAAGTATCGAAGGTATAATCACTATTGGATATGAAGAGAGCTTACTTGAAAAAATAGCAGAATTGTTTTACTTAAAGGAGAATTGGGATGATGAATATGAGGATGAATTGGCAAAAAACATCTCCAGTGAAGTGATGAATATCATTGTTGGAAATGCACTTGTAAATACTTTTGATGAAAGTGCAATTACTTTTTTACCTCCTTATGTGCTTGAGGAGGAAAAAACATTGGAAAAACGTCAAAATTCTACAATGACTCTGGCGATTATCAAAACCCAATTTGGTAATATGTTTGTCCATTTACTTGGACCAAAAAAATTATTTGAAGATGAATTTAAAGGTTTATAAATGTTGAAAATTTTAGTTGTGGATGATTCTATTATAATGAGAAATACTGTTAAAAAATATATCACCAGTTTGGGACATGATGTCGTTGCTGAAGCGCAAACGGGTGTTGAAGCAGTCTCTTTGTGTAAAAAATTAAACCCTGATTTACTGACAATGGATATTACCATGCCTGATATGGATGGGATAGAAGCAGTTGAGAAAATAAGAACATTTGACAAAGATGTCAATATTGTGATGGTGACGTCTCATGCTCAAAAAGAAATAGTGGTGCAGGCTATAAAAGCTGGTGCGAGAAGTTATATGCTCAAACCCGTCAGTGAAGATAAATTGGCGGTTATTATTGGAGATATCTTTCCTGAGTTTAAAGTTTCTTCAGAATTTGATGATGAATTCTTGGATGATTAACGAAAGGTTTTTAGTATGAATTTTGAAGAAAAAGATATTAAAGATTTTATTACCCTTGATACCTTTAATGACAGCTCTCTTCTTGCAATATCTGTCGTTGACATCGCTACGTATGAAGTTGTTTATGTCAATGAAGCCAAAAGAGATATGATGGCGAATGTGAGTGCTAAAAATTGCTGGGAAGCCTCGTATGGACAAAATTCTCCTTGCATGTGGTGTAAAGTACCCCAATTAATGCAACACTTAAATCCCCAAGAATATTCTGTGAGTGACAATAACCATGTTATCTATGAACACTTTAATGAGATTTCAAATAAATGGTATCAAATACAATCAAAAATTGTAAAACTTGAAAATGAAAAAGAAGTGTTGATTTCATTTGCTGTGGATATCAGTATGCAAAAAGAAGTTCAAAGTGAGTTGATACAAACCCATGTAAAATTAAGACTACAAACAAAG
>ENA-ORXI01002790-ORXI01002790.1-sediment-metagenome-genome-assembly--contig:-NODE-2790-length-12266-cov-66.248175_pt1 | contig 12266 bp, 11 predicted proteins | sample MGYA00237861_ERZ511468 | MGnify/ENA primary metagenome ERZ511468 (study PRJEB26299, sample SAMN06266213) | sediment metagenome | isolation source: Hudson Canyon methane seep mesocosm | place... | reverse complement strand
ATTGAACACCTCTCTTTTGAGCATATTGTAATGCTATTTGATGAGTGTTTGCGCGTATTAAAGCCCGGCGGTAAGATTATTTTTGAGACACCTAATCCAGAAAATTTAACGGTTGGCGCTTATACCTTTTATTTAGATCCTACGCATTTAAACCCTCTACCTCCTGTTACAGTTGAGTTTATTGCGCGACAGCGCGGTTTTAGTTGTGTGGATATTTATCGTTATAACCCACGCCCTGAGGTGGGTGAAATAACGCCTTTGGTTGAGCATTGGTTTTGTAGTCCTGTTGATTTTGCTGTTATTGCTGAGAAATAAATGCGTATTGCTATTGCTACAACACTAAGCCCTTTTGTTACCGGAGGAGCGGAATATCTTGCGAGGAATCTTGCTATTGCTTGCGATCAGGCAGGTCATCAAGTAGAGTTTGTTACCCGACCCTTTCTTGATCAGTCTGTTGATTCCATCAATAAAAGTATCGATTTATGGCAAGAAAGTGATTTTTCTTTGTGGGGTAATAAGCAGCCAGATATGGTGCTTTGTTTAAAGTTCCCTGCTTTTTATATCACACATGATTGCAAGGTGATCTGGGCCTTACATCAGCATCGTTCTGTCTATGATTTATGGGATTACGCAGAGGAGCAAGGGCAGCAACACTCAGCTCTTGATAGTGCCCTACGTGAATCTATTATTGATTTAGATTTTCAAGCGTTTAATACCGCGCTACAGATTTTTACTATTTCTAAAAACGTGAGTAAGCGCTTGCAACATTATAATGGCGTTAACTCTACGCCTTTGTATCATCCACCTGCCTTAGCGAATGTTTTTTTACAGGATACGTCTGATACTGAGATAGGTGATTTTATTTTTGCCCCTAGTCGATTTGAGCCTTTAAAAAGACAGCATTTATTGCTTGAGGCTCTGAGGCTAACTAAGCAGCCAGTTAAGGCTGTTTTGTGTGGGCAGGGAAGCTATGAGCATCATTTACGCAACTTTGTTGTGCATCATGGCTTGCAAGATCGGGTTATTATTCATACTCAGTTATCTGAGTTAGACGTTGTGCGCCATTATAAAAATTCTTTGGCTGTATTTTTTGCGCCTTATGATGAAGATTATGGTTATGTCACTTTGGAGGCTATGTTAGCTAAAAAGCCGGTGGTAACTTGTTATGATTCTGGTGGTACTAATGAGTTTGTGGTGCATGAGCATACCGGATTTATTGAGCCCCCTACCCCTGATAAATTAGCCGCTAGACTTGATCAGTTATACCTTGATCGACAAGCAACTAAAATAATGGGCTTAAATGCGTTTGAGCATTATCAGTCTTTATCTTTGAGCTGGAATAATGTGTTAAATCATTTACTGTATTGAGTTGTTTTTCTGAAATTTAGAGGCTGTTATTAATGCGTGTATTCCGTTATCTTTTTTTGCCCTACTGTCATGTCTTATATTCCTAATAATCACTTACGTTCTGTTGCTATTTACTGCCATGATAGTAAGGATTATTCGCTGAGCTGTATGAGTCAGATTTTACTTAAGCTGGGTTACTCTGTTGATATTTTGTCTGTCTCTGATGCTTCTGCAGATGATATTAATAGCTATGCTTATACCATTTATATCTACGATGACGGCTTCTCTGAAATATCAGCTTTGTTTGATGATTATTCGGGTATGTTACTGATTATTTATGAGCGAACCTCGCCGAACTTATCTTCATTAAGGGCTTATCAACACGCCCACTCTTTAGTTAGACATCAAGAAACTCAACGCCAATATTTAGCTACTTGGATGCAGACTAATGCTGAGCGTATTTTTTGCTTAGCCCGTTCCGAGCTATCTGCTGCTGATTTAGTGCGTTGGGGGGTAAAAAAGACAGCTACTAGTCCTGCGATACTCCCGGATTTTACCCCTTTGAATTATGGTATCCATGCCTCTGAGCATATTTACAGTGCTGATAGCATTACTTTGCTAGTTTATGGTGATTTTGCACCGGATACTGGGCATAAATTAGTCTTGTATCTTATTGCTGCTTATCGGTCTTTATTTAAACAATCTGTTCGGGTTTATTTTTCAGGGCAATATTTCTCTGAATTTTGCGTCTATAAGGAGGAGGTTTTGCTATTAGCTAAGCTGTTAAAGCTGTCTGATTCTATTGAATTTGAGTTTATTGATTCTCTTGCCGAGTGTCGCACTTTCCATCAGGCTGATATTTTTTTACAAGTGGATAGCTTCCTGCAGCCGACTGATGCTCTACACACTGCTCAGGCCATGGGTATGCCATCTTTTATTATTAATTCTTCTGAGCTACCTAAACCTTCAAGTTTGTTGCCGTTGTCGCTTGTGCCTTTTCAAGCCGTGGCTCACGCTGTACATGATGCTGTTTTTTGTGATATTAAGCGACTTCAGGGTATTATTGAGGGCTATCGATTTATTGCTGAAAGTCGTTCTTTTGAAGTCGTTGAAGCTTTGCTTCTAAGCCATATTCTTAGTGCTTTTTATAAAAAAACACCCTCATGAAAGTTGGTATTGCAACGGTTCAGATACCTTTTATGTCGGGTGGAGCTGAGACCCACGCCCGATTACTGAAGGAACAGTTATTATTACGTGGGCATGAGGCTGATATTATTACCGTGCCTTTCAAGTGGTACCCTGCTGTAACAATTTTAGAACATATTCGGGCGGTTGAGTGTTTGGATTTGACTGAGGTTAATGGCATTTGTATTGATCGTTTAATTACGATGAAGTTTCCTATGTATTTTGTTAATCACCCTAATAAGGTCGGTTGGATTTTACATCAGCATAGGCAGGCTTATGAGTTATTTGAAACGCGGCATAGTGATTTACATTTAACGCCTGAAGGGGTTGATGTGTGTCATGAGATTCACCGTTTTGATACGCAAAAATTACCTGAGCACCAACATTTATTCACTAATTCTAAGACTGTTGCCAAGCGTTTATGGCGCTATAACCGCATACATGCGGATGCTTTATATCACCCTCCTGAGGATTATGAAAAACTGCATTGTGAAAGCTATGGTGCTTATATTTTGGTCCCAGGACGTCTGGATGATATTAAACGGCAGTTATTGATTGTTAAAGCCTTATGTTCTGTCGAGGATATACAGTTAATTTTGATTGGCAATGCGGATACGCCGTATGGCACTGACCTACAGCAACAAGTTATTTTATTAGGCTTACAAGAACGTATTATTATTAAGGGGGTTGTTTCTCGTGAAGAGAAGATTACTCTCTACGCCAATGCGCTGGCTGTGTATAACGGTGCTTATGAAGAAGATTATGGGTACGTTACTTTGGAGGCTTTTTTTGCTAGTAAGCCCGTTATTACGCATATTGATTCTGGCGGGCCTTTGGAGTTTGTTATTGATGAGGAAAATGGCTTTATTTGTGATGCTTCTGCTGAGGCAGTTGCCTCTGTCTTAAATCAATTAACACCGCCTATGGCAAAGCGTTTAGGGGAATCTGGGAGACAGTTAATGCTGGATTTAAATTTGAATTGGGATTTTATTATTGATTCTTTATTACAGGGTTGATTGGTCTTTTTATGATTGCTTATATTTCACCTTTAGTGCCTAAAAAAACAGGAATTGCTTTATATAGTCATCATTTAATTCGGGCATTACAGCCTGTTTTAGCTGATAAAAATATCGCTTTAGATGTTTTTGATGATGGCGTACTAGAAACCAATGCGCATCAATCGGATTATGTTGCTCAAGAATTGTTGCCTTTATTATTTGAGAAGAGTCGTAGAGAAAAGTATCAGCAGTTTATTTATCATTTAGGCAATAACCCTAGTTTTCATTTGTCTATTTTGAGGTTGTTACGCCAGCAGCCTGGAATTGTAGTCTTACATGATACGGTGTTATATTTTTTAATTGCTGGAGAAGGCTTAGGAGGGCTTTGGAAGGCTTTAGATAATCAGGATATTGATGTTACGCTTGATTGTATTGATCATATTCTTGCTAATTGCCCCGATGGCAATATTTTGCGTTATTCTTCTCCCGAAAAACACCCTTTTTTACAGAATATTTTAGCGCATGCAAGCTCTGTTGTTGTACATAGTAAAATGGCTAAGTCCTTGGTTTTTGATGCGGGATATAAAGGCGCTATTGTTCAAGTTCCTCTGATTGACTATCAGCAAGCAACTACTTTTGATGCTCAATTTATTGAAAATAAAGCGGTGCTAAATTTACTTAACCAAAAGTCATCTAATCATCTTTTTATTATTGGATTATTTGGTTTTGCCGGTAAAACTAAGCGTAGTCGTAGTATTTTTCAGGCTATTTCTGAGTTAGATGACAGTATAAAAAGTCGGTTGAGATTAATGATCGTGGGTAATGATCTTTATCAAAATGACATTAGTGCTTTAGGCTTATCTGATTTAGTAATGAATACGGGGTATGTCAGTGATGGTGATTATGACCAATGCATGGCATTGTGTGATTTAGTCATTAATTTACGTTTCCCTTCTATGGGGGAGACGTCTGCAGTACAAATTCAGGCGATGAGCGCTAAAAAGGCAACAATTGTCAGTGATTATGGCTGGTTCAGTGAGTTACCCTCTTCGGCGGTATATAAAATTCCTGTGGATAACACGGAGGTTACTGCACTGAAGGCGGCGATTATTACGCTGATTGATAATTCAGAGTATCGTTTATCCATTGCTCATGGAGCTAAACAGCATATTAATCAGTATCATTCAGTTGATACGGTAGCTGAGCAATGGTTAGATATTTTATTAACTTAACTAGGCGTATTTCTTGTTTAAAATACGCAGTTATTCTCCCCTTTGGTTTATCTCTTAATTTATTCCTAATTTAGTGAGTAATTGCGTGGCACTTTGTTGCCAGGTCATCCACGACATTTGCTCGGATTTCAGGTGTTTATTTTGCTTATATTGTTCGAGCCACTGTTTTATTTTTTGAGCGAGCACTTCGCCCTCACTGCCTTTAAAGTAGTCTGCATATTGCCCCGCCACTTCTCTGAATATGGGAATATCTCGGGCTAATACAGGCATCCTGTGTTGTGCAGCTTCTATCAGCGGCAGTCCAAATCCTTCTCCTTCACTCGCAGCAATTAGGCAAATAGAGTGGCCATATACTTTTTCTAGGTATTCATCGCTAATGCCTTCAAACCAGAAGAGTTGCTTGTTAAGCTCTAAGTGTTGCTTTAACTTTTTATTGGTTTCTTCCATCATCCAGCCTTGCTTACCTACTATAGCTAGGTTTACAGCAACGCCACCTTTCCATAATTGTTCAAATGCATCGAGCACTTGTTTATGCCCTTTTCTTGGTTCAATTGTGCCAACCATTAAAAAAGTTGGTGTTTTTGTTAGCGTGTTAAGTATTTTATGTGCATTTTGGGGTAGCCCTAATGAGGGTAATACATTATGAATATCTGCCCCTAAGTGAAACCAAGCTGTTTGAAAGTCTCTGTGCCTTTTTATAGTCTGCGTCTTACGCCAATCAATGAGTTCTTTTTCTACTGCATGTGAAATGCACATAACGGTATCAAATTGTGTAACCACACTTAACCACTGCTGATGCCCTTGCCCTGCTCCGACTGAAAATACCTTAGGCATTAGAATAGGTAGTAGGTCGTACACGACAAAGTGTATTTTTACGCCTCTATTTCTTAGTGCCAATAAGTAGTTTTTTTGCGCGCAGACCACATGATGTTGAAGATCTAGTCCAATAAAAATATCACCGGTTCTTGCTTGAATAAACTCATCTTCTATATCACTTGTTTGTAGATTAAATTTTTGTGTATAGCGATACCCTTGTTCAGCATGGGTTCCATAAACGGGTTTTACATCGTATTCTTTGGGTGGATTTTTTAGTAACTCGTTTAATATTGAGCGTGTTACTCTTTGAACTCCTGTTCTTGCATCACCATTAACCAGTTCGGATACGTCTATGAATAACTGTTTTTTTCTTGGTTTAGGGTGATTATTAGCCAATGCTTGTGCAAGTACATAAAGCTGTTGGTCTGTGTAATTATTAAGCAATCCTCGTTCTACTAGCGCATTGAGTAGCTGTTTTTTAATATTTTGAGGGGAAAGTGGTTTTTTTGAGCGAGTTGAAACCGCACTTTCCATTTGTTCTATTGCTATCAGCGCACTTTTATCCCATGAAAATTTCTGCGCTTGTTTTAGACCTTTTTTTATTAAGTTTTGACGCAGATTTTCATCCAGTAAAACCTTTGTCATTTTATTTGCAATATCAGTTTCTGAGAATGGGTCAAAAAGTGCGTCTATATTGCCAATGACTTCTGGTAAGCTTGTTGAATTAGCGGCAATCACTGCCGCGCCACATGACATAGCCTCTAGTACTGGCAAGCCAAAGCCCTCATGAAATGAAGGAAAAACATAAAGCTTACATAAGTTATAAAGCTGTATGAGTTCTTCATCATTAATGTAACCAGTAAAACTTAACTCCCCTTCTGTTAAGCCTGCTTTTTTTGCTTCGGCTTGTAGTTGAATAATATTATTGGGAGGAATTTTTCCGGCAAAAACAAGTTGGTGTTGCTCTCTTAGCTGAGTTGATAAGCTAGCGTAAGCGCGAATTAGTCGAGTTAGATTCTTTCGTTCATCCGCTCCACCCGTATAGAGTATGAACGGCTGTTGAATATTAAACTTTGTGATTAATACTAGACTCTCTTGTTCTGTTAGAGTGCATTGTTTGAAGGACGACTCTACAGCTCCAGAGGTGTTTGTAATTAGTTCCTTTGGAAATTTAATCTCGTGAATGACTTCTTGGAGTGATGATTCAGAAATTGCAAATAATAGGGATGCTTTACTCAGGTATTGTAGCTTTTTCATATAATACTTTTTATAAGTATCATTTGGCTCTAAGTAGAGTTTAGGATTCTGAAGTGGAATTAAGTCATAGCTGGTTACACAAACGGGCGTAGATTTATCTAACAAACCTATGCTTGTAACTGCATTATCACTAAAGCCTTCAAATAAGCTCGCAATATAAATAATATCCGGTTGCAGGCTGGCTATAAAAGCTTCGCGAGTTAATTCAGCTATTTCTCTACGTTGTGTGTTATTGAAATTCAGTTCCAATACAGGACCCGGTGCATACCAAACTTGAATATTTTCTTGTGGAAGTAATTTATCAAAATAAGCCCTTATGGATTCAATTGTATCGGGGAATAAACTATTTAATACAATTATCACTTGGTGATTTTTACTATTTGTAATAATCGCTTTTGCCATTGATAAGCTATAACGCCCCACCCCACGAAAACGGCTCTCAGTCTGAGCGCCCTGCAAGTCAATCACTATGCGCATTAGTTACTCTTTATTTGATGTTCTATTGTGGATTGTAGTTCTCGGTATATTGCTCGAGCATCTTCTGTTAGTTCATTTAATTCAATAGTATGCTCACTACTGTTGACACTTAATTCATTATCAGCAGGACCATTTATTAATTTACTGATGAGTCGTTGCCGAAATTTAGGGGAAAACCTCATAAACCACATCGCTATTTTTTTAAAACCAGGGTGTTTATTAACAAAAACTACACATTTCTGTATTATTATTTTTTCTGATTTTGTTATGGTTTGTATAAATGGCACTTTCATTGTCTATTCACTTTTCTGCTTGTATTTGAAGCATCCAACTGAGTGTTTCTTGAAGGCTAATTACTTGAGGCATATTTTTAATCGTTTTAGATAAAAGCTGATTATCTCCTCGTTGACGTACGATTTCTACTTTTCTTATAAAGTCTGGGTTGATTTCTATTTTCATTTCACATCCTGTGAGTTGTTGTAAGCTATGAATAATATCGCGAATATTTGTTAGTCCTCCTGAGCAAATATTAATGACGCTTAAACTTTTATGCTGTGTTAAGAGTAATTGACTGTATACCTGACTTACCCACCTTACATCTGAGAAATCGCGCCATATATCAATATTACCCAGACTTATTACGTCTTTCTTTTGTTGAAAATGACCGACTATTTTGGGAATTAAGAACTTTTCGTCCTGCCCCCTTCCTGTATAGTTAAAAGGTCTTGTAATCAATATATTCAGTTTATTTTGGTAACTTTTTGCTATTTGCTCCATTGCCCATTTGCTACACCCATAATGATTTAGAGGGTTAACGGGGCAGCTTTCATCAATAACTTCACGCTCTTGTTCACCATACACATGAGAGCTACTTGCTAAAATTATTTTCTTGGGTGCTTGCTCAAGTTTTAGGCATGCTTCCAGTATATTTTGCGGTCCTAATGTATTGATAGCATAAATATTTGCACTACCATCATCGGGCACAAAGCTGATTCCCGCTAAATTAATTACATACTCCGGCTGGATTCTCAACATTGCTTCTTGAACTGCCACTTTACAGGTAATATCAACCCTGTCTGTTGCTACGGCATATCCTTGTGCTTGTAGAATGGGATCTAGATACTTACCTGTAAATCCATTTGCACCTAGTAACCAAACTGTTTCTATTTTAGACACTTAGAATGCTTTCCCTAATTTAACTTTTTCCAGGTCGCATTCAACCATCATTTTACATAGTTGCGCTAGCTTAGTTTTTGGTTGCCAGTTTAGGGCTTCCTGCGCTTTTGTATAATCACCAATTAGAATATCAACTTCTGTAGGGCGATAAAATTTAGGGTTTACTTGAATCAGTAATTGCCCTGTTTCTGCGTGGTAGCCTTTTTCTTCTTCAGCTTCTCCTTTCCATTCAATCGGCATGTTTACTATTGAAAAAGCTAACTCGACAAACTGTCTAACAGTATGTGTTTCGTTTGTTGCTAATACAAAGGTATCTGCTATCTCATGTTGCAACATTAAATACATACCTTCAACATACTCTTTAGCATATCCCCAATCTCGCTTAGAATCTATATTGCCTAATTCTAGCGGTGTGGTATCACCTAGTTTAATTCTGGCTACTTTATCGGTTATTTTACGCGTTACAAATTCTCGACCACGCAATGGAGATTCATGGTTGAAAAGTATTCCGCTACTAGCAAACATATCATACGATTCACGGTAATTAACAACACTCCAGTGGGCAAATAGTTTTGCTACGGCATAAGGACTACGCGGATAAAATGGCGTGTCTTCATTTTGCGGAATAGCTTGCACTTGTCCGTAAAGTTCTGACGTGCTTGCTTGATAAAAGCGTATGGATTTATCAACAATTCTAATCGCTTCTAATAAGTTAAGCGCGCCGATTCCTGTGATTTCTGCCGTTGTTTGCGGCTGCTCAAATGAAACGCCCACAAAGCTTTGCGCTGCTAAGTTATAGACTTCATCCGGTTTTGCATATTGTAGTAAACGAATGCTGTTACCTAAGTCAGTTAAATCATGCTCAACGAGTTCTAGATTGGGGTGGTTTTCTGAAATGCCAACGTAACTGAGTCGCCAAAAATTAACTGTACTGGTACGACGAAATGTACCAATGACTTTATAACCTTTTTGTAAAAGTAATTGCGTTAAATAGGCACCGTCTTGCCCTGTAATACCTGTGATAATTGCTGTTTTCAATGATTCGACCTATGTTTTATTCTAATGCCCACTCGGATTTATTGATATACAGTTATACCCATAAAAAGAAGTGCTATTTATGATTCTTATTTTATAAAATAAACCAAATAATACAAGCTCATTCCAACTAATGCGCCTAAAACATTTGCTTGCATATCAAACCAACAAAATCCGCTACCATAGTAGTGATCCCAGATTTCTTTTGCTAAACCAATGCTCATTACCAGTATCATACTAATAATTAGACTAAAAAAAGGTAACGTGCCTAGGCTAAGTATCATACATATAATGAAGTGCTTTTGCTTATCTTGCTGTATTAGTAATTGATTTATATATTTAAACATTCTACTGTTGTTATATTTTGTAATAGACTTGTTGGGTTTTTTCCGCGGTTTTGGCCCATGAAAATTGTTTAGCTCGCTTTAATCCTTTTATTTTTAAAGCTATTCTTAGTTTATTATTCAGACTTATCTCATACATTGCATCTGTCAGTTCACATTCATCCAGCGGATTAATTAATAAAGCGGCTCCTCCTGCGACTTCGGGTATTGAGGTGGTCTTTGAGCTAATGACGGGGATATTGGCTGCAAATGCTTCTAGTATGGGTAAGCCAAAACCTTCATACAAAGAAGGAAAAACCAAGGCTATACTGGACTGTAAAAGGGCATATTTATCTTTTAGAGGAATATAATCTAAATAATAAATATGCTCTGAGGTCTTTATTCGCTCTTTTAAATCCTCACTCCCCCAACCCATAGTACCTATCAAAACCAGCGGATGTTGTTCTTGTGTTAAGAGCGGCAACTGTTTATGAGCGGCTATTAATCGCTGTATATTTTTTCGCGGCTGAATAGTCCCTATGTTGATAAAATAGTTTTCTGGAAGATTATATCGAGCTAGCACTTGTTGCTTGTGAAAATCTGGTATTTTTTGGTAACAGCTTTCATCAACACCTAAAGGTATAACACTAATTTTAGATTCAGGAATATCAAAGTAATGATTAATTTCATTTGCTGAGTACTCTGATATGGTTATCACTTGTTGTGCCCATTTAGCAGATTGTTTAAAAAAATAGGCTTTTGTTTTTCTCCCTCTTCCTCTCGCCCATTCAGGATGCGATAAAGTCATGGAGTCCATAATTGTCGCAATGACAGGCGTTTTATGTAATTTAGGAATAAAGTGGTCAGTCGCATGAAATACATCAACTGCTTTATCTATTTTTTTAGAATTTATAAAGGGCGCCTGGGTCATTGCGCTAAAAATAGCTTGATAGGAAAAGTCACCTAAAGCTGTAATGTTTTGACTCTCTACTTGTTTTGAACCTAAAAAAGCAAACGGAGTGACAAGTTGCCCTTGAGTTATTAATGATTCTGTTAAGTGCTTGGTATAAACACCAATCCCGTCAATTTTATTACCCTCATCTCCCAGAATAAGACGCGTCGTTCCTATGCCAACGTTAATCATGCAGAGTATTTTTCAGTATCTCTTGATAAAGTTTATGGTAATTTTCACCCATTAATTGCGCTGTAAATAGTTTTTTGTACCGTTTGTAAGCTACCTGTCCCATTTTGGTGGTGAGTTGCTTATTCTCATGCAGTTGATTCATCGCCACTTTCAATTGTTGGACATTTTTAGCATCGACAACTATCCCTGTTTCTCCATGTAAGTTAATGTAGGAGGTACCTGTTTGTAGTTCTGTTGAAATCATTGCGCGCTGGTGCAACGATGCCTCAACTAATGTTACACCGTAGGCTTCTGAGCGTTCACATGAGGGGAAAACAAATACACTTGCCAATTGGTAAAGGGCTTCTTTTTCTGAGTCAGACACAGCACCTAGGAAGGTAATATTTGTTAGTTTTAATTGCTTGGCTTGCTGTTTTAATTTTTCTTCTTCAGGGCCTACTCCCGCGATGACAACGGGGTATTCTGCCCCTTGCAAAGCATCCAATAAATAGCTTAATCCCTTGTAATACCGTAAAACACCAATAAAAAGAAAAAAATCACTACCTAATTCTTTTTGCAAGCCTGCTTTAATTTGTTGCTGTTTTCCATTTCCTTCCTTAGCTAGTTCCGAGATTCCATTCGCAATAACGCTTGCTTTGTATTTATATAGTTTAAGCACCTCACTACTATTTAAGTAGTTATCTGAGCTTGCTACTACCCTTTGTACCTGGCCCAAAAAACAATGCATCAATGGCTTATATATTTGTAATAAGTATTTTTGGCGTACTATATCAGATTGATAAGTGATTATTGAAGGCGTTTTAATTCGATTAAACACATGCAGCATATCTGCAAAAGGCCACGGCGTTTGATAATGAATTATATCCGCCCATTGCGTATGTCGCTTAAAGTCTTTAAATAACTGGAGTGAAAATCCACAGGAAGCAAGTTCAAATAATAGAGGGTAGCAATGCACTTCTGCGCCCTCTATTTGTATTACTTCCTTTTTTTCACATTTTGGACTTAAACAAATAATTCTGTTATTAACGCCTAATTTTGTGGTTTCAATGGTGAGTTGGCGTATAACTTCTTCTATTCCACCCTGCGTATAAGGGAAACAGGTTTTATAGACATGTAGTACTTTAATCTCAGCCATTGTTTATTTAATGAGCCATGCATTTATTTCTGAAAGCGAATTTATGCTTAAAGTACCTAGTGACCTTTCAAAGCGAATGCGGTTTTTAATGTAGGTATATTTTGCTTCTAATAAATCTCTATTAGCCGAAAATTCCCGAGC